>Ga0315289_10000182_pt1 | contig 99325 bp, 117 predicted proteins | sample YL17G11_40_MG_FD_203452 | JGI IMG/M metagenome (GOLD analysis project Ga0315289, IMG submission 203452) | Sediment microbial communities from Yellowstone Lake, YNP, Wyoming, USA - YL17G11_40 | ecosystem: Environmental > Aquatic > Freshwater > Lake > Sediment | place: USA: Wyoming | collected... | reverse complement strand
GTTGTTTTTGTTCCATTAAAAAAACTCCTTGTTTTTTAAGTTACAAAAACTGTTGTTTTTGTTCCATTAAAAAAACAGTCAACGGAATTGTTTTTAACTAAATGCCTGCAAGCCAGAGCAGGCCGAGCATTAAAACCATTAAAACTGTCTGTAATGGCAGTGCAGGTAATGGCCTGCCAATTTTTTTCTGGCTGATTTCAAGAGTCCAAATCAATCCCACTAATGAAGCAAACAATACCAAAGCAGCAATTAATATTTTTATTGGCAGCAAGGCATCCCAGAACCTGATGATGCTTGAAGCAACAACCAACGGAATAACCAGGTCTCCAGTGCCTAACTCAAAAACATGAACCCTGGTAGGCAAAGCGAAAGTGAATGCAAGATTCTGCTTGACAATATGCTTTGCCATTTTCACCATGTGCTTTGTCTTAAACACTGCAATCAAGTCATAAACGCTTAACAATGCAATGAACAATAAAATCGGAATTAACCCAAGGCTAATGCCAATCAATGCCCCTGCTCCAGAGCTTGCAATTGCAGAACTGACATTCTTTGAAACAATGCTTTTAGGATACTTGTTCCTGATGAATAGAATGAATACAGCGCCTAAAACTCCAATAAAATCAGTGAAGATTGCTGCAAAAACAATGAATGAAGTGCTGATTAATGCCATGCTTTCAATTACCTTGAAAATCCAGTAACTCGGCAGGAACTTAATCAACAATAAGATAACTGCTGTAATGACCAGAATGTAAGCAAACAAGCCAATGGCATTAATAGGCTCTTCAGGATTTTCAGTAATGATTGTTACCTTGACTTCCTGGTTGACCAGGTTAATCGCTGTAAGCAAGCCAATGAATTGCACTATTAAAAACAATGCAATTAATTGTACAAACAATTCTTTCATTTAATTCACTGAACCAATTCACTGAATTAAGAAACAGTTAATGGTTTAACTTTTAAAAGCTTTCTTTCTGGGTTGGCTTGTACAAGCCGTGCCTTACTTCGTATAACTCGCCTTTCTTGTGCAATTCTGCAACATAATCTCTTACTTTTTCAGCATCAAGGCCTTCCTTTCCTGCTTCCTCGATTATCTGGTCTAAAGGCACTGAATCAAATTCCTTTGCTTTCTCCTTGACAATGCTTAACACTTTCTTCAACCCAGTCAACTGTGAATGGCTCCTGCCTGTAGTAATCAAGTCACTATCAAATTGCTTTGTCTCAGGGTCAATGCCGACCTCGCTTAAGCTCTTCTTAAACAATTTAAGGGCTCTTTCAACATCTTCCAGTTCAATATTTTCTTTCAACCTGATTCTAGCGCTGGCTTCACTTAGTCTAACCAGGCCTTCAAGCTGCCTGTGCGTTGCAGTGAAAACGCCGCCTTGCTGCTTGCCTTCCTCTCTTAACGCAACATAAAAGTCAGACATTTTCTTCATTGTCTCTTCAGACAGTATAGGAAAGCAAGACTGCCTAGCAAAGGCAATGTACTTTTTTAAAAGCTCGTGGCTGATTACAGGCATTATGCTTTCCTCGATTTCCTTCAACTGCTTTTTCGAAAGCTTAGCAGACTTATTCATTTTGTTATTCTGCAATAATTGCCCTGCCTGGTGTGCCTTTAAGATATGCTCTGCAATCTGCGTGTCTTTAGTCTTGTCCAAGACATCCCTGATCATGAAATACAAGTCAAACCTTGAAAATAAGGTTGGAGGCAGGTTAATCTGCTTTAAAGGATTCTCGTATTCATCAAACCTTCCGAAATTAGGATTAGCAGCTGCCAAAACACTCGTTTCAGTTTTAAACCTCGTTACAATGCCTGCCTTTGCAACACTAATACAATTGTGTAGAACCAGGCCTTCACTGATAAATGCATGATTTGGTTCGATTGTTATATCGTAAGTCCATTCAGAATCGGCATTCTCAATTAATTCAATTTCTTTTATTTTAATGAACTTGACATCAGATTCAATTAAACCATTAATTTTTTCGGCATCAGCCTTGATTTTATTAATCTTACTTATTGCGAGTTCCTTGATTTTTTCAAGCAATTCATTATAACGAGAATTTTTCTTTCTTTCAATATAAGTGACCAAGCTCGGACTTGCATTAAGTGCTTTTGCAACATCCATTAAACCAATTCCTGCTTTTCTTCTAATCAGCCTGGCATTAGTTGAATGCATTAAAGCATCGATTTCCATCAGCCTGTCATTAATTCTTTGCAAGAATTGCTTAACTGTTTTCTTTTCGCTTGAATGTTTTTTCTCGACATACGGCCCGAATTTACCGTTGCTTAAATGCAGTGATTTAAGCAGCTCATTGACCTTTTCAAGGATTTCAGTTGGCAGCGCATCCTTATTTAAGCCTTTTTTATTGCTCCTTGACACGAATGCATTAATCCTTTCCTTCCTTGAATCGTTTTCTTCAACAATTAATTCATTGAATGCCTTCATGCTTTGGTTGCCTGAAATAACTGTCTTGAAATATTTTATTCCTTTCCTGTTCTCTGTTGCAATATAAGAATAAATGCCTTGCATCAAAAGCAAGTCCTGGTAATCCTTTGCCAAATCAAATGAAGCTGTTGAATAACCAAACCTTTCAGAGTCAATGAAGCCATCGCCCTTAAACGCGGCCTTCAAGAAAGCAAGCCTTACCACTTCCGCAGCCTTTCTTACTTCATTCGGCACTCTTTTATTTCTGGCTTTAGTCAATAATTCACTGAATTTTTCCTTGAATTCATTGTAAATCTTTTTTGATGAAATCCTAACACAAAACAAGTCCTTCGTCGATTTTGTACAATTTTCTTTTTTTCTAATGCTTACACAAGGCATAACATTAAATGCTGTCTTGAACAAGTCTTTTACCTCATTGGCAATCAATGGATCGGTATTGCTCACGCCAATCTCAGCATACCTGTGTTTCTCTGAAACATAAGAATGCCCTTCAGTAGTAATATACCCCAAAAGCCTTCCAACGTCTTTGCTGATTATTTCATTGCATTCTTCTTGAATCAAATGCTTTGGCATTGGAACACTTAAACCTTTAACGGCATTCATTGCAGGAATCGTTTCAATTTCCATGCCCTTCAAAATAAATAACGGATGCTCAGGCGTAACAACAATAGTTCTGCCATTAGTAAAAGAAACCCTGACAAAATGACTTGGTGCTTTATGCCTGCTGACTTTTTGGGCTTCGCCAGCAAAAACTTTGTTAAAGTCAGTTGTCAATACTTTCAATCCTTTTACATCCAAAACTTCCACGTCTTTTACTTTAATAATTTTTTCTTTGTTTTCACTCAGTAATTCATCAATTAATTCACCAATTTTTTTTGTTGAACCATCAGCAAACATTAATTCAGTTGATTTATGATAACATTGTTGCTCCAGCGCTTCATGCATTGCATCCCTGTCCGCTGGGTCCATTTTATCAAACTCGTCAACCATTGTAGCGCCGCCTGACGCAAGCACTAAAGCGCCTGCCTTCAAGACCCAGCCTCCTTCCCCAAATTCGTCCTTAACTGCCGAAGCTGTGAGGCCCACGCCAGAACTCGTTTTACCTGCAACATAAATTGATTTAGGCGCGATTCTGTCAGCTGCCTGCAGCAAACTCGATTTAGCAGTACCAGGGTCTCCAATTAACAAAACATGCACGTTTCCGCGGATTTTTGTCCCGTCAGGCAAGGTTTTTTTAGCTCCGCCAAACAATTGCAAGATAATTGCTTCCTTTACTATTTCATGCCCGTAAATTGCCGGGGCAAGGCTTTGAACAAGCTTTTCATAAATCATCGGGTCTTTGGATAAAGCCGTGATTTCTTTTTTTTCTTCTTCATCAATTTCAAGCTCTTCAAATTCTTTTTCTGTCTGGGTAACGAAATTAGCATCTAAATAACGCCTGTAAACAGTATCCTTTACATCCTTTGGAGGCAATAACCTCAAGATTCCATTAACCTCAACCCGGTCTCCAGCATCAACCCTGTTCACCAAGTCATCCAATAAGTAAATATCAAGAAAAGTTGGTTGCCCTCCACCTTTTAATAACTCTAAAGGCTCCTGCACTCGAATCCTCTGGGAATCCACGAACTTGCATTGTTCTTCCAATAATTGAAAGTCACGGTGCTTGCACTCGCAAAGTGTTGGCGTCTGCTGCTGTCTTTTTTCCTGAATAATCCTGTAAGTATTCCCGCATCTCCTACATTGCCAAACAGCAAGCATTAACTTTGGCAGCACATCAGTTATCTGCGTGATAACGCCTTCAACAACAATCAATTTATTCAAGTGCTTTGCACTAATATCCCTGACCAAAGGGCTTGACTCTTTCTCTTTAGGCAGATTAACAAACCTGACATGCGGCTTGAATTCGTCAACGCCTAGATTCGGCACATCAATATTCTGCACTGCAAGTTCAGCTGCCTCAAAAACAAAAGCAGGATTCGCCAGTAGTTCATCAGCCAGCTTGTAATCAAAAGCGCTTAATTCATTAAAATCAACCAACAAGCCTCTCTTTTCAGGGTATTTCTGGGCAAGCAATTCAATTTCTTTCTTCAGCTTTGCCTTAAAAAAAGACTCAAATTTTTTAATCAACGGATTCTGCTTAGCTTCTCCTTGATCAATTTCCTCAATATTAATCTGCATTAACCCACCAACAACCAAATTATCCTTTTAAATAAAAACTCTTTTTCCAGCTTTAAAACCCTTTCCAGGGCATTCTGCCAGTGCTTTCACGCCAAAAAAAATTGAATAGATTATTCTTGCCTGAAAAATCTTATAATCAGAATTTGTTAAGAATTCAAACCCTCACTTCCTGTATTCAAACAAAAAAGTTTTAATTAGGTGCATGCTTTTTCTATTCATGCCCTTGAAATGCGTTTTATTCGACCTAGACAACACGCTTGTTGACCTGCCCATTGACTGGCTTTCCTTGAGGGAAAAAATAACCAAAGAATTTCTTGACGAAAAAACAAGGAAAAAAGCAGCAAGGCTGAATAAGTATATTTTCTACAAGTTCATTTACGGCTCTTTTTATGAAGAAAATCCTTTGAAGAGAAAGGCATTACTTGCCTTGCGCGAAAGCTTTGAAGCCAGTGGTGCAAGAAAAAGCGTTTTATTGTTTCCAAAGACAAAGCAGTTAGTGGGGGAATTAGACAGGCATTACCTGCTTGGAATAGTTTCAGGCAATGCCACTAAAACAATCAAGGCAGCCCTGAAAAGGCATTCCCTGCAAGAATTTTTTCCAGTCATTGTAGGCTTGGGAGAAACAAAAATAAAGCCATCCCCAGAGCCGTTGCTTTTGGCAGCAAAAAAATTGAATGTCAAGCCAAGCGAATGCATTTATGTCTGCGACAATCCCGACGACGTGCTTTCAGCAAAAAAAGCTGGAATGAAAGCAATTAAGTTAAAGCGTGAATTTCACTCATTCATTAAAATAAAAGCATTGCCTTTCAGGGAATTAAAGAGCCTGCATGAACTGCCTGAAGCATTAAATTCTTTGGCTTAATTTTCTTGCCATCTTTAATCCAAAAGGCGTGCCTGACTTCCTGTAAGCCTCAATTGCTTGCTTCAGCTTTCCGGCTTTTTCATAAAACCTTCCTGCTTCATTATAAAAGCCAGAATATCCTTGACTCGTGTTGGCAAGCTTTTCGTAAACCCTTGCTGCATCAGAGTAAAGCCCATGGTCTATCAGGATGCTTGCAGCATCAACCAAGCCATTAAAGCCCCCCTTCCTCTCTGCAACCAAGGCGATTTTTCTCGCAATTGCATTAACCTGTATCAGCCTCTTCCTTGAAAGCGCTTCCTTCCTGGATTCCTTTAAAGCCCTGCTTGCACTAAAGTAATCAACTATTCTTTTTGGCAATGGTTTTCTCGGAAGCTTCATGATTAAAGACTTCTTTTAACTCATTTAAATCTTTTTTGCTTGGGAATTCATCAGGTATTAAAAAAGGAATTAACAAAAGTACTTGTATGAAAAAGGTCACGAAACCAGAAAAGCTTTTCGTGTTAGGCATTAATGGTTCTGCGAGAAAGAATGGTAACACGGCAAAGTTGTTGAAGAAAGTTCTTGCTTATGCAAAAAGGGAATGCGCAAAAACAGAATTACTGCATTTGGTTGACAAGAAAATCAAGCCCTGTATAAACTGCCTTGCTGAAGATAATTGCAGGATGCCTTGCAATGTAAAGGATGACATGCAGGGAATTTATGATTTGCTCAAAAAAACTGACTGCATTATCCTTGGGAGTCCAACGCACTGGTATGGCATGTCAGGGCTTATGAAGAATTTCATTGATAGGCTGACTGCTACAGACACTCTTGAACCCTCGCTTTTGGACGGCAAGGTCGTTGGCTTTGTGGCAACAGCTGGTTTGGATGGCTCTGCACAAACGATTGCACAGATGTTTCTACCACTTTCTTCAATGGGTGCAATACCTGTACCGCATGCTGACGTTTACTCGAATAATGGCAAGGTTTGGCGTTCAGAATTCGGCATAAATGTTGAAAAAAGGCTTGCAAAAAACTTAGTGACTTTAACTAGACTCGTGAAAGACAGGCAAGGCAGATGGTTTTAGGTGGTTGAAATGGAAAAATACTATATTACTACGCCGATTTACTACATTAATGACGAACCTCATTTAGGCACTGCCTATACGACGATTGCTGCAGACATTCTCGCAAGATGGCATAGGTTGAAAGGCTTCAAGGTCTTTTTCCTGACTGGCTTGGATGAAAACTCTATAAAGACAGTCCAGGCAGCAAAGCAAAAAGGCTTCAAGGACATCCAAGCCTACGCTGACGAGATGGCTGGAAAATTCAAAACAGCATGGAAATCCTTGGACATCAGCTATGATGACTTCATCCGCACTACAGAAGAAAGGCATAAGAAATTCGTTATTGAATTCTTTCAAAAAGTCAATGAAAAAAAATTAATTTACAAGGGAAGCTATGAAGGGCTTTACTGTAATGACTGTGAATGTTTTAAAACTGAAAACGAGCTGGTTAATGGCTTGTGCCCTGACCACAAGAAAAAACCAGAGAAAATCAGTGAAGAAAATTATTTTTTCAAGCTAAGCGCTTTTGAAAAACCATTGCTTGAACTCTACAAGAAAAACCCTGGTTTTGTCTTTCCAGAAACAAGAAAAAACGAGTTAGTTAATTTCATCAAGCAAGGCTTGCGTGATATCAGTGTTTCAAGGCCTGGGCTTGAATGGGGCATTGAATTCCCTTTAGACAACAAACACAGGACGTGGGTCTGGTTTGACGCTTTAACGAATTATTTGAGTGCCTGCCCTGAAGGCTATTGGCCTGCAAATCTGCATTTAATGGCTAAAGACATCATGCGTTTTCACGCAATCATCTGGCCGGCAATGCTCCTGGCAGCAGGCTATGAGCTTCCAAAAAAAATCGTTGCTCATGGCTTTCTGACGGTTAATGGAGAAAAATTCTCTAAAACGTTAGGCAATGTAATAAAGCCGGATTACTTGACTGAAAAATACGGTGTTGACGCATTACGTTATCATTTATTCAGGGAAATTCCATTCGGACAGGACGGTGATTTCAACGAACAAGCGCTAAAGACAAGGATTAACTCTGATTTAGGCAATGATTTAGGCAATTTATTGCAGAGAACCCTTGCATTAATTGAAAAAAAATCAAACAACATTATTCCAACAGCGCCTAAAGACACGATAGTAGTCAAGAAAAACCAGGAATTATTTGATAAGATTGACAGGCAGTTGAATGCCTTGGAATTCCATCGAGCTTTAGAAACCATTTGGGTTTTTTTGGCTGAATTAAATAAGATGGTGAATGAGACAGAGCCATGGAAACTGGAAGCAAATTCTAAAGAAATCAATTATGTCTTGAGCCGGCTTGCCAATTCACTTGCTTTCAGCGCTTTTTTACTGCATGCTTTCATGCCTTCAACAAGCCAGGTAATCCTGGAACAGCTTGGCTTGAAAAACATTGTTTTCAACAAGGAAAACTTTGACAAAGCAAAATCAGTTTCATTGATTCCTGAAAACACCAGAATCGGCGTGAAAAAAGCATTGTTTCCAAGAATTAAATAACTGCTGCTTAAAGAAGGGTTTTAATGGATTTCGCTTCACTAGTTGATTATACTGTTTTTAGTTTCTCTAAATGGAGTCGACTGAATTGATTTCAACAGTGCTAGTGCAAAGGAAATGCGGTGTTCGCGGTTGTTATAGATATCAATGCAAGGAATCAGAGGCAAAAGGCCATACTTTATGCTTTGTTCATCTGCCTGAAAAAGTCAAGGTAGTCATTTCAGAGAGGAAAAAGAAGGAAGAAAAATTAAAGGAAGATGCAAAGCTGAAGAGGGAATTTGCGAGAATCAGGGCCAGGGAAAAAAAAGAAAGAGAAGCTGAAAGAAAAGCGGATAGAAAAGCCAGGCAAAAAGCAAAGAAAAAAGCTAAAAAGAAATAGCTGGTTTCATGCTAGTAAATGTTCCACTAACCTTATTCTCCGGACAGCCAAGCCATTTCATTTTCTCAGGCAATGGAAAAAAATTCTGCCGCGCCTATAACAACAAGATTATCTGGGTTCAAGAAAAAGAGCTTTCCTTCACTTCAAACAATAAAGCTTATTTCAACAAGCTCTTCCGCAATGAAATTGACTTAAAGAAAGTCTATGAAGTCATTTCAACCGATTCTTTCATGAAAAAAGCAGTCAAGGACTTTCAAGGCTTGCGCGTTACTAAAAACGATTTATGGGAAACAACAGCCTGTTTTATCCTTTCATCAAACAATTCACTTCAAAACATCCGTAACTCAGTTCAAAACCTGATGAAAGCCTACGGCAATAAAGTCGATGAATTGCATGAGTTTCCATCCATTGACTCAATAGCCAAAGCAAACCTGCAAGACCTTAAAAAATGCAAATGCGGCTTTCGAACTGATTACTTGAAAAAAGCAGCCCAAACCATCCAGGAAAACAACTGGGTTTTAAGCTTAAAAGAAAAAGACTCTGAAGACATCCAGGAATTCTTTTTAGGCTTGAAAGGCATCGGCCCGAAAATAACCCAGGCAATCCTTTTATTCGGCTATGGCTTTAGCTGGGCTTTTCCAATCGATACCTGGATTGAGAAAGGCATGCAAAAGCATTACTTTCAAAACAAGAAAGCAAGCCATTCAATGATTTCAGAAAAAGCAAAGAGCTTATGGCATCCATTCGAGGGCTTTGCCCAGCAATACCTTTACTATGAATCCATCAAGGAAAAAACTTTCAAACAAAAATTAGTTTTGTAGAAGCTACTTTTTTGTCAGCATTGCATAATGCTTTTCAACTATTTTTTCATTCACGAACGGGTTATGGTGTCTGAAGCCGCCTCCGAAAGAATTAGGAACATGCAGTAATTCATGAATAATCGTCTTGATTTTTTCTTCCTCATTTTGTCCGTCGAACTTTTCTGCAATTAATTCAATCACGTAAAAAGCATTAGTCTGCATGCCTAACTGCATTACCTTGTCCAGGCCGTGAATCCTTGCAATAGTCCTCCTTGTCTTTGTCCCAGAACTCTTGATGCAGCAGACCCTTTCCAATGGAATGTGCTTGAAGCCAAGCCTTTCAATCAAGTCATGGGTTTTTTCAGTCCACTCGCTTGAAAAAGAATACTTCATGCATTAACTAATGCATAAGCATATAAATAATTTTTCTTTTATTCAATGCATTCACTACTTTCTTGCTTGCCTTGATTCACTTGGTGTTAGGCATTTCATTGTACATCAAATAAGGCATACTCTTTTATTTCCCTGAAACGACTAATTATTTATGGCAAGAAAGCTTGTGAAAGTCAGACTCCTGCTAAAGCCTAAAGAAGTAATGCCGTGGAAGACTGCCAAAGAAGTAGCAAGAATTACTTTCAGTAAAAACAAAACAGGCAATCCAGTTGAGTTAGGCCATGGGCAGTATGGCAAAATATTTCTTGGCAGAATTCGTTTTAAGGATGGCACAGTGCATAGGGTGGCAATTAAGAGATTCGAGAGAAGACTTTCTGACGAGAAAGTTGCTCTCTATAAATATGTTATTAGGGATTTAAGGAATGCTGGCGTTGGGCTCCCTAAAATGGATTTTGTTAAGCTTCCTGATGGCGAGTGGGTTCAAGTCTCTCAATTGTTTGGTTCGCTTAAAAAAGGCTCTAAAATCATGTCAGGATTTGAAACAAAAGAGCAGACAATCGAAGCATTAAAAGAATTGACTAAAGCGGCAAACGCAGGCTATCTTCCTATACATGATTTAATTGGATCATTCAAGTCAGGAGGCAGCATTCCCATCGATTTAGACTTGCTAGTATTTTACGGTAAGAACCCTGCCAATGAAAGAATTAAGGTGTTGATTGATTTGATTAAGGTGATTGCCGAGCCAGGAGAACTCAAGGAGTTTGTTAAAACTGTGGTTAATGCAGCGAACCCTGAAGTAAAGAAAGAGTTTTTGAGGCAGCTGAAGGAGAGAAAGCCGGGTTAAGGAATCTTCCTGTACACTTCATGTCAAAACAATCATAGCAAAGTTCAAGGCGCTTGCTTTCAAATAAAGCATACTCTTTTATTTCCCTGAAACGACTAATTATTTATGGCAAGAAAGCTTGTGAAAGTCAGACCCCTGCCAAGGCCTAAAGCACCAATGCCTTGGAAGGCTGCTGCTGATATAGCTAAAATCACTTTCAGCAGAGACACTGCGGGTGGATTAATTAGAATAGGGAAGGGGCTTTATGGGAATGTTTTTATTGGAAGGATTCACTTCAAGGACGGCTCGGTTCAGAGGGTTGCAATTAAAAAGTTTAAAGCTAAAATTTCTGGCGAAATTGCAGAAAAATACAAGCAATGCATTAAAGACTTGAGGAATGCAGGCGTGAGAATTCCTAAAATGAGCATGATAAAGCTTCCAAGTGGGGAATTGGCGCAAGTATCGCAGTTGTTTGGTTCAGTTAAAAAAGGCTCAAAAATGACACGCGGGATACTCTCGCTGTACACAGTAGAACAAAAAAGTGAAGCAGTACAACAATTTACAAAAATTGCTAATGCAGGCTATTTTATTGCGTATGATGTAATTGAGGCATTCAAACCACGAGGAATTATTCCAATTGATTTAGACTCAATTGCAAGGCATGGCAAAGTGCCAGTTGAGAGAAGAGCGTATGACTTAGCGGAGACGATTTATTATTATGGGTTTGTTGAGTTTGATGAAGAAAAGAGTAGAAAAGAACGCCAGAAACTTGCTAAGATAGCTCTTAATGCCGCAAGCCCTGAATTAAAAGGCGAATTGAAAATAGCAATTGAAAAATTTAAGAAAATCAGGATGATTACCTAAGGAGTCTTCCTGTACATTGTCCTAGGGAACGGGATGGCATCCTTGATGCTGTCAAGTCCGCAAACCCATGAAATAACCCTTTCAACACCCAAACCAAAGCCCCCGTGGGGAACAGAGCCGTATTTCCTCAAGTCAAGGTACCAAGAATATTTTTCTGGCTTTTCTCCCTGGGCCTTTAATTTCCTTGTTATCTCTTCAGGCTTTTCCTCTCTCTGGCTTGCACCAATGATTTCGCCATAGTTTTCAGGGGCAATCATGTCAAAACCTAAAACAACTTTTTCATTCTCAGGGTCTTCCTTCATGTAAAAAGCCTTGACTTCCTTTGGATACCTTGTCACAATGACTGGAGTGTCATAATACTCGCTTAGCTTGTCTTCCTCTAAAGTCCTCAAGTCCTTTCCCCACTTGACCTTCATGCCTTTTTTATCTAAAAGCTTTAACGCTTCATCATAAGTAATTCTCGGAAACTTTTTCTCTACAGTCGGCTCTAGTTTTTTAGCATCTCTTTCCAAAAGCTTTAACTCTTCCTTATTTTTTTCAAGGACTTTTTTCATGATGTGTTTTATAAGCTTTTCTCCATAGTCTTGCAGGTCATTAAAATCAATCCAAGCAGCTTCCATTTCAGCATGCCAGTATTCTGTCAAGTGCCTTGAAGTCTTTGAAGGCTCTGCCCTGAAGCTTGGGGCAATGCAGTAAATTTTTTCTAAAGCAAACACTCCTGCTTCGGCATACAACTGCCAGGTCTGAGTCAAATACATTGGCTCGCCAAAATAATCAACCTTGAATTGAGTCGAACCTGACTCTCCCGCGCTTGCAGTCAGGCAAGGGCTTTGAAACTCGTAAAACCCTTCTTTCCTAAAGAATTCATGGATTGCTTCAAAACAGGTGGAGCGGATTTTCAGTATTGAAGCCATTTTCCTGCTTCTAAGCCATAAATGCCTGTTATCCAATAAGAATTCAATGCCCTGGTCCTTGCCGATTGGAAAATCCTCTGCAGGGCCGATGATTTCAAGCTCTTTAACCTTGACCTCATAGCCTGTCGGAGCCCTTTCATCCTTAGCGATTTCTCCTTTGACTGAAACGCTTGACTCAATCTTTGCCTTCAAGGCTTCTTCCCAAGTCTTTTCGCTTGCTTTTTCTTTTTCTATAACGCATTGAATGATGTTGCTTGAATCGCGCAGGACAATGAAGGCTAATTGGTTGCTGTGCCTTTCCCTGTAAACCCAGCCGAATAACTCCACTGAACCTTTCCCCTTGTCCATCGCTTCCTGCACAGTCATTTTTTTAAGCATGGAAAAACCACTAGTAAATTAAGCATTTTAAGTTTTTTAAATTGATTGCTTGATTATTATTTTAATTAACTTGCATGATTCGGTGGTTTTCATGGAGCCTGAAGAAATCTTTCAAAAACCAAAGCAACAAGGGTTATCAATTGAGTTGGATGAAGGAGAAGACATTATCACCCAGATAAAGCAGGCAATGGACAATCACAAGATTGACAAGGCGACTGTTGCTGAAGCAAACGGCAGGATAAAGCAAGGCACAATGGTTTACAGTGATAAAGTAAAGGAAACTAATATTCCTTTAGACAATGAAGAAATCCAAGGCGCTACAGGCCGTTTTGAATTAAACCAGTCAAGTAATGCTTTTGAAGGCGAACTAGCACTCATTATAAAGAAAGACGATAAATTTATTTCAGGAAACGTCATTAATGCCACTGCAATGCAGGGCTTTAAAATAAAATTAAGATTCATTAAAGAAGAGTGATTGAATGATTTCTCCAGCAGGTATACTTAAAGGCATTGCGTTATTCATTCTCTCTTTTCTCTTGTTCACTTCACTGACTTCATGGGTTTTTCTAGGCGCTTTCCTCGGCACCGCATTAGACCCGGTTTTTGTTTCAGAAAAAATAAAGGAAAGCAATGTCCATGATTTTTTCCTTCAAAGCATCATGCAAGGCCAGATTCAAGGACAGCCTGGCTTTATCAGCGAGCAGGAAATGAAAAACCTGTTTACATCATCTTTCTCAAAAGAATGGTTTGACAGCCAGGTAAGCACTGCAGTTTCAAACTCTTTCGCCTACCTAAAATCAGAGAAAGCTGATTTCACTGCAAGCATTGATTTTACCCAGGTAAAGCAAAACATGGCAACTGAGCTAAACAAGAAAATAAAAGAAATTGAAATTCAAACAGGGGCAAGCATTGGCATTATAAGCCCTGACAGCCTTGGCTTTCCTGACTCGCTTGACTTGGCCAAAGCATTTCCAGAAGAAGCCTTAAGCCAGGCAAGATTTGCTGTTTCTTTCCTGTTAGCTTCACTGAATTATTTGTTAATACTTGCAGTTATTTGCATTGCATTGATTGCCTTGATTCACAGGAACTTAAAGCATACTCTCAAGTGGTTCGGAGGCAATCTGGCGGTAAGCGGAGCAACATTGCTTGTCCTTGCTTATTTTTTACCGTCAACTGTTTCAAGCGCTTTAGGCAGCCAAATGCCTTCAGGGCAACAGCAGGTTTTGCAGGCAATCCTTCCATTCTTGCTAGAGTTCTTTAAAGTAATAGCTGACAAGACAAGCTTTTATGCAATAATATTCCTTGTTACAGGCATTATCCTTTATGTTGTCGGCAGGTTTGTTATTGGCAGATTTGTTTTGAAGGAAAAAAAAGCTCCGGCCAATACTGAAAAAACCAAGCCAAAAAAGTGAAAAAGAATGCCTGAAAGAATTTGCGCTACTTGTTTTAATGCAGTTCATTCAAGGCCTGGAAGCATTCCCTTGACCAAAGGCACGGTTTGGTGCAATAAGAGAAAAAAAGTAATGAATGCCAGCACTGAATCCTTGTCCTGCGGCAAGTGGCATGAACTGCCCATCTAAGTTTTCAGAGGCAAAAACAAGCGTTCCTAGAGGCAAAAAAGGGTTTTCAGAGGCAATATTTATAAACACTTCAAGCTTAATTCTATTGATTTTTGATTTTTTAATTAAAGGGAGGGAGATTAAAATGGCGGCTAAAAAACCATTCGGAGGCTATAATATTTGCTTCAAAGGCTGCGCTGACTCAATGGAGAAAGTCTTTGGAACAAGCAAGCTAGCTCCAAGCGAAATGACAAAAAAGCTTTGGGCTTACGTTAAAAGTAAAAAGCTAAGCGGAAAAAGCTAAACGGAAAATAATTTTACTTTCTATTTCTTTTTCCTTTTTCTTTTTTTAATTATTTTTCTAAATCCACCTACTGCGGTCTTGCCGTCTTTCTCTATTTCTCTCTCTATTGCCTTTGTGTTATCAACAAAAAACCTTTCAATTACCTTTAGTTCTCTTTTCAATCCATGCATCGGCTCAACAGCAACAACAGTCCAGAATAATTTCCTTTCAGGAATTTCTTCCAAATCAAGCCGTTTCTCCTTGAATGAGTTAACCAGTGAGGCAATGACAGTGCCTCTTAAAACAGCAGAAACAAGGAATAAGGTAATCAAGTTTGAAACAAAAAACAATTTGGGCAGGAATGTGGCGAGAAAGCCTCCGGTCAACGCTCCAGCGAAAACAGCAATGCCCTCAAATAAGTATAAGTAAGCAGTGCACCTCGCCCTTTTAGGCGCGCTGGTTGAATCAAAAATAAAATTCGCTGCAGTCAAGTCAAAACCGCTGAAAACAAAGCCGCCGAACATCTGGACCAAAATAAGCCATAAAGGGTCTATTGAAAAAAGCCACAGGATTGGATATAAAGGAATCAATGCCGCGCAAGCAGTCATTACATGCTTGTTTCCATAACGGTCAGCAAGCTTTCCCCAGTAAGGCATTGAAAAAATGTTTGTCAATGCTGAAGCAGAAATGATGACTGTGAAATAAAAATAACTTAAGTGAAGGTCTCTAAGCATGTAAACAATAAAGAACGGGCTTGCAATATTCATTGCAAATGAAAGCAGTGATTTGAAGGCAACAAACTTTCCGAAATTGCTTTCAGGCATTCTCTTCAGGAAATCAGTCACGCTGAAATAGGCTGTTTCACTGAACTCGTATTCAGGTTCAATCTGTTTTGTCAAAAAGAACAAGGAAATGAATCTTGCAGCCATTGCGATAAAAAAGATTACCGCAAAGCCGATGAAGATGCTTCCTGTGAAATAACTCAGAATCATTCCTGCAGTAAAACTGGAAAAAAGGGCAACAAGGCCTGTAATCTCGTTTCTCTTCCCGAAATACCTTCCCTCTTCATCTCTTTTGACCAGGTCTCCCATGAAAGACATCCAAACAGGCCAGATCATTGAATCAAACAAGGCGTAAATAGAAACAAACGCAATCAGGTAAATGCCTGCGAGCTCAGCCCAAAAAAACGGAATGAAGATTATTGGGATCCACATCAGGCCATGAAGCAAGGCAAACCTGAGCATCAGCTTTTTCCTGTTTTTCACCACATCCAATAGCCTTGCTGAAAAAACTTGGGAAACAGCGGTAATCAGGCTGGGAATCGAGGAAAGAAAACCAATCTGGATATTATTCAAGCCCAAAGCAATAGCAAAAGGCTGAATGAATGAGTTTCCAAAACCAGTGGTTGCAGAGAAAGCCGCGCCGTCCAAAATAGAGTACTTCAGGCTTTTTTGCCTTTCTTTTTCAGGCAGTCCAACAACTCTGGCTTTCATTCGCTCCCCCGAGAACAAAAAAAGTTATTTGCTTCTAACCTGGATAATGCTAACCTGGTTTCCTGCTTTCTGGTAGACTATTTCAACGCCTGGCTGCAGTTGGTCCTTGAATTCCTCTGGAATTGGAATCTCAAAAGTCTCGTAAGTCTTTAAATCCATTAACTGGACATTAGCCCCGATTATTGCAACGACCTGTGCGTCTGACTTGTCAATCACTGGTACTTCAACACTCACAGAAACACCCTTTAATAACTGCCTTTTCTGCCCGGTGAAAATATCAACGCCAGTGATTCTTGCTTTCATACTGCCATGCTTTCCAGGCTTTGATTTCTCTATCTCAACAATCTTGCAAATTAATTCATCAATGAGTACGTAACCGCCTTTCCTTAAATCGTTCACTGCAACAAACTTTATCTCCATGCAACCACCAAGCAATAGTTTTATGATAGTAGGTTAAAGGGTTTTAAAAAGGTTTTTACTATACAAACAATGATTAAAATACTATTCTTCCTTATTTTTTTATCACTATCATTATTCCGATGATTTCGATTAAAAAGGTTTTTTTATGGTTTTTGAGAAGGTAAGGGCAAGGCTTTCAAAGAAAAAAAAAGACAGTAAAAACATTGCTGTTTTTGTTGACGGCCCGAACATTTTACGCAAAGAACTTCACATAGACTTAGGCGACATCAAGAAAGCGTTAGAGCCATTAGGCAGAATAAAAATAAGCAAGGTCTTCCTGAACCAATATGCTTCAGACAAGTTAGTTGAAGCCTGTGTCAACCAGGGCTTTGAAAGCATTATTACTGTAGGTGATGTTGATGTAAGCATGGCAGTTGACGCAACTGAAGCAATCTTCAACCCGAACATTAACGCAATAGCCTTAGTCACCAGAGACGCTGATTTCCTGCCAGTGGTTGTTAAAGCAAAACGCTACGGCAAAGACACAATAGTCATTCTAAGCGAAGAAGCTTCTGCAGCTTCATTGAAAAACACTGCAGACCATTTAATAATCCTCGGAGAAAAAAAGCATTAGGTGTTTTCGAATGAATTTGCCTGCTGACAAACCGTTCAAGGAAGGCTTGAAGCTTAAAGAAACTGATTTCAAGAAATTGCTTGTTCAGTTAATGCAGGAAAGCTTTACAGGATACCTTGTTTTAATGGTTCAAGGCAGTGAAGGCATTGAAGAAGGCATTCTCGTCATGAAAAACGGCTTGGCTACAGGCTGCTATCACGAGTTAATGAAATTAAGCAATTATATTTTTTACTCTGATAAAGCCATAGCGGCTTTTTTGAATGCTTCTGCTTTGAAAAAGGGAATCATTGATGTTTTTTCATTAAACCTGCAGCAGGCTGACTTGGTTTTAAGCTTTAACGAACAAATAAAATTAAGCACTGTAATGCAGGCGGAATTCAGGAAAAAAGTTGATGAACTGCCTTTAAAGGAAGTCTCTAAAGCATTCATTGAAGAAGCCCTTGCAGCAATGCCTGAAAAAGAAAAAGTCTCTAAAGAAGAATTAATAAAGAGATTCGGCTTTGAAGGCATTCAACAGTGAGTAATTTTATGAGCCTTGCATCCCTTGTTAAAAATGCATTAAGAAAATTTGCTGAAATCTTGCTTGCAATTGATTCAAGCGTTTATCCGGAAACGCAATTCAATTCAGTCAAGGAAATTCTTTCAAGAGACCAGGTCAGCATTACTTCCAGGGACTTGAAAGAAGTAGTGAAAAAACTCAGGAAAAAACACCTGGTTGACGGCATCAGCGTTGCAAACTTAAACGGTTCGTTAATCATAAGCACCGAACCGAATGCATTGAAAGAAGCAATCACTTCCGCAGCCTTGTATCAGTACATTAACTCTGAGATAAGCAACAGCAAGGCAGTCATGATTAAAAGCAATGGCTGGCTCATGATATTACCGCATGCAGACAAGCTGTACATAGTCAGGGCAGATGCTTCATTAACGGAAATAGAGTTAAAAGCCTTGGCTGAAGATGTTGAAAGATTCCTAATGATTGAAAACAAGTTAAACGGCATGCAGGAAAGCAATGAAAAAGAGGAAGCAAGCATTAAAACATAAATTTAAATTAAACTTAATACTTAATAAGAAAAGAATCTTCAAAGGTGAATTTTTGGGACGAACGATTTGCATTGCATCAGGAAAAGGCGGTACCGGAAAAACCACAATGACAGCCAATTTCGGCATTGCTTTAGCAGAAAAAAGCTTGAATGTCTTATTGATTGATGCTGATGTTGCAATGGCAAACCTGTCATTATTGCTTGGAATGCAGGCATCCCCAATCACCCTGCATAACGTGCTTTTAGGCGAGGCAAGCACTGGCGACGCAATTTATGACGGTCCGAAAGGCGTTAAATTCATTCCATCAGGCTTAAGCTTACAATCTTATCGCAGGGTTGACCCGGAAAAACTAAAAGACATTATAGAGCCATTGAAAAGCCAGTTTGATTTCATTTTAGTGGATGCTCCTGCAGGCGTTGACAAAACAGTCTTGGCAGCGATTAATGCTTGTGATGAATTATTAATTGTCACTGACCCAACAAGCCCGGCAATAGCTGATGCTTTCAAAACTAAAATGCTTGCACAACGCTTAGGCAAGAAACCAATTGGCGTGATAGTCAATTTTGTCCGAGGCGAGAAAGGAGAAATAACTAATTTAGACATAATGAAAATGCTTGAACTGCCAATCTACGGCAATGTCCCTGAAGATACTGACGTCAGGCGTTCTTTCATGCAGGAAAAAGTCGCTCCAATCATGGTATGGAAGCCTAATGCAAAAGCAGCATTAGCAATGAAGCAAGCAGCCTACAAGCTGGCAAGCTTGAAAGAAGAAGCTGTAAAGCAAAGGGGAGAAAGCTTTATCACAAAGCTTTTAAATAAGTTGAAGTCATTATTTAAGAAGAAGAAATAATTGGTTTTAATCCATTATTTTCTTGGAGGGAGAAAAAAATGACTAACAGTAGACCGTTTGATTTCTTGAATGAAAGCATTGGCAAAGAAGTCCTGGTAGAATTAAAAGACAAGCTATCCATTCGCGGAACTTTAAAAGCATTTGATGTCCACATGAACATCGTCCTAGAGAACGCTGAACAGCTTGAAAACAACCAGCCAAAGAAAAAGTACGGTAAACTAATCCTTCGCGGCGACAACGTTGTCTTGATTTCGCCATGAAACCTTTTTTACTAAAAGGATTTACTGTTTCTATACATATTTAATTAGTTTCTGCGATAATTTGTTTAGGGGCCCGTGGTCTAGTGGTATGGCGCGCCCATGGCAAGAGAAATTCCAGGGTGGGTGAAATCGCGGGTTCGATTCCCGCCGGGTCCACTTGGGCTACTTGTTCTTTCTTTCAAAGAAAGAAAAAGGAGCTCGTATCAAAACTGTTTTAATGTTTTTCTTGTTAAATTGTTTTAGGGCCCGTAGCTCAGTTAGTAGAGCGCTACCTTCGCAAGGTAGAGGCCACGGGTGCGATTCCCGTCGGGTCCACTTAACCAGGTCGAGCTTATGGTAAAAGCTATTAAAACTTCTAAACAAGCAGAAAAATCAATTTGGGGCAAAGGCGATAAGCTGACGCTTAAAATTCTTAAAAAGCTCCCATTAACCGGAGACTGGCTAGACCTAGCTGCTGGCGATGGTCGTTATGTGCCTGAATTGCTGGAGAAAGTAGATAATCTCACGTTGTCTGATATGGACCAGAATGCGCTATTTAAAGTCTTACACAGAATTCCGAAGAGAAAAAAATTTAAGATTAAAACAGCTGTTTTCGACCTTACAAAAAAATTTCCTTTTAACAATAAATCTTTTGATGGCGTTTTTTGTACTGGCGCCTTGCATTTATTTCCTAAAAAGGTTTTGCAGTCAACATTCAATGAAATTGAGCAAGTTTTGAAACCGCATGGCATGATTATCCTGGATTTTGCAACAGATGTAAAAAGAAAATTCAAGGGCAAAACACCAGAGTATCTTAAAAACGTTCCAAAATATAAGTCAAAACCAGCCAAACAATTTCTTAAAAAATTACTTAAAGATTATAAAATTAAAATATATAAATCAACATTTGCCAAAGATTTATACTGTGTGCCTAAATATGGGTTTAAATCCGCGGGCAATTTTTTCCTGTTTGTAGGTAAAAAAGCAAAATAATTCCCGTTTAATCTTCAACAGTGAAGTAAATTCTCCTGTTTTCAGCGCCCTTGTTTTCCAGCTTTAATATTTTAATCCAGCCAATTTCCCCAGTATTCTTGACGTGAGTGCCGCCGTCAGCCTGCCTGTCAAAAGAACCAATGCTCACAATCCTTAACTCAGGCAAATTCTTTGGCAAGACATCTTTCAAGCGAAACAATTCAGGCAATTTCATTGCCTCATCAAACTGCATGAATTCAATTTTTTGTTCAAGGTTTTGTTGAATCACTTCGTTTGCTTTTGCTTCAAACCCTGAAAGCAGTTTCTGGTCAAATTCTTTCACGTTAAAGTCAATCCTTGATTTGTCCTCATTCAACTGATTGCCTGTAATTAAAGCCCCTAATTCCTTGAAAATAATCGCGCTCAAAATATGCGCTGCTGAATGCATTCTCATTAACTTATGCCTTTTCTGCCAGTCAATAACACAATGCACTTTACTGCCTTCAAGCAAGCCAATGCCTTCTTTTAACGGCTTTATTTCATGGCTGATATCCTGCCCGAATTGCTTTACGAAAACCACTTGAAATTCATTGCCTTTTTCATCAATCATTTTTCCTGAATCGCTTGGCTGTCCTCCAGAGGCAGGGTAAAAAGCAGTCCTGTCCAATACGACAAACTTTCCGTCACTGACTTTTTGCACTATCGCATCCCATTCTCTTAAGTAAGAGTCTTTCAGCCAAAGTTTTTCAGTCACTTCAAAGCCTCTTAGCATTTTCTAATTAGAAGGGTTTTTATACTTCTTTAAGCTATTTCTTTTTGATGGTCTTTGAATGGTTAACGAAAAAGATATTTATTCAAGCACTATAAAAAGGCTATTGTCTGTCGGCATGCCTGAAGAAGAAATCATTAACAGCCTGGCAGAGATTGGCTTGGAAGAAGCTGACGCAAGAATAATGATTAATGAAGTGAAGAAAGAAAAAGCTCGTTCAGGAAAGCCTTTAGCTAAAGAAATTACTACTGAAGAAGAGTTAGAGGCATTGATTGCAGGCGAGGCAGAAAAGAGAAAAAAGCCAAGGGCTGCAAAGTCTTCAGTTGAGTTCACTCCTGAAGAATTATTGAAGGGAATGCCTTCAAAGGCAAGGCCTAAGGAAAAACCAACTGAAGAAGCTCCGATAGAAGGGTTTGAAGAATTGCTTGAAGAAATCGTTCCGGAAGCCGAAGAAGAGGAGCAAGCAGAAGAAGAGGAAGAAGAAAAGCCATGGCCTGAAAAGCCAAGGAAAGAGGCAAAGCCTTCTTTAAAGCCTGTTGCCAGGCCTGAAGCAAAGCCTTTTGCAAAACCAAAAACCGAGGAAGAGACTTTATGGGAGTCAGGCATTATTGCTACAGTCAATCAAAAGCTAGAGGAAATGGATGGAAAGTCAAAAGAATTCAGTGAAGGCATTGAATCAAAATTGAACAAAGAGTTAGAACGCGTGAGAGTATTGTTTGATTCCCAGAAAATATTGTTGTTGACTAAGATTAATACTTCTTTTGACCAGAAAATGAATGAAATAAAGCGCATGACCTCTGATTTTGAAGAAGCTTTGGCCAGGATGCAGGAAGCAAAGCGCTTGAATGAAGGCATTGTCGAGAGAGTCGATGCAAAAATAAATGAATTGGATGCAATGCGTTCTGATTTACTGAATAAAGTCAATGACACATTATTATCTAACAGGGAAGAAACCAAGGCGGTTTTGCAGAAAAGCCTTGATGAATTAAAGAATTCAAGGAAAATGATTTCAGATTCATTGGCATTAGAGTCTAAAATAATTCAAGGCATGCTGGCTGATGCTGAAAAAAAGTATGATGCATTTATTGGCGAGAAAAAAGCTGATTTAACCGGCTTTACTGAAATGGTTAACGAGGTAAAGAAAAAGAAAATCAAATTAGAAGAGTTAAGCGTTGACATTGACGCCAGGCTGAAAGCATTGGATGTGTTGAATAAAAAGCTTGAAGAAAAAGAATTCGAGCTTGAAAAGACTTTGAATGCAAAGACTGCAGAGCAAAAACAAAAAGCATTAAAATTAATCCAGGAAGAAGGGCAGAGGTTTATTCAGGAAACCAAGAGCGTTGTAGAAAAAAGAAGCAATGAATTACAAGGCCTGGTTAAGAAAAGAATTGATGATATTAACGCGAATATTGCTGAAATGATTAATGCCGAGGAAAAAAGATTCACTGACAAAATCAATTTGTTTTTAGGGCAGAAAACAACTGATTTAGAGGCAATGGTTGAAAAGAAAATGGATGAATTAAGCAATGTCGAAAAAGTCTTTTCAAAAGACTTTGCTGATTTAACTGAAAGGTTAACTGAAAGAGAGCTTCAAGCAAAGAAAATGTTTTCTTCAGTCCCGGTTTTTGCTTTAATTACCTCTATTTCATTAATCGTGGCAATGTTTTTAGCTGGCTTTCCGCCGCAATTATTCTTATTCGGCTTGGTATTATCGATTTTATTCCTGTTATTCGGGGTAGCAACAATATTCTTATTCGTTATTAAAAAGCCAAAACAGCAGATGGCTTAGCAAACCGAAAGCATTAAAAATAACTTAATGCTTACTTTAATGAATTCAGGAGACAAAGCGTGTTTGATAAGAAAGGACAGGGTGCCTTAGAATACTTGTTGTTGATTGGCGGCGCAGTACTAGTTGCAGTCATAGTAATATCCATGCTATTAAGCAGCGTAGGTACTACCACAACATCAACTCAAGCACAACTTGCCCTGCAACAGCTCAAAAGTCAATGCGATGGAAACGTTGCAATATTCTCAATTACCCAAAGCCCTCCAAATAATTTAAACAAGTGTACTGGGTCGGCAGTGCCAGCTAGGAATTGCAATCAATTTGGCATAAAAGACTCCTTGGGAACTACAATTACGGGCTGCGCAGGATCTTAGCAAGCCGTTTCTAAAGAGATTTTTTGGTGACAAATCATGTTTGATTTTAAAGGACAAGGCGCTTTAGAATACCTGTTGTTGATTGGCGGTGCAGTGCTTGTTGCGGTAATCGTTGTTTCACTGCTTTTAGGCACAGCAGGCACCACCAAAGAAAGCCAGGAAGCCCAGTTTATCTTACAGCAGCTCAAGATTCAATGCGACAGCAATGTCTTATTATATAATATTACTAGCACGCAGAATCAAAGCAAGTGTACTGGGCCAGCAGTGCCGCCTAGGAATTGTAATCAGTTTAATTTAAAGGATTCCAAAGGCGTTGCCATAGTCTGTAGCGGTACATGAACCTAACACCAAATGCAATTAATTGCACTTGCACGCCACCATCACAATACTGCTGAACAAGCGTTTTCTTTTTTTAAGTGGGCTTGGGCGGAATCGGACCGCCGATCTCAACCATGTCAAGGTTGCGTCATAACCACTAGACCACAAGCCCTTTCAAAAGAAAACTGTCACGAACTATTTTTAAGTTTTGTTTTCAAGCACTTTTTGGATGTCTTCTAAAAGCAATTCAAATTTAGTGTAGCCTGCTTTTTCATTGAAATGCCCTGCATTCTTTACAAGCGTTAGTTTTGCGCCTAACTTTCCTTCAAGCTCTTTTCCTTTTTTTACAGGAACATAAGGATCATTATTTGACTGGTAAAGAGCAAATTGCCTGCAATTTTCTTTGATTTTGTTCCAGTCAAATTCCTTTTCAGCTAATGATTTATTGATTTCATCGACTTCTTCACTATTTAGTTTTCCAATAAACCCTGCAACAAGGAAAGCAGCTTTGATCGGATGGTTTAATTTTTCCAACACATTCAAGATAAACGCAGAGCCAATGCTATGCCCGACCATAATTGTATTTTCACCCAAGTGCTTTTCATAATCTTTGAAGACTTTCAACCAGTTTTCAAGAGACTGGTTTTCAGGCGTTGGAAATTTCGGCACGAAAACCTTACAGCCAAGCTTTTCCAATTCGTTTTTAAGCCAAGGAAACCAATTCTCTTTTGGATGCCCAAAAGAACCATGAATTATGAAAACAGTTTTATTCATATAATCATCCTGCAAGTTTTTTCAAGAACAGGCATTTCTTGCAATAAAGGTTTTTAGTTGGCTGGCTGCATGAAATGCAGTTTCCTGCGTTATTCTTTTCTCCTTTTTCCTTAATCAACGGCTTTAATTCTTCAAAAAAGTTAAGTATGCCGAATTTCGTGCCTGGAAACCTTTCCTCAAACTCATTCAATTTGTTCTTGTAAAACCTTCTCTTTACTTCACTGCTTGCAGGACAGCAGTCGCTTGAATAATGCTTTATCTTATTAACCAGGCAATAAGCCAGTATTTCTGCTGCAGGAATAGAATAAAACGGCTTTATTCTAGGAATTAGTTTAGCAGAGGTTTCTTCACTGTTTTTAGGTCCAAGCCTGGCCATCCTGGTAAAGTCATTCTGAAAGAAATTCATCATAATGCTCTGGCATTCATCATCAAGATTATGCCCGGTAGCTAACTTCCCTGCATTTAATTCTAAAGCAGTTTCGTTCAGTAAAGCCCTTCTCAGGGTTCCGCAGACAGAGCAATTCCTGCCAAGTTTTTTCTTCTTCAATTCAATCAGCTTGTCCTGCATTTTAAACCCGAATTTTTTTTCAAAAGACTTTATAATGAAAGGCACTTTCAGTTTTTTCAAGTGTTTTTTGCCTATTTGAATGCTTTTATCCCTATAGCCAGTATAGCCTTCATCAATCATTACCGCAGTCAATGGATTTGATTTATTGAAGTGCTTGTGAAGCAGGTAAAGCAATGCAGTGCTGTCTTTTCCACCGGAAAAAGCAATTGCAATGCCCTCGCCTTTCCTGATTAAATTGTTTTTCCGAATGTTCTTCAAAAACCTTTGCTCAATCGATTCATTAAAATGCTTCTTGCAATAAGCAATAGGCCCGTAAGCCAAGTTGATAACGCTTTTATCCGGGCATTTAACGCAATTCATTGAAACCACCCACTTCAGAAACAGTTAATTAATTAGTTGTCAAAAAGCATTAATAAGCCTTTTTCCTGAAGTAAGCTTTTTAATCTAATTCCTTTAATATATAATAAAAAGCTTTGAAAGCTATTTTTCAATCAAGTTTTTATGGTGGTTTTTAATGTCAATGTATTCCCAAATAACAGAGACAATGCAGAAAGAATTTAAGGGAGTCAAGGCAGAAGGCATTGACTTCAAGAAGCTGAAAAGCAACAGGTTATTCAGTTACAGGCAGGCAGAGTATGCTATTGTCAGGGTTGACAAGCCAACCAACCTTGCCAGGGCCAGGCGCCTTGGATATAAAGCAAAGCAAGGCATTATAGTCGTCAGAGTCAGAGTGAGAAAGGGCTCCGGCACTAAGCCAAGGCCAACCAGCAGGAGAAGGCCAAAACGAATGGGAGTCAATAAGCTTACAAGGATTCTTTCAATTAAGTCAATTGCTGAACAAAGAGCCGCTAGAAAATACCCGAATCTTGAAGTACTGAATTCTTATTATGTCGGCGAGGACGGCATGAAAAAATACTTTGAAATCATTCTAGTCGACCCAAGTCATCCGTCAATCAAGTCAGACAAGGACTTGAACTGGCTTTGCAGGATCAGCCCTGGAAGGGCTTTCCGAGGCTTGACTTCTTCACAGCGTAAAAGCCGCGGCTTAAGAAAATAACTGGTTTTAGAATGCTTGACCTATTTTTCCTGAAAGCAGGCAATGAACTTAAAAGCATTTCAAAAAAAATCAACTTGAAAGACTTGATTGCCTGCCAGGCATTCAAAACCCAAAGCGAGGCAAGCAAGGCAATTAATGAATTCAAGTTACAGGGCATTAAAGCAATTCCCTGCAATTTAATTGAAGGCAGGCAGGGCTTGATGAAAAACCTGCTTAATGCATTCAATGCCAAGAACATTTCAGAGGCAATGCAGGCAGTTTCTAGAAAGGGCATTAATTTATTGCTGTTAAGAGACGCTAAAGCGATTGATGCAGGCATGATCGCATTGGCTTCAAGAAACAATGTCGCGATTGGTTTATTGTTAGCTGATTTTCTTAAACAACCTGCAAGCGAGCAAGCATTGCTTTTAAGGCAATGGGCTTTCATTGCAAGGCTTTGCAGGAAATTCCAGACAAACTTTTTTGTTTTTTCAGGCGCAGTTGATTTAACTGGATTGAGAAATCCAGAGGATTTGAAGGCATTGTATTCATTGCTTGGTTTTTCCAAGGACCAGGCAAACCGTTTTTCAAATCAGGCTGTTGAAATTCTTTCGCAGGCGATTGAATGAATGTTAAGTTAAAGAGAAAGCCAATTCCATCAAGCTTGAGGGAAAAACACCGTTATTTATTCATTGAATTAATTCCATTAAAGCCTCTTTCCTTGAACGACTGGGAATTCAAGGAAGTTCTTTCAAGGCATTTCACTGGTTTTTTTGGCTTGAAAGGCATTGCCTTTACAGGCTATCAATTAATCAATGTTAATGCAGGCAATCTAACCGCAGTCCTGAAGTGTTTTCAAGGCTTTGAAGATGAATTAAAAGCTGCTTTAGTGTGCCTTGGCGAGGTAAAAGGCGTTAAGGTAATTCCCTTCACCAGAAAAGCAAGTGGAACTTTAAAGGGGCTTTCCAAGCAATAGCTTTTAAATAGGTTTTCATTATAATAAAGTAAGAAACAAGAGGAAAAGAAAGGGTTTTTTTGGGATTGGTTTTTAATGTACCCTATTTCTAGAAGTTCGGCGTATGACAGGGCAATTACGATGTTCAGCCCAGACGGCAGGCTCTATCAAGTAGAATACGCCAGCAAGATCCTGGAGAAAGTGGCTTTAGGCTTTGGCGTAGTATACAAGGAAGGCGTTTTGCTTGCAGGGGACAAGAGCATTACCAGTTCATTGATTAAGCCTGACTCTATTGAAAAGCTTTTCAAGATAGACGATCATGTTGGCGCAGTAAGTGCCGGCATTGTCGGCGATGCTAGAAGGCTTGTTCAAATGGCTAGAGAGGAAGCCCAGGAAAACAGGATGTATTATGAAGAACCAATTCATATTGAAACACTGGTCAAACGCATTAGTTCAATCAAGCAGATGTTCACTCAATTCGGCGGAGGCAGGCCTTTCGGGGTTGCCTTTATTATAGGCGGCGTTGATGAAACAGGGCCTAGAGTGTTTGAGACAGAGCCTTCAGGGGCTTTAGCTGAATACACCGCGGTAGCGATTGGAAAGAACAAGGATAAAGTCCTTCAATTATTCGAAAAACAATACAGGGATGGAATGGACAGGGAAGAAGCAATTAAATTGGTTTTGAATGGCTTGAAGGCAGGGCTTGAGAAAGACGAGAAATTCATTCCGAAAAACATTGATTTCGCGTTTATTGAAGAAAAAACCGGGTTCCAAAAAATCCCTGTTTCTTTAATTGAATCAATTGTAAAGAAAATGAAGTAAATTACCTTTAATGGTTCACTGCGGCATTAAAGCCGTTAGGTGTTTTAAAGTGGTTTCAGTAGATAAAAGCATAATAGCAAGGTATGAAAAAGAAGGGAAGGTCTTCGAGGTTTTAGTTGACCCGGACCTTGCATTAAAATTAAGGCATAAAGAACAAGTCAACTTTGATGACTTACTGGCGATTAACAAAATTTTTTCTGATGCAAGGAAAGGAGACGAAGCAAAGACAGCAGACATGAACAAGGTCTTTGGCTCTACGGACGTTAAAAAAGTCAGCGAGAAAATAATTCAGGAAGGGCATGTCCAGTTAACTACAGAGCAAAAACACGAGCTGGCAAAGAGAAAAAGGGCTGAATTGATTGAATTGATTGTGAGAAATGCTTTTAACCCGCAGACAAAAACCCCGATTCCAAGCCAGAGAATTGAATTAGCCTTTGAAGAATTAAAAATTCATATTGACCCAATGAAGCCAGTCAAGGAACAAATGCCTGGAATCATTGAAAAATTAAGGGCTTTAATGCCATTATCAATGGCTTCATTGAATATAAGGGTTTTAGTGCCTGCCATTTATTCAGGAAAAACAGTAGGCATATTGCATCAATTCAAGGTATTGAAAGAAGAATGGAAAAGCAATGGAAGCTTGGAGGCATTGATTGAATTGCCTGCTGGCTTAAAAGAAGTTTTTTTCGCGAAAATAAATGCTGTAACGCATGGAGACATTGAATCAGAAATAATTGAAGAAAAATAATTGAAGAAAAAGAGGTTTTTTTGATGGGACAAAAACAACAGTTTTTGTAACTAAAAAAACAGAGGTTTTTTTAATGGAACAAAAACCATTGGTTTTTGTAATTTAAAAAAACAGAGGTTTTTTTAATGGAACAAAAACAACAGTTTTTGTAACTAAAAAAAACAAGGAGTTTTTTTTATGGAAGAATCAAATAATAAAAATAATAATCATGTTGAAGAAACAAGCAAGAAAATAGTAGTTCCAGGAGAGTTTCTTGGACAGACTGGAAAAAAGAGGATAGGCAGCCATGTGTTCATTAAAGACAATGGCATGTACTCTGATGTCTTGGGCTTGCTTTCAGAAGCGGATGACTGGATTAATATAGTTCCTTTGGAAGGAAAGTATGATGCAAGGCGCGATGACATAGTCATCGGCGTGGTAGCTTCTGAAAGATTCGCTGGCTATGACATTAACATTAATGGATTCTATCCTTCTTTTATCCCGAAAAGCGCTTTACGAAATCCATTGAGGTTAGGCGATATTGTCAGTGGAATAGTTGACTCGGTTAATGAAGTCAATGAAATCAGCTTAACAAACATCAGGACTTTTTTCGACGGTGAAATCATTCATGTTTCACCAGTTAAAGTGCCTAGAATGATTGGCAAGAATAATTCAATGCTTAATGTCTTAAAGCAAGGAACCCTGTGCCAGTTCGTCGTTGGAAGGAACGGAATGGTGTGGGCTAAAGGAGGCAATATTGATTTGCTGGTGAAAGCATTGAGAAAAATTGAACATGAATCGCATTTAAGCAATTTAACTAACAATATTAATGAATTTCTTGAAGAAGAAAAGAAGAAAGGTGAATTGAAATGAGTGAAGAAACAAATTTAATTGAAAAAGGCAAAAGGTTTGACGGCAGAAGCCTGAAAGAATTAAGGCCGCTTACAATCAAGGCACATGTACTGCCAAGGGCTGAAGGTTCATGCTATCTTGAATGGGGGCAGAACAAGGCAATCGCAGGCGTTTATGGCCCTAAAGAAACTATTCCAAAGCATTTTGCAGACCCATTGAAAGGCATAATAAAATTCAATTACAGAATGGCTGGTTTTTCAGTTTCTGACAGGAAAAGCCCGAAGCCTGGCAGAAGGGAAGTAGAGATAAGCAAGGTATGCGGCGAAGCCCTGGCAAGAGCCGTCTTTCTGGAAAAATACCCTAATACAATGATTGAAGTCTTTGTTGAAATACTTGACAGCGATGCAGGCTCCAGGGTAGCAGCATTAACTGCTGCTGCAGTGGCTTTAGCAGATGCAGGCATTCCAATGCGTGATTTGGTTTCAGCAGTTGCAGTCGGCGAGATTTTCAAAACCCCGGTAGTTGACATGACCAAGGTAGAGGAAGATGTTGAAGATGCTGTTGACATGCCTTTCGCTGTATTGCCTAACAGCAAGGAAATAGTCCTGCTTCAATTAGACGGCTTGATTTCATTGAATGATTTCAAGCAGGCAATAAAAAATGGTTTAGAGGCATCAGAAAAAATTCATGAGATTCAAAAAAATGCCTTGCTTGAAAGATATTCTCCTGAATCAGTCAAGGAAACAGAACCTGCTGAGAAGGAAGAAAAAGAGGAAAAGCAGAAAAAAGAAACTAAGAAGAAGAAAACCAGCAAGGAAAAAGAAGGTGAATTGAATGAGTGAAGAAAGCGAGTTAATCCTTAAGCTGAGAAAAGACAAGATAATTTCTTTATTAAAGGAAGGAAAAAGAATTGACGGCAGAAAATTTGATGATTACAGGAAGGTAAGCATTGAAACAGGCGTCATCAAGAATGCCGAGGGTTCTGCAAGAGTAAAATTAGGCGAGACAGAAGTCATTGCAGGCACGAAAATGAATGTTGAAAAGCCTTATCCTGACACGCCGAACCAGGGCAGCATTTCAGTGAATGTTGAATTGCTTCCATTAGCATCGCCTGCTTTCGAGACAGGGCCTCCTAGAGCGGATGCAGTTGAATTAAGCAGGGTTGTTGACAGGGGCATTCGAGAAAGCAAAACCATTGACTTCGAGGAATTATGCATTACCAAAGGCGAGCAGGCATGGACTGTCTTCATTGACGGCTATGTCTTGAATTATGCAGGCAATGCATTTGATGCAATGGGGCTTGCAGCAATGGCTGCATTGCTTGAAACAAAAGTCCCAAAGCTTGAAGACAAAAAAATAATCAGGAAAGAATACTCAGGCGCTTTAAAGACTTCAAGAAAGCCAATACTATGCTCTTTCGCAAAGATAGGCAATTACATTGTTGCTGACCCAGGGCTTTCAGAAGAACTGGTTTCAAGCGCCAGGTTTCATATCGCGACAACTGAAGACGACTTAATCTGTGCTTGCCAGAAAGCAGGCCAAGGCGCTTTCACTGAAAACGAGGTAATCAGCATTGCAGAAACAGCTTTCAGGAAAGCAAAAGAATTAAGAAAACTATTGTAAAAGGAAGTTTTTATGAAAACAAAGAAATTAGGCAGGGTTGCAAGGTTCAAGGCAAGGTATGGCAAGAGAGTGAAAGACAAGGTGCTGAAGGTTGAACTGGAAGAGTTTAAGCTTCATGTCTGTCCTTCCTGCGGTTTTGAGAAAGTCAAGAGAAAAGCAGCAGGCATTTTTGAGTGCAAGAAATGCAACTTGAAATTTGCAGGCGGAGCCTATACTCCGGAGACAATGATTGGCAGTACTGTCAAGAAGATTGTTTCGCAGAAAGCTTTCGGGGCAGGCCTGGCAGAGTTGGAAAAAGCCAAGGAAGCAAGGGCAACTGCTGCGGTTAGAGAAGAAAAGCCTAAGGAAAAAGAGAGAAGTGCCTTGGAGGAAATGAAGGAAAGCCTTGAAAAAGTGAAAAAAGAAGTTGCCAAGGAGGCAAAATAATGTATAAGTGCGGTAAATGCGGTAAGTTAGTCAATGAACTGCCTAAGGGAATGGTCAGGTGTCCTGCTTGTGCCTACAGGATTCTTTACAAGATTCGCGCTCCAGTAACTAAAGTTGTTAAAGCAGAATGATTATGAGCGTTTTAATAACCAATTCAAGGAATGCTTCACTTAAAACTCGTTTTTTTTCAAGAGAATTAGCCGAATCACTGCCTGAATCAATTTATTTTCCCAGGGGCTCTAAAAGCATTTTAAAAGCCATTGACAAGGCAAGGTATGAAGGCAAGAAACTCATTCTATTAGTGCAAGAAACGAATAAACAGCCTTTAATCATTCAATTAATCCAGCTAAAAGAAAATGACTGGAATTACGGCAAGAGCTTTAACATCAAGCTATTGAAGCTGAGAAAAGAATTAATCAATAAAAGAAAAAAAATCCCGGCCCTAAGACTCGAATTAAAAGCCTCAAAAAAATTCTTCAAAAACCTGGGCTTTTCATCAGAAAAAACAGCAGTGCATTCACTGGTTGAGTCAAAAAACAAGCTGTCGTTTTATGAAGATTCTAAAGAGATTGGGCCGAGGTTTATTTTAATGCTTTAAAAATGCTTTGATTCTAAAATAATTAACAGGTTTTTTTCAGGAGGGTTTTAATGGCTAGTAAAAACGTGCAGGAAGACATGCAGTCCTTTGACAGGTTAAGGGCTCAATTGCTTACTGTTTCAAGCCAGAAACAGCAAATAGAATTCCAGTCAGCAATGCTCAAGGATGCTTTAAAGCAGTTAAAGGAAAGCAATGAAAAAAAAGTCTTCAAGGCAGCAGGGAACATAATGATTTTAACAGACAAGAATACTGTCGAGAAAGACTTGCAGAAACAACAGGAAGAATTCGATATTAGGGTTGAAAGCCTTAAAAAACAGGAAAGCTCTTTGATTGACAGGCTGAACAAGCTGAAGACAAGCATTGAAGAAGCAAGCAAGCCAAAGGAAGAAGTAAAGGAAGAAAAAAAGAAAACTTCTTAAGGGTGAAGCCTTGAAAAAAATCCTCGGCTTTCTCAATTCCCTTGAAGGAAAGACAATCATTTTAATGCATTCAGCTGCAGACGTTGATTCTTTCTCTGCGTCAGCAATGCTTTGCTTTGCATTAAAGAAAAAAAAGAAAAATGTCTTGCTGGCAGCGCCTGACAAGCTGAATCTTGAAGCCCAAAAACTCGCATCAAAGCTTGACATAAGCTATTTCGTCAACCCTTCATTTAACGATGCTTCAAACCTGATTCTAGTTGACTTTAATTCGCTTAAAATGCTCGGTGCCCTTCAGGAAAGATTCCTTGAATTCAAGGGCAGCATAGCATTAATAGACCACCACTCAATCTCTGAAGACAAGATAAAAGCGCAGGCAGAATTAATCCAAAAACACTCGATAAGCACTACAGTAATAATTTATGATTTAATGACTGCGTTGAAAGTTCCTTTGGACAAGCGGACAGCCATACTACTTGCCAGCGGCATAATATCAGATTCAGCCCATTTCCTGGTAGCTGACGAAAAATCATTTTCATTAATGTCCGAGGCATTGAAAAAAAGCAATAAAGACTATCTAAGCATCCTTGATTTATTTCACACTGAAGCTGATGTTAGCGAGAAAATCGCTTCACTCAAGGCATTACGCAGGGCAAAGATTTACCGCGTGAATGACTTCCTGTTATGCACTTCAACGGTTTCAACCTTTGAGGCAAAAGCAGCTATTCACCTGGTGAAAGCAGGGGCTGACGCTGCATTCGTGGTTTCCGGAGGCAATAAAGAAACAAGATTATCAGCCAGAGCCAATAATTCATTTGTTGAAAAAACCGGCTATGACTTGACTAAAGTATTGCATGGCTTAGACGTTGAAGAAAAAAAGTTTCCTGGCGCTGCAGGCGGGCATGCAGCTGCAGCAGGCTTTACAGGCGGTCCAGGCATTGATTCTGAAGCATTGCTTAAAAAATGCATTGAGTTAAGCCATGAACTCCTGAGCAAGAAATTTCCAGGCATTCAATTAAAAGAATACTAATCCTTTAACAAGGCAGGGTTATTGAAATGATTCCATGCATTATAGGCATAATCATTAAAGGCAATAAAGTCCTTGCAGAGAAAAGGCCTGAAACAGAGACTTACTGCAAGGGCGAGGTTGGCTTGCCAGCAGGGCATGTAGAGCAAAAAGAATCCCTTGAAAAAGCCTTGAAAAGGGAAATGCTTGAAGAACTAGGCATTAAAGTCCTAAAGGCAAGGCATTTTTGCTCAGACCCCTTCCTTTTGCAGGGAAAAGCCTTTAAGTTCCATTACTTCCTCTGCCTTGAATGGCTTGGAAAGCCTGAAAGCATTGAGGCAGGAAAACTAATGTGGTTAACCAAAAAACAGTTAAGCAAGCTGACTTATGCCAGGCAAAGATTCATTGCCAGGAGGGCACTAACTAAAAGCCAGAATAAAGTTATGTAGAAGTCAGCCTTAGATTTTTTCTTCCAGGAAAACAATTTTTCCGTGCTCGTCTTTTAATTTTGTCCTCTGGGCATACCTTAACAAATAATGCAAAGTACTTTTTGGAATGCCTAGTTTTTCCCCTATTTTTCTCAAAGGCATTCTTTCATTATACAAGTCAATTGCTTCAAACAGTTTTCTGGGGCTTACCTCAATCGCTCTTCCCCTCATGCCTTCAATCTTGATGAAGATTTCTTTTTCAACCAGGCAATTCTTTACTTTCTTGCTCAGCCTGTTATAACTATCCTGGCTCATCAGCAATTCTTTCAACTTAGGGCATTTTCTTTTAATGCTCTTGATTTTTTTTAGCGCTACAGGCCTGATTAGGTAAAGTTTTTCTGTTTTATTGCTTAACTCGCTTAAAGGGGTATTATGGTAAATGCCTTTAATCATTTTTCCGCCTTCCTTCTCTCATCTGCCTTACTTTTTCAACCACTTTCTTTTTCTGCTTTGCCAGCGCTCTCTTGATTCTTTTCAAGCCAATCTTTTTAGCAAGCGCTTTAAAGCTCGCATACCTCAAGCCGTTAATCAATTCTTTTTTTGAAATGGTTTTATCAACCTTGTGATAAACGCCTTCTTTTTCCTTAACCATTTTAGGCCCGGTCCATTCAACATTCTCTTTATTCCTTAACGCATTCAAGACATTCTCTGGGCTCAATTCACTATAGTCATACCTTAGCTTTAGGATTCCAGAGCCTATGTTTTCAGGATAATGAGCGTCAGAGCCGGCAACAACAATGCCTGCTTCCTTGCCTAATTCTACTGCGGCAGCACACCTTCTAATCAAGAATTCAATCTCTTTTTGTATCCTGTTCTTCAGCCTCGAGCTCAACCTCCTTAAAGGAGTCCTCTTCAGCAAGCGATTTTTTTCAATGAAATCAAACGTCTTCATTGGCACTTTAATTAATCCAGAGTCAAAAACATAATAACTCAAGTAACCAAGCATTCCATTATAAGTTTCAACTCCAAGCCCTTCCTTTTTTACCAGGTTCAATAACTTTCCGTGGCTGCAGTAAAACCCCGCAGAGTCCTTGCTATAACCCCATGGATGAGCTAAAGCAAGCACTAAATTCCTTTCCCTGGCAATCCTTAACGCTTTTTTAATGCTCAAGCCTTTCTGCATTAATTCCCTTGCATCATAAACGCTTGCATTCCTTCCAAAACAAAGCACGTGCCCTATCTCTGTATTCAATTCCATTCCGGGAATCAATATTTTTTCAGGAGGCTTTGCCTTATTCAATTCCTCGAAAGCCTTTCTCGGGTTTAATTCAACATGCTCTGTAATCGCCACTCCATCCAATTCTTCCTGCATTACCCTCTGCCAAAACTTCATCGGTTTGACATTCTTTTCACTGAAATGAGTATGCAAGTCCAATACAAGAAACTTCTCTCCGTTCTTTGATTCCATAGTAAAAACCTGTCAAAAACTGCTTTAAAAACAATTGCTTTGCTTTTGCCTGCCCAAGGTTGTTTTTTTAAATCCCTAATCTTTTTATACTTCTTCTTACATTACCTGTTCAAGTGATTGCCTTGAATGACAGAATCCAGACAGGGGTTAAAGGCTTCGACGAACTAGTTGAAGGAGGCCTGCCTAAAAACTCTCTCATTCTAGTCACTGGAGGCGCTGGAACAGGCAAAAGCATTTTCACACAGCAAGTCCTGGTCAATAACGCCAAGAAAGGCTTGAAATGCGCTTATATTTCTTTTGAGCAGAAAGCAGAGGACATTAAAAAGCAAATGGACTGCTTTGACTGGACTGTTGATGAATTAATCAAAGACGGCTCTATTCAAATAATTTCAATGAATCCAGCCTCTCCAAAGTTCATAGAATACTTAAGCAGCGTCAAGGCAGACTTGCTTGTCATTGACTCATTATCTTCGTTAGTTGCAACTCCATTAGTCGCTAGAGACATAGGACAAGGAAAAATTGTTGAAATCGCTGGAAGGTTCGTTAACATGCCTTCAGACATTGAAAGCCTTCATAGAATGCGCGTTAAATCAGTTTTGGACATTGTCAGGAACTTAGGCAATACTACTTTTGTTATTTCAGAGATTCTTGAAAACTCTCCAGGCTTAAGCCGCGACACGTTATCAGAGTTCCTTGCTGACGGAGTAATAATCTTGAAATATACTCCCATGGTCGGCCAAGAGAATAGAAGCATTCAAGTCCGTAAAATGCGCTTGACTAAGATTTTTCCAGGTTCTTTCTCCTTTGACTTCAGCAAGAAAGGCATTGAACTTGAATCAACCAATTCAGAGGACAAAACATGGGCTCTAAAGAAATAATATTAGGCTTAATCCCGAAAGAATCAGCGGTATTATTCGCTGCATTAATCATGGCTTTCCTTGCATTCAATGGAAGCATATTGATTCCAAGCCAAGGCGCAAGCATGATTGCTTTCCTGATTGCCTCTTACTTTATCCTTGGCGCAGGCATCAAGTACGTTGACGATGCCTTTGACGAGCAGGTATTCAATAAAAAAAGAGCAGTCTTTCTTGCCCCAGTCCTAGGCATTCTGTGGGCTTATTCAATGGTTGTAAGCCCTGAATCAGCCACTCTGCTTGGCGCAATCCTCGTGTCAGTGATAATAAAGCTGAAGATTGACAATATAGGGCACCAGATAGGCGCTTTAAGCATCATTGCAGTGCTTGGAGGCCTTTACTTCCTTGGCTTGGTGCAATTCCTGTGGCTGCCGTTAATCATTGTTTCCATTGTAGCCATAATAGATGAAATAAACCGCGATTACCTTAGAAGGCATTATGTTAAAAACAATGCTTTATTCCGCTTCCTGCGAGGCCGTTACCTTGCTGACATAAGCGTTTTCTTCCTTGCCTTGTTTAACTTCATTCCATTCATTTACTTCATTGCATTTTATTTCTTCGGCATAGGCTACGACGTTGTCACAAAGCGAGGCGTCCAGCTGAAGGTTTCATGGAAATTCGCTGTAAACAGCAACAAGTCAAGCAACATTTTCCTGGTGCATTAGAATGCCTGACACTATAAAAGAATCAATCATGGAAGAACTGCAGAGCCTCTTAAGGTTAGATGACGTTTTAGCCTGCATGCTTGCAAAAAAAGGCCTGGAAGGCTTACTGCCTCAGCAGGGCATTAAGATAAAAAACGTTGAATTATGGCAGCTGCTGAAGGAAACAACTGACAAGACCTTTGACATCATTGAAAGATTCTTCAGCTACGGGCTTGACAGAATGGTTTTTGAATTAGGCGATTATACAGTCATAATAGCTCCTTTAAGCCCTGACTTCTCCCTTTTGGTAGTCATCCCAAGCCTTGCAAACATGGGCTTGCTGGATGTAGAGATTGAAAACACCAAGAGAAAAATCAAGAGCATAATGCTGCAGCCAGGCTGAAAACAAGCTACTGTTTTTAATCCCTTTTTCCTTTTAATTAGACTATTATGGTCCTCGAATGCGATGTACTGGTAGTCGGCGCAGGCGTTTCTGGCTTGGTTTCTGCATTAAAGCTTTCCAAGGAAGGGCTTAAAGTCATCGTAATAGAGAAAACAAAAAAAATTGGCCAGCACACCAAAACCAAGATTGATGTCACCGAAAGTGGCGGTGTTGAAGAAATCGCAAAAGAATTAAAACTTAGTTTCTTGGGCTCCTCTCATATTTCCAAATGGTTTTCTCAGAACAATTCATTCACTTATAAGTCAAAGGAAAAAGACTTGTTTGTTAAGAGAGGACCTGCCAATGATTCATTTGAATCAATCGCCTATAAGAATGCTTTAAAGCAAGGCGTAACCTTTTTGTTCAATGCCGCACCCAAAAAATTTATTTTTGAAAACAATATTTTAACGACAGCAATCATCAATCAGGCAGGCAAAACCAAAGAAATACAAGCAAAGTATTTTATTGGAGCTGACGGCACTGACTCAAAGTCAGTTTCGCTGGCGGGAATAAGCCAGGCTACTTCCAGTGGCGTTGAAATCGCTGGCTATGGTATTACTGGAACTAACTTTGATATGCCTGAATCAACCACTCATGTTTTCTTTGACTCAATTCATGCGCCTGGAGGCTATTTCTTTATTGCCAAAACAAAAAACGGCTTGGGCGTAGCGTCTGTTGTTGTAAACAAAGCAAGGATTAAAAAAAATATCAAAAAGTATTATTCGGCTTTTGTAAATGCCAATAAAGTGCTTAAAAAATTCTTGAAAAAACCAAGAATTGTCAATGAGTTTTATGGTTCTTGCAGGACCTTTCCCCTTAAAAAGCATGTCAAAAACAATTTTTTGGTTGTTGGGGATGCAGCCAGGGTCATGGACCCAATTTTTGCTTACGGCGTCAGACCAGCAATCATTTCAGGTTATTCGGCTGCAGAAACAATAATTGATGCTTTCAGGGAGGGCAAAACAGGTTTGGGTGATTACGAGAAACAGATTTCCGGCTTGGTTGGCGGCAAGCTTGATTTCTTTGCGAGGAAAGCCTATGATAAACTGGGCAATCCTGACTTTGATTTCCTGGTAGGCTGCGCCAGCTACCTGCAAGAAAAAAACAAGCTGGATGATGCCTTTGACAATCCTTTTGGCTGCATGCATTTGTTTATCAAGCATTTTTTGAAGTCGCCTGCACGTTCAGCCAAGCTCATTTTCCGCGCATTATTTTAAGGCTTGCTTTCTTGGCGCTTTCAACGCAGGCATCCAGTGACGGCAAGCCCAAGTAGTCTCCAACCAAATGAAAATTCTCATATTCCATTTCTGCAAGCTTTTCCTGAACCTTAACCAGCCCATAATTATGCACTGGCAAGCCATAATCCCAATAACTAGTTTTTATCTCTTTTAACTTTTTGCCAATATTTGGAACAATCAAGTCCAATGCCAATATTACATCTTCCTTAGAATAATCGTTTCTGTCTTTGTATGGCACCAGAACTCCAATGATTCCTTTATTCGAACTAAAATTGAAGTAGTTAGGCTCATTCAGTATCACTGAAGGCTTTAAACCAGCATCTGTAACCAAAATGCCTGCATCATTTCCGAGCATTTGCTTTGGCGTTTCAAATACATGCACTGCGCAGCCATTGTACTCTATCTTACTCAATTCCTTTCTTAGCTTGCCATCAGAAATAATTTTGAGAATTTCAGGCGCAGGCAAGCCACTTGCAATATTTTGATTGCTTGTTTCAATTTCCTGTATTTTGCCCTTTTCATTAATGCTTAATGATACTGCTTTACCATCATCGATGACTATTTTGGTTGCTTTTGCATCAGTCTTCAGCTGGGCTTTCGATTCTTGAAGCAATTTGGAGATTAGGGTCCTCATGCCATTCTTTAAGGTATAACACGTTTGAAAAAAAGTTTCGCAGACAGTCAAGCCATATAATGCACTTTGTTTGCTTGCCCTAGAAAAAGTTATTGCATATATAACACTCTCAAGAAGCCAAAGCGCTTTATCGCCCACACTATTTTTATACCATGACACAAAATCTTTTTGGATTAACTCCTTAGGAAAATCTTCTTCAGTGTATGCTTTACTTAGCAGCTCATCTGTAAGGTTATAGAAGCGCTTCAATTCTTTTGATTCTTCACTAAAATCTTTACTGAATTGCTTGTTTTTGAATGCAATAAGCTTGCCTTCATGAAGCACTGAAAAAGGGTCAAGTTTCAATGGCGCCAATTGGGAATCTAATTTTATTTTATTCAATAGAGCCACCAGATTGGGCTCATCAATTGAAAAGAATTGTGCGCCAGTTTCTATGCTGTGATTATTCTCTATTATGCTTTCAACCCTTCCGCCGCTGACGCCTGTTTTCTCAAAGATAATTGGGCTTGTCTTTCTAGTAAAATATGCAAGAGAAACTCCGCTCAGCCCGGCACCTAAAATAATTGTTTTCTGCATTCAACCACTATAATTCAATATAATTAAGCATATAGTGCAACAATATTAAAAGTATCATTTCCGAAACGCAGCCCCTTCTCTTTTGAATAAGTCGCTTCCCCGCCGACATACAATGACAAAAAAGGCTTTTTGCCCAACTTGTTAAGCATTATTTCTCTGCTTTTAAGTAGCTTTGACCCTAAGGTTTCAAGTCTTATTCCACATTCAGCAGTCATGAAGAAAAGAATGTTGTTAGGCGCTGCATCGGTGGATTTCTTTACCGCATCAAGCAATGCCTTTCCAGAAGCTGATAGGACTGATATCTCATTGGTTTCAAGCTGGTATGTTGAAACTATTTGGTCGCCTAAAAACAAGCCAGGAATAAAGGGATAATCGAAACCTTCTTTTGAATAAGCCAGAGGATAAAAGAATATCTTGCGGTAAATTAATTCGTCGAGATAGCTTCCTGGCCAGCCAAGCACCCTCAAAAATTCTTCCCTCGGAGATTTACCGTTTATTTTTTCAATTATCCGTTTATCTTTACTTAATTTTGTTACCGTAAATGTCTTATTTGTTTTTGCCAATCCATGTTCTGTTTGATTGAATGATTTAAACAGGGTTGCAATTTTTAATCCAATTATTGCATCAGTAACTATCTTATTGTTAAAGAATTGGTAATTCTTTTCCATTTTCTCATTATCCATAGTGGAAATGCTGAATAATGAAGCATTTGGTTTAGTGCTTACAATACTTTTAAGCAATTCTTCTTCTCTTCCAACTCCTTTCTGAAACAAAAAAAGAATTAATGGAATAAACATCGACTCAATTTTTCCAAGCAATTTAGAAAAAACCACCCGCCCCTGTTTTAAAAATGGAATAAAAGGGATTTTGCCGCCTGAAATAATCGTGAAATAAACTTCATTTGGAAACCTGCTCTGCAAGCGGTCAGTTTCATTTAAAAGTTCTTTTACCGCTTTTTTAGGATTTCTCTTGGTATTCTTTCCTAAACCAATTGCAACATCCATTTCATCCGAATAACAGGCCAATGCAGTCAAGCCTCTAGTAAAGCAACCAGAATTGTTCATAAACCCAGAAACCGTGCCCCCAATTAAAGGCGTTTCTTTCGGAATGAAGTGATAAACCGTGTCAAGAATCTTCTGAAGGCCCTTATCTTTATCATAATGAATAGTGCTAAACAATAAAACAAATTTCGGCGGCTTGCTTAAATCCTTTAAAGCCTGTTGAATTACCTCGCTTCCAGCCTGTACCGGATCCCAGTTCTGGCTAGTGCCAATGCCTGCCTCAAACATAAAGTAAAGGATTGTTTAAACTGATTAAAAAACCTTTAGTTATCCTTGTTTAAACCAACCAATAGGTTTAAAACTTATTTTCGCCAAAGAATAACCAGCTTGCTTTTTATGAAAGTTTTTGTTGGCTCAAATATCTTCCTTGACTATTATTTGGATAGGAGCAACCATATAAAGCATTTAGGCGAGATGGCTTTCCAGTTCATTAAAAGGGCAAGGGAATGCGAGTTTGAGATAGTTATTTGTGAAAGGGTTTTAGATGAACTAAAAAGAGCCTTAAATAAAAACAGGCAAGAACTGGAATCAATTGTTTTGAAAGAACTAATCTCTTCAGGAAAATTATTTGTTCTTCTTCCTTGCCCATGAAAATAATTGTTTTTCCAGGATTAATATGCTTGAGGTTTAATTCCCTTAAACTTAATCGTTTAACATAATTAAACCAAAGCCATTTAAGCAGCCGGAAAGCAATTCTTTCAGGGAGTTTTAATGGGAATTGATTCAGTAAAGGCAGTCTCATTCATTTTGTTTGTTGCATTTTTATTGATTGTGCTTGGCTCTGTTGCCCAGGCAAAGTCAGTCAGCACAATAATGCAAGAAATCAGGGAGCCCTTTCCTGCCTGGACAAGCCAGTGGAATCTTGACTGGCATTATTTGAATGAAGCGCCTAAACTAAAATCAATGTATGGCGGCAGGCCCTTACAGGCTGATGAATTTAATGAGCTTTGCCTGCGAACAATGAAAGCCAAAAACGCCCAGAAATTCCTGGATAAAAGAACCGGCTTCAAGCTTTTTTTCAATGCGGGTTTATTGGTTGCCAAGAACTCTTCAGGCAAAATAATTTCCTGCAGGAAAGAAACCATTTCCTGGCTGGAAAAACAAGTTAAAAAAGGATTCCTGAAAAAAACCAAGTGATTCTAATGCAGAAAGACTTTGATTCGTTGCTTCAGTTAAAGTTTGTTTTCGAGGACTTAATGCCTTCATTCAATTCAATGCATGCGAGGGCCTTGCTTGCTTTAAAGCAAAACGAGTTTCTTGACGCTAAAGGCATTTGGCTGAAAGCAGAATTGCCAAGGCAGGAAGTCTTTCAAGTAATTGATTTCCTGCTTGAAAAAGACTTAATCAAAAAAGAGTCTGCTAACGGCGTCCAAGGCTATTCATTGAATGGCTTGAAAAAAGTCTTAAGCAAGTTGATTGCCTTAAAAAAACGAAAAATTGATTTCAAGAAAGAAATCCTTGAAAGCATGTTTTGCAGCAAAAAAGCTTCTTTCAAAGCAGTAAAGGGCATTGTTTTTGAAAAAAATCTATCTTGATTCAAACGTATTAATTTCACTAATCAGGGAAGACTTCGGTAAATCCTTAGAGTTAATGTACGCCAGAACAGACGAATTCTTTCTAGCCACTAAAAATAATGCTTTGTTTGTATTGTCTGACTTGTTTTTAAAAGAAGTTAACAAGTTTGCGTATTATTCTGCACAAGAAGTGTTTCAATTCTTTGAAGTCCGAGATATAAATTTTATAACCGTTGGGTTGCTTCCTGAAGATAAACTTGTTGCAAGAGGCTTTGTATCTATGGGCATGCATTTTATCGATGCATTGCATGCGGCAGTTGCTTTAAGAACTAAAAGTGATTTTCTGGTTACCTGGAATGAACGCGACTTCCAGGCAGTAACAGACAAAATTAAAGTAGCAAATCCTTCTCACTTTGTATGAGCCTTTTTTCTTTAAGGAATTCTATTGCAATCTTGTTTCTTTCTTCTTTAGTTGGCATCTTTCCATTCCATCCGCGGGCTAATGCCGTTTCACGCATTTTTTTAACGTCAGCCCTAAAATTAAGCCTCCACTCCAGCGCAAGCACCTTAGCCCTAAGCGCATCCCTGACAAAATCATTTCTTGAATGATACAAGCCTTCTTTCTTGACTATCTCGTCAACTTTTTTCATAAGCTTAGGATCAATCGTTAATGCATATTGCTTCAATAAAAACCACCTAATCCATATCTAATATTGAATACGGATTAAGTGTTTTTAAGGCTTTCGTTTAATTTTTTTCAACAAAATCAGCGTTTTTTTGGATATGATATAAAATCTCGCTTTCATGCAGCCTTAACGGAAACTTTTTTTTCCTTAGCTTTTTTTCAAGGCAGGCTTTGCCGAAAGGCCAGTGGTCAGGCAAAATGAATTTAAAGAATTTTTTTAAGTCGTCTGCGCTTTCAAAAAGATATTCTTCTTTGAATGACCTTTTCTTAGTTATCTTGATTATTTTCTGCTTTACCGCCTGATCCATTATTTTTTTTGCCAACCCAAGCAATGGATTGCAATTCTGGAAACAAACATATATTTTCTCAAAGCTTCCTGCCTTGCCCCGCTCCACGACAATTAATTCCTGCCTTTTCTGCAGGCGCTTGTAAGTCCATAACTGGTAAATGTCTGGAAAGTGGTGCATTTCATTCATGATTAGAATGACGTCAAATTCAGGGAACTTTTTAATTGCATAAAGCGGGGCTTCTTTTTTGAGGCAATAATTTTGTTTCCTTCCAGGCCTGCATTTAAGGAATTCATAGCAGGACAAAACATACCTGAAATGTTTTGCCAGTTCCTTAACAGGTTCTTCATTCTCAATGCCGGTGCAAATTAATTTCTTTTTTGAGGGATTCTTGATTTCCTTTAATAAAATCTCAACTAAAGGTGACTTGAATTTCATTTGCAATCACAAACTATTCCTTTCTTTTCTTCAGCTTTGCCTTGTTTAAAGCCTCTTCAATCCTGTTCATTGCTTCCTCGATTTCAGGCAATGCAGTTGCATAACTCAGCCTGATGAAGCCTTCCCCGTTATGCCCGAATTCAGTCCCGGGAATAACCACTGCATTAGCTTTATCCAATACCCATAAAGCAAATTCTCTTGAAGTCATCTTGAAGTCAAACCTTGGAAAAATATAAAAAGCGCCTTCAGGCGCGACTTTAACATGCAAGCCGTCAATGCCTTTAATCCTTTCAAGCAAGTACTTTCTCCTTTCATCATACGCTTCTTTCATTAGCTTGATTGAAGCATCTGATTCCTTTTTGTTGTTCATTGCCTCGAAAGCAGCTACCTGCGACGGAGTTGGCGCGCAGAGAGTCGAATACATGTGAATGCCAGTCATGTCCTTGATAACCCATTCAGGGCCGACTGCATAGCCAACCCTGAAACCAGGCATTGCATAGCTCTTGCTGAAAGAATAAAAACTGATAACGTATTCATGCATGCCATTCAATGAAGCAATGCTCTTATGCTTGGCATCTCCAAACACGAAATGCTCGTAAGCTTCATCGCTTAAAACCATTAAATCATGCTCTACAGCCAGCTCGGCAACTTCTTCCAATGCTTTTTTCTTGAAAACAGTTCCAGTCGGATTCGCCGGACTGTTCAATACAATGCCGGTAGTTTTCGGGGTGATTCTTTTCCTTGCCTCATCCAAATCCAGTTGAAAGCCAGTCTCTTCATGCAATGGAATCGAGGTTGACTGGCAGTCAATCAATTCAATCATCGGCGTATAAGCCAAAAAACTCGGGTTCGGCACTAAAACCTCTTCAGTTACATCAGCTATTGACATGAAAGCAAGCAATAAAGCCTCGGTGCTTCCAGTAGTCACGATTAATTCTTTTTCAGGGTCATTCACTTTAATCTTATTCTCTCGAGAAAGCTTTTTCGCAATAACTTCCTTTAATTCAGGCCTGCCGCCTGGAGTGCTGTAATGCGTTGCCTCATGCAGTCTTTCCTTTAAAGCATCAAGAATATAATCCGGCGTAACAAAATCAGGCTCTCCAGGCCCTAAAGAGATAACCCCGGGCCTTGTCTTTGCTGCCTCGAATAATTGCTCGAAAATGCTTACAGGCAATTCCTTAGTCCTTTCACTCATTAAAAACCTTAAACTTTTCTTCAGCGCTTTTTTTTCTTTCATTCTTTCACCTGATTATCCTTGCATCAACAACCCAGGCATTCTTTTCATCAGCCATTACTGGATTCAAGTCAAGTTCCTTGATTTCTTCATGCATCATTAAATTGCTTGTCTTAAGCAATAAATCCGTTAAAGCCTTAAAATTAACTGCTTTCATGCCCCTAAAGCCTTTCAGCAGCGGATAGCCTTTTAATTCTCTAATCATTTCTACAGCATCCGTTTTGTTGATCGGGCAGACCCTGATACTCGTATCCTTTAACAACTCAACTAAAATGCCTCCCAAGCCGAACAAGACAATCGGTCCGAATGTTTCATCCAATTTGCCTCCGATAATTACTTCTGTTCCTTGCTTCATTTCCTGCACTAAAACCCCTTGAATCCTTGCCCTGCTGGCTTTTTTCTTTACAGTCCTCAATAATTCCTTGAAAGCTTTTAAAGCCTCTCCCTCGTTTTTGATTCCAAGCACTACTCCATTAACATCAGTCTTGTGAATAATATCAGGGCTTTGAATCTTCAAAGCCAATGGAAACCTTAATTTTTTTTCTTTCAAAATCTTTTCCAAGCCAGGTTCACCCTTTACTAAAAAGCCTTCCAATAAGCCAATCCTGTATTTATCCAGCAAGCTTTTCGTCTGATTAAATGAAAGCATCATCTACAATCACTGCAACAAAAAACCGCTTTCAAATTAATAAATGTTGCTTTGGCCTTCATTTCTTTTTCAGGACATAGTTAAGGTAGGTGCAGTCAGTTTTTGTTTCAGAAAAAAATTCGACTTCAAAGCGTTGTTCCAGAATGGCCCTGAGCTCTTTGTCGGTATAAAGGGAAAACCATCTTTGCGTGCCATGAGAACCATCAGGCTTCAAGCCCTCGCCGCGTCCCTGCCTTAAGCCCAGATAAAAAACTCCCCCGGGTTTTAATACGCGGGCAATCTTGGTCAGGACTTTCCTGAAATTCTTTTTAGGCACGTGAAACAAGGAAGCGTAAGCCCAGACCCCGTCAAAGCTTTCAGGCTTAAACCGCAATTCCTCAAAATCCATCAGCTTCGCATTCAATCCCCTTTCAACGCATTTCCTGACCATTGACTCAGAGAAGTCAATGCAGGTAACGTCAAAACCCTTGCCTTGAAACAACAAGGCATACGTGCCTGTGCCGCAGCCGATATCAAGTATTTTACCGTGTTCAGGCACTCGTTTAAGGAATTCCTTTGACTCTTTAGCCAAGTAATTCAGCTGTTCTGCATAACCCTTGAACTTGGCTTCAAATTCGTCGGCAAAAGAATCATACGCTTTCCTGGTTTCAGCATTATAATCAATTTCTTCAGCCATAATAAACTAATTCCAGCTAAAGAATTTAAAGAAATCGTAAAAACCCTTAAATTAACTCATTCACGTGAACGAAAGGCTTTTAAAGTTCTAAAGCAGGAATATATGCAGGAGTTGGGAGTTTTTTATCATGGATGACAATAAGTTCGTTGTCTTGGCAGCAATTTTATTCATTGCATTAGTCATGTTTTTTTATCTGAAACTTACCTTGACTTCAATGCTTTTCATTACAGCTTCTTTTGGCATTGCAGTAAAGGCAAAGTCTTTCATGCCTGCTTTTTTCACTATCGCGTTAATCATGATTTTTACCCCGTTTTTTTCAGACCTTTTCATCCTGTCAATGCTTTTATTCGCGGTTTATCTCTTTGGAGCTTCTTTCGTTAAGAAGAAAGATTTGGATGTTTAACTCTTTTTTGCAGAAAAAGCGAACGTAGCCGAGCAAAAGGTTGAGCGAAGCGAAAACCTTTCTTTTTAGTTAAGTTTTTTCTTTTGTAAAGAAAAAAGTTAAGTAAGTAGGAAAAGGGGAACCAGTTATTGGTCCTTTTTGGGACCGCCCCGTAAGCTGGGTGAGCCTGTTCCCCCTTAATTTTCCTTTAAGTGTTCATTTTCTTCATGAACACCCCCGAAAACCATTACTCTATGGTTATATTTAAAGCTTTATTAATCACTCTGAATTAATAATAAAGTCTTTTAAAGAAAGTTTATTTTGGTTGTTTTTCAAGCAAGTTCTTGGAAGGGTTTTTATTATTGTTCTATTCTTTTAGTTAAAGAGTCAAGAGAAAAAGGGTTTTTTAAAAAGGGTTTCTTATGAAATTAAGGTTTTTAGGCGCTGCAGAAGAAGTCGGGCGTTCCGGCTTCCTGGTTGAAGCCAACGGCAGCAGGTTTGTCCTGGATTACGGCATTAAGTTCTTGCGAGGTGAGGCTGATTCTTTTCCTGCAGAGGTTGAGGCAAAACCTTCAGAGCACGAGCTAAGGAAAGCAAAGTACCCTTCTCATGTCGAGGGAAAGCTTGACGGTGTTATCGTCAGCCATGCTCATTTAGACCATTCAGGCGCTATTCCTGAAATCTTTAAAGACCATAAAGCAATGGTTTACATGACCCCGCCAACTCTGGAGTTTTGCAGGCTCTTATGGTTTGATACCATTAAAATCGCTGAAAAAGAAGGCACTGAACCAAGGTTTAGCAAGCATGACATCAGTGAAACAACCCGTTATACTATTCCCTTGCCTTTCAACAAGGAAATTCCTTTAAGCAAGTCCTGTAACATTAACTTGTTTGATGCAGGGCATATTCTTGGAGGCGCTTTAATCAAGCTTTCATGCGGTGAAAAAAATTTATTGTATACCGGAGACTTTAAGACAACCAAAACCAGGTTGTTTAGAGGCGCTAACACCGATGTAGGCAAAGTTGATTACCTGATTACAGAGTCAACTTATTGTTATACAGAGCATCCTCCTAGAGAACAAGTCGAGAAAGACTTTGTTGAATCAGTTCAGGAAGTCCTGGATAAGGGGGGCACTGTGTTATGCCCTTCTTTTGCTATCGGCAGAAGCCAGGAATTAGTTGACTTGTTAGTCGAGTATGGCATTGATGCGCCAATCTATCTTGACGGCATGGGCCAGAAAGCAGCGGTAATTTCCTTTAATTATCCAGAGCACTTTCGTGACTTCAAGTCATTGAAAAGGTCTTTAGAGAAATGCATTTGGATCAAGAAAAAAAGCATGCGAAAGAATGCCTTGAAAGAACCGAGTGTTATTGTTAGCACTGCCGGAATGATGTCAGGCGGGCCAGTCATGCATTACATGCCATTCATTTACAAGAATCCTAATTCCGCAATCTTTCTAACCGGCTATCAGGTTGAAGGCACGCCAGGGCACACTTTATTGCATACAGGAAAATTTCCTTTAGAGGATAAAGGCATTGTTGATGTCAAAGCCCAGGTCAGGAAATTCGATTTCTCTGCCCATGTTGACAGAAGCGACTTAATCAAGGCTTTCAAGAAATGGAATCCTGAGAAAATCTTTTTAGTGCATGGCGAGAAAAAATTAATTCCTGAATTCAGGGACTTCATTGAAAAAGAACATGGCTTTAAAGCTTTTATCCCGAAAAAAGATGAAAGTATTTCCCTTGACTGAAGGAGCTTATTATGTCTGAAGCATTAACCCAATTCTGCCCTAAATGCGGTCGAGAGGAAAGCACTGAACTTAAATTCATTAAAGGCTTTTGCATTGACTGTTTTCTAGAGGATGATAAGCTTGCAAGCATTCCAAAGGAGACAAGCATTCCATTCTGCCCCAGATGCTTGAACATTAGAGTCAAGGGCAAATGGCTTCAGCAGTCAAAAAAAGTCCTTGAAAGCATAGTCCTTTCTAATATTCAATCAAAATTAGTCAACCCGGTTTATTCAATTCAATTAGAAGAGATTAAAGGCGAGAAGGTCAAGGCTTTTATTTCAATCAAAGGCTCTTTTGAAGGCATTGACCTTATCTTTAACCTTGAAACTTTTTTAGTTCCTGTTAAAGTGCTTTGTGATGCCTGCATGCGCCAGTCCTCTGATTACTGGGAAGCATTGCTTCAATTGCGCTTTCAAGAAAAGACTCCAGAGCAAGCGCTTTCAAATCGTTTTAAGCAAGTCACTTCACTGCTTGAATCTTTTAAAGCAAAGGACAAGCTTTCTTTTTTATTGAAAGCCGACACTCTGAAAAACGGTTTTGACTTTTATATCGGCAGCAATAAAGCAGCCAGGAAAATCGCCAGGCTTTTAGAGAAAGAATCCAAGCAAAAAATAACCATCAGCTTCAAGCTTCACGGCATTGACGAGCACGGCAAGCCAAAGAGACGCCTTACCTACGCTGTAAGGCTTTAAATCCTTTTTTTCAGCCCAAGCCTCATTCTTTCCATTTGTTTTCTTCTCTGCCAGTACTCTGACCTTATTTTTCTTACTTCCTTTGCTTCTTCTAGCTGGTGCGGGGGCTTCATGTATAGAATCGTTTTTGTCTTGATTTTATTCTTTCTCAGCCTGTTTTTTATTTCTTCCAAGTGCCCGGATCCAACTAAGACAAAGTCTGGCTTCAACCGCATGATTTTTGAAACCACAAACCGTTCTTTGACTGGAAGCAGGGTCAGCACAGCTAATTTTGGGGCAATGGAAGGCCTTTGAATCACCGCAGAAACAAAAGGCAATCCAAGCGATTCAATCTTCAATCCTTTTTCTTTTGCCAAGCAAAATGACTTATAAAAAACCAGTGCCTGTGGAGTAGCATCTTTGTAAGCCTTGCTTAAAACGATATCTATTCTCTTTTTAACTTCCCCTGGAGTTATGCCAGTCATTTTAATTATGTAATCGGGTTTAATCAGTTTTCTTATCCAATCCATGAAATAAGGCTTGAATGCTTCAGGGAAATCTTTTTTGGATTCAAAAATCTTTTCAAATGTTTTAATGTCTGAAGGCGGGTCTAACTCTATTGCGATAACCTCTCCTGGCTTGGCGTATTTTTTCAAGACTTCTGTTGCCTTGTAAGCTGCTGCCGCGGCAAATGCAGGCTCGTGTGCCACCCCAAGCAGCTTGATTGTTTTTTCTCCAGCCATAATTAGATTCTAGTTTTCATTCTTTTTAAGGCTTTTCAAGGCCTTACTTCCAGTTCTTCCCAGACTTCAGCAAACCTGTCAGTCAATTCATCCAAGAAGCTTTTCTTATGCGCTATCAGGATGTTTTTGACTTTCTGCTCGTCAACCAGGCTGAAAAAACTTTTCCTTCCTTTTTTTTCTTTCTGGGCTATGCTCGCTTGAACCAGTTTGGTTAAATACCATGAAGTAGTGCTAGAGCCCAACTCAATTGCTTTGCTGATTTGTTTTTGAGTTGCTTTTTTTTTCTGAATCAGGTAAAAGATTATCTGCTTTGTCTTAGGCTGTCTCAAGAATCCAATGATGTCAGATTGTTCTTCCAAGCCTTGTTCTATTGGGTAATACCTTGTAAACCGCGGTCCCTTTACTATCCTGATTAAGTGATGTTTTTCCAGGTAATTCAAGTGATACTGTAATGAGCCGATTGCCAGGCTTGTTCTTCTCTTTAATTCCCTGAAATGCAGTCCAGGAGCCTGCTTTATTTCTTTGAATAGCTTGTTTCTAGTCTCTAAATCAAGGGCTTTTTCTCTCTCAATCATTTCACTAGCACTCCTGAAAAGCTATTTCTTGAAAAAAGCCACGTATAGTAATGCGATAATGCCTAACTCTATCACGTTTTCAATGGGGTCAGTGAAATAGCCTGTACTAATGTCTAAGTCCAGTACTTTTAAAGCCCATTTAACTGAAAACAGCCAGAAAGCCAGGCTTACAAACAATAACTTCATTGACTTTTTTTTCCTGAAAGCATTCAATGAGATTACCGCAATGCCTAAAACCAGCAGGAAAACGATTATTTCCGTAAAAAAGTCGAATTGAAAAACAAGTGTCCTGACATCCCTCAGGCTTTCAATTGCATTGAATTGAGTTCCGGCTAACGCGAAAGCGCTTGCCGCAAGCAAGACAAAAAAAATCAAGCCAGTTAACGCAATAATTTTTTTCATAATCCAAGCCCTCCAAACACTTTAAAAGGTCAAAAACCTATTTAAAGTTAATGGACTATTCAGGATGCCAGGCATTAACACAAAAAAACAGTTTTTTCCCATCACCCCCTAATTCCCTTTCTTCTTCTTTCTTTCCTTTCCTTTTTGTTTCCCCAAATTCTTCACATTTTTTTCTTATTCAGTTTGCCTTTGTTTGTTTTCGGTGAGTTTTTTTTTAACTTCAATTCTTTTTTTGTTTTCCTTTTAACGTGAGGTTTTTTGTTTCGTGAGGTTTAATTTTCTTTTTTGCTTTCTTTTTAACGTGAGGTTAAAACCAGCCTTTTTTTTAAAGGCTGGCTTTGGTGAGCTAGTGAGTTTTTCTATTACTGACTTACTGACTGGCTTTATAAAGGTTTTATGGTTCAATCCAAGAGAAGTAGTACAAACCTAAAAACCATTTATAAAAGGGTTCGATGAATGAACTAAAAAGAGAATTAATTTGCTTGAAGTCATTCAAAGCTCTTTCAGTGCAGCTTCTAATTCAGCTATTGGTTTTTTGGTTATTAGCAAGGGAATTTTTTCAACTTCGGCTATCTTAATTGCAATTGGGTCTACTGTGTCAATGCCGTGCAAGACAACCATTGCAGGCTTCATGTCAGTTGAAAACCTGCCGATTCTGACTGCAATTAATGGACTCCTGCCGTTTTCAACGCCTTGAAAGATTAAAGCCCTTTCAGGAGTCTTTCCATACATTTTCATATATTCATGGACTGGAACTTCAAGAATCGCTTTCAAGGAATCAATCAAAGTATAGCCGTAAAGGTTAGTGTCCCTAACCTTGGAAGGGTTTGCAACGACTTGGCCATCAATTTTTTTCAGGAACTCATCGCCTTTAATGCCGGTAGTGAATTCATGAATAATGAAAGGCTCTTCAGTTGGAGAAAACTTTTTCTCTAACTGCTTGCAGATACTACCCCCGTTTTTTTGGTCTAAAAAAAGCAAGGCTTCGCAAAGCCTTCTAACAACTTGAATGCCTGGAGAAGCTCTCCTGCCTCCTTCATAATCGCTGATTGTTGAAGGGCTTACTTTCAAATAATCAGCTAAATTAGTTTGGCTAATGCCGAAGATTTCACGCCATTTCTTCATTGAGCCGCCTGGATTGTTCGATAAAGTGATTTCTCCAGCCATTAACTGAAGCAATTCATGTGATTCTTGCATAACCTAACTCCCTTTGACTAATTCAACTAAAAAACCATTTAAATAAATATCGTTTTTTGACGTTAAGGCAATCCGAATAGGCTTAGAATGGCTTGCACGCCGTAAACTGCTGCAAAGCCAATGATTGTAAAACGAATTGACTTGCCAATGGCTGCTGTAATAAAGAACTTTATTGGATTCATTTCAACCAAGCCGGCTGCAATGCCAATGACATCAAACGGAATTAACGGAATGACAGTAAAAAACAGTATGACTGCAACGCCCTTGGAATTAATTTGTTGTTTCAACCTGTGAATTACTTGGACTTGCTCATGCTTTAGTTTCTCGAAAGCCTCAATGCTGCCCCTGCCTAAAAAGTAGCCGGTCATTTCACCGATTGCAGCTCCAACGCCTGCAACCACTCCGACAACGAATGGATTCATGTGAGTGATTGAAAGCATTAATAAAATGCCTATTTCTATCGGCACTCCTAAAACGATTGTCGCGCTTGATAAAATTGCTGCAATGAACAATCCAACCAAGCCATAAGCCTGGATAAGAAAAGTAATGGTTCCGGCAAGCCAGGCAATAAAGCCAGTGATTAAGTCTAAAACCATGGAATCAATTAAAGAAAAAGCAAAGAGGAATTTAAGGCTATCTCTTTTACGCGCTTACCATTATTCCGCCAATCACTATCAATACAGCACCGATTAACACTTTTATTTTTTCTGTCCCTGCAGGCAATTCCTTTAAGAGTATGATGCCAATAAGTACTGCAATCAAGGTATTAGTGTTATACAAGGGAACCAACTTTGCAACAGGCGCCTTGTTGACTATTGCCATTATTGCAAACACTTGCCCTAAAGCCCAAACCGCTCCTGCAACAATTGATATGCCGATTCCTTCAAGATTGGTGAATGGGGCATTCTGCATTTGGGTTAAGTAAAGTATTCCAAAAAAGCCTAGAACACCGATGCCTGTTGCAAGCGCTGCAACAAAAGGGTTTAAATCGCCTTTAGCAAAAGCAAACTTTGCTATTACAATGTATGAACCCCAGCTAAGGCTTGCAAGCAAAGCATAAATTATCCATGAATTCATCAATATGCATCTTACACAGTTATATTTTTAATTCCTGCTTTGTTCAGGTCTTTTATTAGCTGTTCAACTGACTTGAACAGGATTGTTTGCATTCCGAGTTTTCTTGCTGGCTTGAGGTTTTCTGCTTTATCGTCAATGAAAATGCAATTTCTTGGGTTTTGCTTGATTCTTTTCATTAAGCGCTTATAAAATAAGGGATTTGGCTTGTCCAAGCGTTCGTCGCAAGAGCTTACTAGCTTGACAAATAATTTATTTAATTTGTATTTGTTTTTCTTGAATTCATTCCATGGCTTTGCTTCATTGTTGAATGCGTAAAGAGGGTAGTTTCTCTTGAGTTTCTTGATTATCTTCAAAACTTTTTGATTTATTTTAGTATATTTTCTGGCCATTGCTTTCAAGGACTTAATGCTTGTTTTAAGCTTTAAATCCTTTTTAGCATTACCGAAGAATTTTTCCTCGCTTAACTTATTTGTGCGAAACAATCTCCAGTATCTGCCGTGAATAACTTCAAAAAGCGTATCTTGATTTAATTTTTCTTTTAATGCAATCTCTCCAGATAGTTGATAAAGCACGTCTTCAATTAGTACCCCACCTAAATCAAAAATAACTGCTTTAATCATATGGTGTTACCTTCTTTCTGAAACGCGCAATAATCTCGTTCGAGATTGGAAAAATAAGTTTTCGATGTTTTAATCCAGTGCATAGTTAGAGCATACCCTTCAGATTGTTTTTCAAGAATTCTTTCCTTAATCAGCTCTTTAACGGTTTTATGAACTGCTTGGTATGTAATCAGCTTACCGCATCTCTTAACATAATTGTGAATTTTCTTTGTGCTATCAGGCCAATTAATGGAAAGGTATTGGATTATCAAAGCTCTAGTGCTATTGGCGTCAAAATTCGTTATAGGTGCATTAAGCAAATCCTTGTTTATCGATATCTTAAATAATAAACTATTTTGGCATCTTTTGATTAATTCCATATGCATACTGTTATTTACAACTCGGGGGTTTAAAAAATAAAGTAGTATAGCCCACTAACCCAGTTATTACAAAACAATAAGTTTTGTAGGATTGCACCAATTTTTATTATTTTCTAATAAGTTAATATTCATGGACTTTAGTGCTTTTGTCATGCCGGTCAAAACAAAAAAAGAGTTCGACGAAGCAGCTTTAAAATTTGGGAGCCTGGGCAAATTCAACGTATTTTTTACAACAGGATATTCTAACGCTACTTATTATTATTTATCACAGCTAGCGTATTTGAGTAAATTGAATGCAGAGCATACTAAATTTTTTATTGCCCTTGCGGATATGGATGTTTTGCCTAAAACAAAAAATACTGATGCGAGAGAGGATTTTAGTAAACTGATTAATTTTAATTTAAGGGAATTAAAAGCAATTCTGATGACCTTTGGAATTGCAGAAGAAAATATTTTTATTTTTAAATTAAGCGACGCTTGGTTAAAACTGATTGAACAAGATAACAAAAAATTAACTGATTTTTATAACCTTTTAGCAAAGGCTTCTTTAGAAATACTTAAAATGCCCCCGGATTATTGCGACCTACATTACAGACCGCTTGGCTATAAATTTACCTTTTCTTTGCTTTTAAGAAAAGCCATTGAGTTATTCATTGCCAACTACTTGCATAAGATTTATCCTGAAGAAATTAATGGCAAAATAAATTTGCTTTTGTCAGGTCATGGTTCAAGTCCAGTAATTTTTAAGTTACGAGATTTGGCAATAACAAACACAATTATTCCGTCTGCTTTACCAGTTGCTTCGCTCCCAGGCATTCCTTGCTTCGGGCGCGGCGAATTCAAGTCAGGTGGTTTTTTAATGCCGAATTGGGATATGGACAGCCAAACCAGTTATAGCATTATTGAAAAATATAAAGTGCCTGCTAAGCACATTAGGTTGCTCTTTGATTTAATCTTGAATCCTTTTTTAGACAAATTTATTATTTTTGACAAGAATAACAAACCAATTGTTTCAAGTGCAATAACTAAAAAACAGCTCACGCATCTTTCTTTAACCCAACAAAGACGCGTTTTGGCACATAACCTTCATAATTTTATGCAGCAAATCAAAGGAAAAGCGTTCGTTAAAGAAAATAAAGATTATTTGGTTATATCTGATGAAAATGAACTCGAAAAACTAGGCAAAGTTTTAAACAGCGGCTTAGCAAGAAAGGTGCTTTTAAATTGCAATGGAACCTTAACCGTATCCGAAATTGCTAAAAAATTAAATAAACATGTTTCAAACATCAGCAACATAGTTTCGAATTTGAAGCAGAACGGCTTTGTAAAAACAACGCCTGAAAAAAAAGTTATGCGCACAATTAGAACAGTAAAAATTGACTTGGATAAAACGCGTTTTGGTTAGTCGATAAAATGCTATCTCTTTCCAAGCTTTCTTGCAATAAGGATTCTCTGGAATGCAGTGATGTTTGCCAGTATGCCTAGCAAGGCAAGGACATAAACCAAATAAATTGGCTGGATTGCAGCCAGTAGAATTCCAATGAATAAAACGATTAATTTTTCAGCCCTCTCGACAATGCCGCCCTTGATTTCCTTTTCAACGAATTCTTTTTCCTTGGCAGCTGCCTTGACATAAGTTGACATCAGTGAACCAAAAAAGTAAAAGATTATCCAGAAATAAGCCGGAAGAATGAATTCAGGCAGGCTGGCAAATAATAAGCCTAAGACAATCAGGCCTTCAACATACCTGTCAATGATTGTGTCAAGATAGGCCCCAAACAAGCTTGTCCTGCCAGTGACCCTGGCAACAGAGCCGTCAATCCAGTCAATCAATGCAGAGAAAGCGAAAAACAAGGCTGCAATCAAAAAATCTTGTTTTGTCAAAAAATAAAATGCAATGAAAGCAGGAATCAAGGCAAAGACAGTCCACTGGTTCGGGGTCAGGGGAATCTTGCTGAATAGCATGCCGAGCTTGATGGAAATAGAGTTGAATTTTTCCCTCATCGCGTAAAAAGTCATTCTATCTCTCTCTTTTTCCTTGAATGAATTCTTCAATCATGTCTCTCGCAATCGGGTCAGGGAACTGCTGGGGCGGATGCTTCATGATGAAAGCAGAAATGGAAAGCAATGGCCCTGAAACTTTCCTGTCTAAAGCCAGTTTCATTGCCCGAATGCCGTCAATGACACAGCCGGCTGAGTTAGGAGAGTCTTCAACTGAAAGCCTTAACTCCAAATTCATTGGAATGTCCCCGAACTGGCTTCCCTCAAGCCTCAAGAAGCATAACTTGTTGTCGTAAAGCCATGGCACATAATCGCTTGGACCTATATGAATCAAGTCTTTCTCCAAGGGAACTGGAAGGTTTGACTGGACTGACTCTGTCTTGGAGATTTTCTTGCTTTTCAGCCTATCCAATGACTTCATATTCAGGAAATCAGTATTGCCGCCGACATTCAATTGATAAGTGCCATTGATTTTCAAGCCACGGTCAGTGAATAATTTAGCCAGAGTCCTGTGAACAATAGTTGCGCCGACTTGAGACTTAATGTCATCGCCAAGCACCGGCAAGCCTTTCTGCCTGAATTTCTCGGCCCATTCATTGTTTGAAGCAATGAATACAGGCATGCAGTTAATGAAGCCACAGCTAGCATCCAAGGCAGCCTGGGCATAAAACTTTACTGCTTCCTCGCTGCCTACCGGAAGATAGTTTAGAAGGATTTCAGCCTTTGATTCTTTCAAGGTTTTAACAACGTCAACCGGCTTTTGTTTTTCATCAACCAGGAAAGTCCTTTCGTCAGGAAAGTCTTTCATGTGCCCTGCAACCCCGTCAAGGACAGGCCCTTTCAAAACCTTAATGCCGGTTTTTGGAAGCTTAGGGCAGAAGACTTTAGTGCAATTAGGCTTTTCAAAAACAGCTTCGCTTAAATCCTTGCCGATTTTCCGCTTGTCAATGTCAAAAGCAGCAACGAACTTAATATCCTTGATTTTATAGCCTCCGAGGACATTATGCATTAAGCCGGAGACCAATTCATCGTTAGAATCAATGTTCTTATAGTATTCAATGCCTTGAAGCAGTGAAGAAAAACAATTGCCGATGCCTGCAACAGCAACCTTAATCTCTTTAGCCATTAAAGCCACCAACTATTTTACCACCGTAAAACATTTTATGACTATAAAATATTTAAAGCTTTGCTTTCTTTTAAATAACATGGATTCAAGGGAAATCGACAGGCTTGAGAGAAAGTTCACTAAAGAGGTTTTATGGCTTTACATTCTCTCTTTGTTGAAGAAAAAGCCAAGCCATGCTTATGTCTTGAGAAAAAGCATTGAGGAAAAATTCGGTTTCCTGCCAGGCAACGTTACTCCTTATGTTGTCTTGTACAAGCTTCAGTCAAGGAATTATGTTAAAACAGTCAGGAAAGGCAATAGAGTCGTTTATTCCATTACTCCTTCTGGAATAAGGCTTTTAAGCGAAGCCAGCAAGAGATTGAAAGAAAAATTCAAGCTTATTTTCGGTTGAGAAAGCTAGCGGGCCTGGTGGGATTTGAACCCACGACCTTCGCCTTAGGAGGACGCCGCTCTATCCAGACTGAGCTACAGGCCCTTTTATTAGCTCATTAATTAAATTAGAATGCAAAGTCTTTTTATTTTAAGTAAATAGTTTCTTGATTCCAAGCAGTCTTTGAAAGAAAGCAGCATAATCAGGCAGGTAGCCTCTTTCTCTAATGATTTCTTGAATCCATGGATGTTGTGATTGAAGGCTTGGCTGTTCAGGCAGTGTTTTCAATGCTTGAATCCAATGCATTGTTTTTTCCTCGCTGCCTAAATAATTTTTCAGGAAAAACTCTATGTCTGCAGGCCTTTGAATTAATTGATGCAGGAAAGAATCGTATAATACCTTGCTTAATTCCTTGTTTTTCTGCATTTCGGTTAATGGCTTGATGGAAATGAATGCTCTTTCAGCATCAACTAAGGTTAGTTTCGGCTCTTCAGCATTGATTAAAATGTTTTTTAATTTCAAGTCTCTGTGAAGAACGTTTCTTGAATGCATTTTTTGGACTGTTGAGGCAATCATTGAGAGAATGCTTCTTCTTGCATCAACTTTGCTTGCGGTAAAGTCAATTACAGTCAATGGCGCGGAGTTTTCAGCCAGGTAAGTAAGCAGTTCTCCTGCCTTTGTCACGCCGAAGGGCGTTACAGTCCTGATTCTTCTCTTCTTCATTTCAAGCAATGTCTTAAACTCTCTCACGCCCTTTTCTTTCACGCCTGAAAGCTTGTATTTCTTGATGTACAAAAACATCCTCGGCTTTCCATGGATTGCTGTTTGGAATAATTGAACGTCATGGCTTGAAAGTCCTTTGTAAATCAAGTCAAATGGCTTCAATGAAAGGCCGGGAATTATTTTAGCTATGTAGAATTCAGTCAATGGGATGAACTCAATCTTCTTTATTTTTCCCCTGCTGAACTTTCTTTCAACCTGTGCATGCTTCAAGCGGTAAAACTGCATCAGGCTTTTAGGCCCCTCGCCTGCTTTCTTGAAAGCAGATGTTAGCTTTTGCATAATTAATTAGCTGTTGAAAAGGTTTTAAATTAAGAACATTAAGGCAATGCCTGAAACAACTGGGATGCTGATATTGTCATTCACTGGCAGGAATTCAGCAAGCATGCCGATTAAAGCCACTGCAAGAGAAACGTTTAATGGAAACCAGAATTGCAAGGCAAGAAAGCTGACAATTAAGCCAGCCAGGGTGCCTTCAAGAGTTTTATTATTTGGCAGTTTTGTTTTGCCTAATTGCTTGCCGATTAAAGTGCTTACAGAATCCCCGAATACTAAAACGATTAAGGCTCCTAAAGCAGTTTTTGAAGGAAACAAGGATAATGCAAGCAGAATGCCTATAAGGAAGGTTAAAGGCCCTTTGCCTGGAAGCTTTTTTTCTTCAGCTCTCTCGGCTTTTTTCAAGAAAGAATAAATGACTGGCAGTTTAATGCCTTTAAGGGTTATGAATCCTGTGAGGGTTCCTGCAACCAATAAAATTGTTGAGGCGATTAATGCTGTTGCCCTTCCATAGAATAATAGTAATGAAATAATAATTAAGCCCAAGAGCAGGTGGATTGCCTGCCTGGTTAATTCTTTCCTCATGCTTATTTCATTTATTCATTACATTTATTTATAGTTAAGGGTTTTCAGGAAAGCATTTAAACCAGTTTAAGCACTCTTTTATTATGAAGAAGAAAATTGAGGTTTTAAGAAGGCTGCTTCCAAGGCAAATCGTTAGGAGCCCTAAACCAATAACCTCGGTGGAACAGGCAAGGAATTCCTTGGGGAAAATGTTTGAGTTAGAGCCTGAACCTAGGAAGAGACTTTATTTCCTGAATTCTTACATGAATGCAACCAGGGATCCTGATGCTTTAAGGTATTTATCAAAATTCAGGGAAAGAATTCTTTTAAGCGAGGAAGCGAGAAAACGCGGGCCATTAAGGGAAGCAATGGCGAAATTAAGGCTGCAGTTTGACGAGCTGCGGTCCAAGGAAAAGTTTTTTCCTAAACCTCTTTTGTCCTACCACAGGGATGTATTGTTTGAAATGGCTGCTGGCTACCAAAAGGTATGGGAGAAGGCAAGAAAGTCAGAGGTAAGAAAGTCAGGCTTTAGAAGAATGTTCTTATCAGAACTTGCGGCAAGGCAGGAGCTTTTCTCTTCAGCGCATCTATTAAGCAAGCGCGTTTATCACATAGACAGGCTTGAGAGAAAGAAGCGCAAGAGCAATGCTGACTGGGATAACCTTGAAAACATTTACAAGGATGCTTTGACGCTCCTGCCAAGGATAAGGAAGTTAGAGCAAGAGAAAGCAGGCGCGAAAGAATATTATGATAAATTAATGGATACCCTCAGCACAGGGCTCAGCCTAATCCGCGCCCAGTGACAATTACTTCTTTCTGCATAAAAACAGCGCATGGTCTTTTTCAAACGGAGCAAGCAGCAAGACTTGTTTTACTTCAAAGAATTTTTCTATTTCCTTTAATTCTTTTTCAAAAATGTCTTTAGGCTGTTTTGTAACGTCAATGCTCCTGGCTTTCAAGGCAAGCAAGGCATAATCTCCTTTCTTCAAGAACATTTCAGAGTTCTTGATAAAGATTTGTGTTTGGTTTGGCTGGGAAACATCCTGGAATAATACACTTGGCTTTACTTCATCAATAAGTTGCTTGTATTCTTTCGGCTGGTTAGCATCAGCCATTAACGGAATGATGTTAGGCCTTTTTTCTGCAAGGGAGATGAATTTCTGCATTGCTTTTCCTGAAATGTCAATGCCAATGACAATGCCTTTTTCTTCAATGATATCGCTGACATGGCTTACGCTCGTGCCTTCAGCAGAACCCAAATAGAGGACTTTGCTTCCTTTCTTGATAGGCAGTTCTTTCAAGCCTTTTTTAATGCCTGCGCCTAATTTGCTTCGCCAGGGCACCCATTCCCTGTACTCACTGCCTTTAACATTGATTAATGATTCGCCATAGACTTTTTTTCCAGGCAATAAGTTTTTAGTGAAGATTTTTTCATTCAAGGAAAAAACGTTTTCGAATAATTGTATTAGTTCATACATTTGAATCAGTAGCGTTTCCTGAATTTCTTGAATGGCTTGAAAGGCATTTTCTTTTGTTCAGGCATTGGAGCAGGGGCTTTTTTTGGCTCTGTCGGCTGTTTTAACTGGATTTCCTTGATTCTTGCATTCAAGGTCTTTAACAAGTCTTCAAATATCAGGGTTCTAGGCGAGCCAAAGTAATCCTGTTTTGCTGCAATGCTTATTTTTGCAGCCAATGCCCTGGCGATTTTTCCTTTATGCCATGGCTTTCCTTCCCTGACTAATGGATGCTGGAATAAAATCCCGTACTTCGGAGGCTTTGACCCAGTCCTTAAATGCTTGAATAATGCTTTTTCAGCGCCTAGCAATTGAATGGTGCTTGAAGGCATTAAAGCCATTCTCTTTAACCCATGCCCTTGGCTTAAGAGTTTTGCTCCAATCAATGGCCCTGCAATGCCTTTAATGTTAGGGCAGTAATCCTGCATTACTTTCTCCAGATATGATTCTAACTCGTTTCTTTGTTTTTTAATGCTTAAAGCATTCTCTGCAAGTGCCTTGATTTGCTTTAAGTCTTCAATGCTTAAATCAGAACCCATGGATTCCCTTAAAGCCTTTAGAATCTCAATGGCTTTTTTCTCGTTATTGTATGCTTTCAACAAGTTTTCTTTAGAGTAATTTTTTTTCTCTGTAACCTGGCTGACAATCCTTAAGAACGGCTCATGCTCCTGCACAACCTCATTCAATTCAGGAAAGTAAGTTGAATGCCATTCCCTTGCATGCTCTGAAAGCAAATTAAACAATTCATCAAAGTCTTCGATTAACCTGCTTGCCTTTTGAATGTGAAAGTCCCTGCCTGTAAAGACTTCTTTGACTTTCTTTTTAGCCTCTAAAATCATTCTCCTTCTTAACTCTAAAACCATTAAAACCATTCCTTAATAATAATTTCTCTTAAAATAATTTATAATACAATGCTTTAAACGCAGTTTTTAAAATTACTCTAAAGTGAGTTCCCATGAATGAAGCGCCAGGCAAGAAAGCAGATGAAAACAAGGAATTAGAGTTAATTAACTTAATGCTTAGAAAGTCTTTCTTTTTCCCGGCAGCAGAAATCTATGCAAGCAGCCTAGGGGGTTTTTGGGATTTCGGGCCATTCGGGCAGGCAATGCGGAACAAGGTAATTGATTTCTGGCGCAGGCAATTAGTCAGAAAAGAAGGCTTTATTGAAATCAGGGGTTCTGAAATCCTGCCTGAACAGGTTTTTGTAGCTTCAGGGCATTTAAAGAACTTTAACGACCCATTGACTCAATGCAGTAAATGCCATGCTTTACTGAGGGCAGACACTTTAATCTCGGATCATTTAAGCATTAACTTTCCTGAAGGCCTGCCGACAGCTCATTTTGATGAATTAATCAAGAAACACAACCTTAAATGCCCTAAATGCGGTTTCGAATTATTGCCTGTAAAACGATTTAACCTGATGCTTAAAACAGAAGTAGGAGCGGCAGGAGGGCAGACAGCTTACTTAAGGCCTGAAGCATGCCAGAATATTTTCCTTGACTTTAACAGGCTTTCCAAAACCATGAGGATTACCTTGCCTATCGGCGTTGCACAGCCAGGCAATGCTTTCAGGAACGAGATAAACCCAAGAAATTACTTATTGAGGGAAAGAGAGATTGGGCAAATGGAGATTGAAATCTTTTTCAACCCAAAAAAAATAAATGAAGTTAATGAAAATAAATGGCTTGAAGTGAAAGACTATAAGCTTAATTTATTCTTGTTAGGCAAGGAAAGCATTGAAAAAATTTCCTGCAGCGAAGCAGTTGACAGGCAAACCTGTTCAGGAAAATTAATTGCTTATTATCTTGCCAAGACACAGCAGTTTTATGAAGCTTTAGGCATTCCGGTTGAATTAATCCGCTTCAGGCAATTAGGAGAGGATGAGAGGGCTTTTTACGCTAAAGAAACCTGGGATGTCGAGGCATTGCTTGGAAGCAAGTGGATTGAGTTAATGGCATGTAACTATAGAACAGACCATGACTTGAAAGGACATGCATTGGAAAGCAAGAAAGACTTGAGTGTTACCGAAGACAATGAAACTTTCATTCCCCATATTTTTGAATTGTCTGCAGGCATTGACAGGGCAATGTATGCTGCATTATACTTTGCCTATAAAATCGATTTAAGCAGGGGCGAGAAATCAGTTTACCTTGACTTAAAGCCATTCCTTGCACCGGTAAGCGTAGGAGTTTTGCCTTTAGTGAACAAGGACGGCTTGAATGAACTTGCCTTGAAAATCCAAGATGAATTAATTGATGAAGGCTTTGACGCTTTCTTTGACGATTCAGGAAGCATTGGAAGAAGATACGCCAGGCTTGATGAGATTGGCTGTCCATTCGCCTTGACCATTGACTACCAGTCAAAAGAAGATGACACTGTAACAATCAGAGACAGGAATTCAATGAAACAAAAAAGAGTCAAAATCGAAGGGTTTTCAAGCCTTTTAAGGCAATTAATCTTAATGAAAAAAGATTTCACGCAAATTTAATAACTACTTCTTTATTATTCTTTATTAGCTGGCGACGCCCTTGTAGCTCAGTTGGTTAGAGCAGCAGTTTCGTAAACTGCAGGTCGCGAGTTCGACTCTCGCCAAGGGCTTTTGCAAGCAGGAACCCCGGAAAATCAGGCTTCGCCAAGGGCTCTGTCATTTTCGTTTTGAGTCTAACATTTTTAATGGTTTTCATGCAAGTTTTTTGGAAGGGAGTAAGAGTCATGAAAGAAAAAGTTGGAAAAGTTGAAAAGCCTGTAAAGAAAGGCAAAGGCTTGAAGATTGCTTTAATCGTTGTTGTTTTGATAATTATTGGAATTGCGGCTTTTTTTGTTTTAGGTCCCTTGCTTAATAAAACAAGCAACGCAGTCTTGATAGTAAACCAGGGCAGGGTACAGGTTGATTCAGGCAATGGCTGGCTGGATGCTGAAAGCGGAATGACTGTCTACCAGGGAACCAAAGTCAAGACTCTTGAAGGAGCCAAGGCTTCACTGGTTTTGTTTGGAAGCAGCGTCGTGAGATTAGGCGAGGCAACTGAAGTAAGCCTTGACAGCATTGTTGAAGAAGCAGGCAGTGTTTCAGTTAGCATTGAACAAGCTACTGGAAAGACATGGAGCCAAGTCCTGCAGTTAAGCGGCATAAAAGAATTTGAAATCCAGACGCCTACTACTGTTGCAACAGTGCGTGGAACAAACTTCGGTGTCTTGCTGGCTGAAGGCAATGAAACCAGTGTTGTTGTTGACAATGGCACGGTCAATGTTGATTCTTTTGAGTTAACCGAAGGGCAGAGAAGAATTATTGCTTCGCTTCTATTAGCAGCAGGCGAAGGCGTTACAGTCAATCCAAGTGCATTAGCTGAACTAACTGCAAAGCCATTATCAGAGCTTGGGGCTGAAACAAGTGCATGGATTCAAGAGAACCAGGCAATGGATGAAGCGTTTATTCAAGAAAAACAACAAAAAATCAAGGGCAATATTGCCGCATACATTGGAATTGCCAAGACGAGAGGCATTACTGACGAGCAGATAGATGCTGCTTTAACCGCTTACCTTAAAGGAGAGATTGATGTCGGGGCTGAAGCTGAAGCAAAAGGCCTTTCAGGCGAAGAAGCTGAAACAACTGTCAGAAAGTTTTTGAACGGAGAATTAGACCCTGTTACCGTAGCCCAAAAATACGATGAATTAAGTAAAATACTTTCCAAAAAATAATGCTTTGGTGTTTTTTTGGATAAAAACTTTCTACAGATTCTAGGCATTTCTCTTTTAGCTGCTTTTATTTTTTCAGCATTATTTTATGTTGGTTTTCTTGGTTCCCTGCAGCTGAGCCTGAGCAACGGGTTTTTCATTGAAAAAAAGCCATTGGAGAATATTTTAATTATTGCTGTTGATGATGAAAGCCTTCAAGAGATTGGCAGGTGGCCTTGGTCCAGAAGCAAGTTCGTTGAACTCATTAAACTGATTCCAAAGTCAAGCGTGATAGGGCTTGACATTAGTTTTTTTGAAGAATCAAATGAAATGGATGATAATGAATTAGGCAATGCAATTGCAAATCACGGCAGAGTCGTGTTGCCGGTCGAATTCACTTCTTTTTCAGTAAGGGATGGAAAGCTTTTCGGAGAAGGCCTGCTTAAGCCAATTCCTGCACTAAAGAATTCATTGCTTGGCTATACCCATTTCTTCACTGACTCTGACGGCATTACAAGGTCTTTTGCAATGCAACTGCAAGGAGAAAAACATTTTGAATCCTTTGCATTGGTTGTCTTAAAACAATTCCTTCAAAATCAAAGCATTTCATTTAATGAAATCAATCAGGACAAGGCATTGATTAATTTTTTTGGCAGGCCAGGGACTTTTCAAAGAATTTCATTTTCAAAAGCATTAACGCTGGATGCTGCTGTTTTTGAAGATAAAATCATTTTAATCGGTGCCACTGCACCGGACTTGCATGATGAAAGCCTTGTCCCGATATCGCCTGGCAAGCCAATGCCTGGCGTTGAAATCAATGCAAATTTGATTCAAACATTGCTGACACGGGATTTTTTGTCCAATCAAGGTTTTTCAAGCACCATGCTGGTTATTTTTGTTTTAAGCATTCTTTCAGGCTTGATTCTTTTCCGTTTCAGGGTATTAATTGCGACTTTGCTGGTGTTGACTTTAGCAATGGCTTTTGTTGTTAGCGCAGTCATTGTTTTCAATTCCTTTGGAGTCATCCTTAACTTCTTGCATCCATTGCTTTCGATTGCTTTTGTTTTCATTGGCGTAATGACTTTCAATTATGTTACAGAGAAAAAAAGAAGGCAGTGGGTGACGAATATTTTCGGAAAGTATGTTTCGGAAGAGGTTGCAAGAGAAATCCTTGAAAAAACCTCTAAAGACAAAGTTAAGTTAGAGGGAAGCAAGCGCGTTATTACGGTAATGTTTGCAGACATCCGCGGTTTTACAAGCATTTCAGAAAAACTTTCTCCTGAAAAAGTCGTTTCAATGCTTAATTACTATCTTTCAAGCATGACAGACATTGTCTTGGAGAATAAAGGCACTTTAGACAAGTATGCAGGCGATGAAATAATGGCTTTATTCAATGTTCCTTTAGGCCAGGAAGACCATGCCTTTAAGGCAATTAAAGTCGCTTTAGAAATGCAGGAAGCAATCAAGGAATTAGGCAGGAAAACAGAGTTTCCGGGAATAAAGTATGGCATCGGCATTAATACAGGCGAGGCAATCGTAGGCAATATCGGCTCTGAAAAGCGAATGGATTACACCGCAATTGGAGACGCCGTTAATATTGCTTCAAGGCTATGCAGCCAGGCAAAACCAGACCAGGTTTTGATAAGCGAATCCACTTACAACCTAGCCAAGGAAAAAATTATTGCAAAAAAAATCGGCAAAATTAAGGTAAAGGGAAAAGCAAAACCATTGCTGGTTTATCAAGCAATTAAAATAAAATGACTTTTTCAGTGTCAGTCTTCCATGACTGTAATGTACAAGGTTTCTTTTTTAGAGTCTGATTGATTGAATTCGTTTTTATAACTTAATTGAATGTCACAGACTTTATTGCAGGTGGGTACAGGGCAGGCTGTTGTTGGCGCGGAAACTTCGATTTTTGAAGTGTCGTTTTCAAGTTTTGCCAAATCATTCAATTGTGTTTTCAAGATTGTAATATAATCACCACAGCCTGCAGTGATTGCTTCAGGAGCCAATGAAAGCGTTAAGTCAAGCAATTTGGTTTCTCCTTTATTGCTTACAGTGACATCAACTGATTCTTTTTCATACCAGTCCATTTCAATACTGTTCTCTACCGCCCTGAATAACTCAAATGTTTTAGTCGGAATCCTTAATTCCAGTTTAGTTGTTGGCTTTTCAACAGTCAGGAACAACTGGATTTTATCACTCCATAAATCATTCCCGATGTTAATGAAGCCGTTAATCGTTTGAAGATTAGTATCGCCTGGAATCTCTGCAAGGAAAGTAGTGGTGTAATCGGTTGCAGGCTGTAGCAAGCCGGCGGCAGGCACTGATGAAAAACTAAAACTGAACCAATCGCCTGCAGTTTCTTTAACTGCGTCATCTAATTCAACAGTAAAAGCAAGTGGCTCGACCGCAATCGCGCCATTATTCCTTACCTTGATTGGTTTCACTTGCTGTAAAGAGCCTGCTTCCACTTTCACATCAATCTTTTTATTGAATGGGTCTTTAATTTGAATGTCAACCTTAGGCAAAATGGTTGTTTCAACGCTTGCTTTATCTGCAAAGCCTTTTACCTTGAAGTCAATCGTTAATGGAGTGCCTGCGCTTGTTGCCTTGAAACCGGGAGGCACTTCAATGCTTAGATTAACCTGCACTGATTCATTTGCTTTCAAGTCAAATTCTGTTATGCCTGGCGTAATGTTAATCGGCTTGTCTTTTCCTGCAAAAACGATTTCAAGTTCAAGGTTTTTGGCATCAAAATCAGATTCATTCGTTATAATCAGGTTAATGTTTGCTTCAGAGCCGAGTATTTGCCCTGCATACATTTGGTCAGGGAAGCTATCTACGGTCAGTGAAAGCTTGATGTCTGGCACGAGCTTTAAAGTAAGCGTTGTATCCTGTGAAACAGTTAAACCGCTTGCAGTTTTCTGGCTTTCCTGCGATAGCTTTGAACCTTCAGGCAAGTCGACTGTCAAGCGGTAATTGCCTTCGGCTAATTGAATTGGCGTGCCAGGCAATACATCTGCTTTGATTGTCTGGCCTTGCTCGTTCAAGACAGTTATTATCGCGCCTACAACTGGCTTGCCTTCAAAGTCAATGGCATTAAAAGTAATTGTCCTGATTGGCTTGTTGATGAAGAAAAACCAGTAAGCAATTATCGCAATAATCACTATGACTAAAATAATTTTCCAATTAAATAATTTTGTTATGCCTGCTAAAGGGCTTGGCTTGATTCCTTTTTCTTCAGGAGCCCCGAAAGGCTTGAAGCCAGTCGGGCCTTTAAAAGCTTCTTCTCCGTACATGTTGGTTTCATTTCCTTTCTTTTCTTTGATTATTAAAAGCATTAATTAATATTTAAAACTAGTGTTGAAGCAGTTCATGCAATTTCATTATTCCAAGCGAGATAATGCCTGCAATGCAGGCGCTGATGCCCAAGCCTCCGCCGTTGCCTGCAAAGAAAGGGCTTGAAACAAGGAAAATGCCTGAAAAGACTGCCCCGCTTAAAGCCATCCCTGCCCGGGAGTGAATCATGCTTGTTGAGGACATGCCTGCAAAAGAAGCGCCCATTGCTGCCAATGGAATTGCCTGAAAGCCAGTAAAGCCATTAGCTTGTGCTAGAAAAACAGGCAAGCCGAAAGCCAAGCTGACTAAAGCAGATGCTTTTACAGTTCCTTTCTTTTGAATGGTTCCAATCTCGTAAGTCAATAAAGCAGCAACCATTGAAACAATCAAGATAATTAATTCAATCATTTTTCAGCCTCCGAAAAACCTTCTGGTGATAGTCGTGCTGGTGAAAGCCATTGTGCCAAGCAAGCCTCCGGTGCCTGAGTAAAGCTCGTGGGCAATAATGTAAATAATGCCTGTAACCATGCTTGCCAAGGCGATTGAGTGAATTGAAAAAATCAGTGGAGAGGACATGCCGACGAAAGCGCCTGCATAAAGAGGCAATGAAAGCTCTATTGCCTTGAATTTTTTCAGCAATTCAAAGCCAGCCAAGCCGACGATGCCTGCAGCAATCACTGGGCCCAAGGCTCCAAAGCCGAAATTAAATAAGCTTAAAGAAAAAGTTATTAAGCCTCCAATCAGGCTTGCAGCGATTATCTCTAATTCTCTTTCAAGCGAATACTTTCTGTGCTTTATTCTCTTCATTTCAACTGCCAGGCCAAAGAAAAGCAGTGCAGCGCCTGCAAAAAAAATCGTTAATGCAAGCAAGCCCTGCATTTGAAAGTAAATCATGAAGTAATACAGGAGGACGAAGCCTGAAAGCAATCCAAAGCCAGTAGCGTTAACTAAGGTCCAGCGCATGATAGCTAATTATAAGTGAAAGTTTTTTAAGTAGTTCAGCACAGTTAATTATGGAAAGCTTTTTTTTATTAATCCGGGAGTCAGGGAAATGGAAATCATCAGGCAGGGCAGGAAAGTCGTTGAACAGGTTTTCAAGCCTAAAAAGAATGAGAAAGTCTTGATTATTACTGACAAGGAAGAGTATGGCTTGAGCGCTGTAGTTGCTGAAGTCTTTAAAGAGCTTGAAGTCCAGGTGACTTTATGGATTATTCCCCAAGGCTTCAGGCCTTTCAGGAAAATGAATTCAACCCTGTCTTCTCTGGTCAGCGAGTCAGACTTAATTCTTTACCTGCTTGACAGGCGGTTTGATGAAAAGGCTTTCAGGACTGAATTGGTTAAAACAGCGATTAAGTCTGGAAGGATTTGCATGCTTACAGGTATTCAAAAAGAAAACAAGGAACAATTGATTTTGGATTATACTGAATTAAAGGAAAGGAATAACAAGCTGAAGTCATTGCTTGAGAAAGCAGACAAAATTGAGATTAACTGTCCTAATGGAACAAAACTCGGTTTTTCGATAAAGGACCGAAAGATTCGTTCAATTCATGGCTTGATTGACAGGAAGGGGTGCTTTGGCTCGCTGCCTGCAGGCCAAATAACAATCGCGCCGGTTGAGGAAAGTTTTAACGGCATTGTTTTCACTCACTTGATTGAAGAGGATTTTTTTGAAAACCCAATAGCATTGGAATTCAGGAACGGCGAATTAATCAAGTTCAACGGAAAAGACAAGCGCGTTAAAAAATTCTCTAAAGAATTGGATTTGGCTGCAAAAAACCCAGGCGATGCAGCCAAGAGAATTGCCTCCTTTACCATTGGCACGAATGATGCCTGCAAGAAATCAAAAAACTTGCTGGAGGCTTCAAAAGCCGCTGGCAGCATTCAATTCTCAATAGGGGATTCAATGAATTTAGGCTCTTCAAAATCAAGCATTAGAATGGATTTTGTGCTTCATGACGCGACAGTCAAGATTGACAATAAAACAATCATTAAGGAAGGCAAGCTAATTGAAGGGCCTAAAGTGAATAAAATTAAAGAGTTCTTCAGCCGGAAAATGCCAAAGCTGCCTGAACCATTGAAGGAAAAAAGTTCTCCTGTAAAAAAATTCACTAACTTATTGCCGAATTCTTTAAAGAAAGTAAAAGAAATGCTTCCAAAACTTCCAAAACGCCCAAAGCAAAACGTTTAAATATTTCTTGCAATCAAATCTTATTGAGTTTGGGTTAAGGTCTTATTAATGAGCACTGGATTAGTCGTTTTAATTGACATAGGCTTAGGCGTGATGATTATTGGCTTGGGCTTGGTCTTGTTATGGTTTGCTTTAAGCCGGTTAAAGCTAAAGAAAAGCAAAAGCCGAAAGAGAAAATAACTATTTTTTTCCCAAAGCAAAACCTTTAAATATTTCTCACACAGCAACTCTATTAGTTCGTGGAGTTAAGGGTTATTGATGAAGTATTTTATTTCTGCATTAATTTTCTTTTCGCTTTTGCTAATTTTTGCTGGAAGTGTTAATGCCCAAAAAATAGAAGTGCCAGTAGCCTTTAGCTCTGTTTACCCTGACCCGACGGGAAATGTTTATGGACCTAAGCTTGATGCTAGCGATGGTACTGCTGTTGTTGCTGCTTTCTGGAGCTATGATGGTGGCTCGTTTGTACCACTGTCAATGAGGCATAACTCGTTCTTGAAACATGATTGGAATTCTATTTTGCCCACTACGCCGTGGTCAACGCCAAAAGACGTTGTTGTGGACCATGCGAGAAACATTATCACAGTTGGAAACCTGCCTAGCGCGCTGGACTTTTTTGTCGCATTACAGGATCCGACTGGACACATTATTTGGTCTAAGGGCTTTGATAATGCTGGCATGAACGATTATGCTCCATCAATTGCAGTCGATTCACAGAATAACATTTATGTTGGCGGTTGGTCAGTTCCCTCCAAAGGCGGCTCAGAGACGGGTTTCATTGCAAAGATTGACTCGGCAGGCAACCTTGATGCCTCTTTCGGAGAAAACGGCTTTGTGACTGGATTTAGTTGTCCTATACGCCAAGTAGCACTAACCCCAATAGACCAGGTAGTTGTTTACTTGCTATGGGCTGGATGTGGAGCAGAAATGATTGTTTTAGACTCAATTACTGGTGAAAACATAAACTCAATAAATCTGCCTGAAGTGGAATACGGCGAGTTTGCATTGGATGCCTCTAGCAATATTTATGTTTTGTATTATAATTGGGAACAGGATTCACGGCTTGACATTTATAATTCTAAGTTGGAGCAGCTTGGAAGCTTTACTTTACCTGGGCTTGGGACTAGAGGCTGGTTTAGAAATATTGCAACAACAAGCTATGGAACCTTTGTTGTTGCAAGCGTATTATACGGTGATCAAACCACCATCGAGGTTTATGAATATGACCAGAGAGGAATTCGTTTAAAGAAAGGCAGCTATACATCTCAAAGCAGCGTCAGATTTAACGACTACTGGATAGACCTAGACGTTGATGAAGATGATAACTGGATAATCGCGGCTACCGGAAGCATTTATGACCCAAAAATCGGGGACTATGTTAAGGGGATTGTCCAAGTAAAATGGGCTTCCTCTCCTAATGATAAGGATGCTGACAGAATATATGACAGCGTTGATATTGACTCAAAAGCATTCTCCGATGCGTTTGATGACTGGATTAGTACTTCAGGAACTTTAACGAGAGGAGATGTAACTGTTAGGATAAGCAAGCCAGCAGAGCGTCCTTATCTTGACTTTAAGGCATCAGGCTCTGGGTCTAACACCATTGCTTTATTTTGTAATAAAACAAAGCAAGCTGAATTCAGCGACGGCGATGGGGCATTGTTTGGTTATGCAGGCAACCTGGATTACAATGTTTATGCTGGAGACGGCATTCAAGTCATTGATGTGCCTTCAGGCGCCACTATTTTCTTGCCTACAGGAGCGGCAGGCTTAATTGATGACAACCAAAAAGGCAGGGTTACAGTAGCAAGTGATCCGGGCTCTACGGCTGCAGTAACTATTACTTTTGAAGGAATCACACAAGAGGTTATTCCGGGAGAAACAAAAACAGTCATGGTGAAAGAAGTTATTGACAGTGCTGACGATGGCGTTTTAGATGGTGTCTGGCATACATCTCCAAGACAATCGGAATTCCAATCAACTTATAATGAGGGAAACGTTATCAAGCCTAAATTTACCGAAGTGCTGGCTTTAATGGACATGGGCTTGGGCATCATGACAATCGTTTTGGGGTTGGCTCTTTTCTGGCTTGCCTTGAGTGAGATGAAGCGAGAGAAAAGCAGCGCAGCAAGGAAAAGAAAGAGAAAGTAATGCTTTTATACAGCTAACTACTTAGTTTTCAAAGCCTTTGTTTGGTTGCGAAGCGTTTTAGTTAAGCTTTGCTTGCAAAGGTTATTGAGAGTGAGTTTAATGATTATCAGCCAGGGTAACGGGATTGAGGTTTCTTTAAATTCAGAAAAGATTTTAGTAGACCCAAATAGAAAGCCTGCAAGCGACTGCAGGGCAGTTATTTCTCACGGGCATTCAGACCATTCAAACGCTGTTAACAAGAAAAACGAGTTTATTTGCTCTAAGCAGACAAAGGAATTAATCCAGAAAACAAAGCCAGAGGCAAGGTTAAAGGAAATTGAGTTAAAGAAAAAAATTGATTTAGCCGGTTTTGAGTTAAGCCTTTATTCTTCAGGGCATGTTCTAGGCTCAACCCAGTTAAGCCTGGTTAACGGAAAAAAGATTGTCTTGACTTCTGATTTTAAGTTACAGGATTCCTTGTTGTTTAAAGGAGCTGAAGTCCTTTCATCAGATGTTTTGGTGATTGAATCAACTTTTGGAAAGCCAGACTATGTTTTTCCTGAAAGAGAGGAAGTTTATTCCTTGATGGCTTCCTGGTGCAAAAAAGAATTAAAGCATGGAAAGAGAATCTTGTTAAGCGGTTATAAGCTAGGCAAAGCCCAGGAATTGACTAAGTTCTGCAACGAGTTTTTAGGCGAGGTTCCTGCAGTTCATGAAAGCATTTATGCTTTGAATCAAGTGTATGAATCCAATAAAGTAAAGCTGGGTGGTTACCATTTACTGGCTAATGGCAACCTTAACGAGCATAACGTCATCATTATTCCGCCGTTTAATTTAGGCAATGGGTTAATGCATGCAATCCAGCTTTCATCCAACAAGAAAATTTCAAGTGCTGTAGCTACTGGATGGCCTGACAGGTTCGGCTTTAATGAATCATTTCCGTTAAGCGACCATGCTGACTTTAATCAGTTAATGCAGTATGTCCAGGAGTCAAGCCCAAAGCTTGTATTGACTTGCCATGGATTTGACTTGGAGCTTGCAAGGCAAGTCAAGAAAAAAACAGGCATTAATGCAAGGCCTTTAAGCAATGCAAGCCAGAAAATTCTTTCAGAATTCTAGTATTCTAATAAGGTTAAATTCTTTTTCATTCAATTAATTCTTATGCATGAAAGACTTGTGCGTGAAAGTGAAAAAAAGCGGTTAATGGGTTTATTCAACACCCTGCTTGATTTTTTCGGCGAACAACGATGGTGGCCCGCTAAAACAAAGTTCGAGGTTGTGATTGGAGCCATTCTAACCCAGAATACTTCCTGGACTCAAGTCGAAAAGGCATTAATACAGCTTAGAAAGCATAAACTCCTTGATCCAGAAAGCATATGCAATGAAAGCCTTGATAGCATAGCGGAATCAATCAAGCCAGCTGGTTATTTTAATCAAAAAGCAGCCTACCTTAAGGAATTCTGCAGTCATTTGAGGGACCAATATAACTATAGTCTTAATAGTATGTTAACCAAGGAATTGCCTGTCTTGCGGCAGGAATTGCTCTCCCTTAATGGTTTTGGTCCAGAAACAGCTGATTCAATAATCCTTTACGCAGCCAACAAGCCAGTCTTTGTAATTGATGCTTATACTAAAAGGATTATGAAAAGGCTTGGCTTGACTGAAGAGCAAAGTTATTCAGGCTTGCAGGATTTTTTTCACTCAAACTTGCCAAAGAACGCGAAATTGTTTAATGAATTTCATGCCTTGCTAGTCGCGCTTGCAAAAAATTATTGCCTGAAGAAAGAGCCTTTATGTATTAAATGCCCAGTACGCTTGCAATGCAGTAAATTAATGGATTGATTGGCTTGCGTCAGCAAGGTCCTTGCACAAATTGGTAGCGGCAAGGGTCATTTACTTCAAGAATTCCGTCTGAATCAAAATCATACCAGCCAAATTCTTTTACCGTAGCATCAATAACTATTAATTCATTTAATGGAGGATTTCTAAACCACCAACTGCCGCCTTCATAGAATGGGACTCTATGACACATTAAGTCTTTTCCCTTTTCGCTTGGATTGTCTGATTCAATCCAGCAGCCAATGCCGTTCTGTTTTGCATAAATGCAGTCAGCAGAACTCGTGTCATACCAGCAAGTCCCTTTGTCTGTAGCGCCAAATAAGTGGGCCAGCTCGTGAGCGAATGTTTCTGAACTTGGGTACAACCCAGCGCCATTAGCAAATAACTCAAAAGCATCATTCGCGCTAACATGGTTAGCAAAAGAAAAGTATTCAGGACTGTAATACAGTGGAACGATGACATCATAATTAGCATCGTAACCAAGATTTTCTTTCACGTACTTTGTTATGTTCTTGCTAATGGATTCTTGATAAGTATGAATAACGTATTCGTCTGGAACCATGAATTGCATGTCTGTAAAATGGACAGTTACATTCAAATTCACGCCGTATTTTATTGCCTGGTCTTCAAACCATTTAGCAGCATAATTAAATGAGTCGGTGTTTGCTTCGCCTGCCTTGAACACTGCTATTTTGTCTTCAGGCATTTGGCTAATAGTGTATAAGAAGACAACCATTACATGAACATTTCCGCTTGCCAAGGGAGCATTAGTAATGTCTGCCCAAAAATCAGCTGGCTTTTGAGGTTGACTTAATTTAGGGTATAAAGGCAAGGTGGTTCCAGAGCAATCGTAATCCCAGCAATAGTTATAAAGCCTGGCTATGACATTCATTAGCCCGCATGTCGTGTCAGGGTTGCTGCATGTTTTTCTTGTCTGCTTGTAAACCTGCTGCTGCGCAGCACTGACGGTAATGATGATTGTCTCCGTGTCAGTCAAGCCTTTGCTGTCAGTTACCTTTAAAACATTTGCAAAAGTTCCGTCATTTGAAAACGAATAACTTGCAGTGGAACCGTTTGAATCAAAAACGCCGTCATTCGTAAAGTCCCATTCATATTTAGTGATTGTTGCTCCATTGGCAGCAGTTGAGTTTGCTGCATTAAAATTAACTGTTACTGGGGCATTGCCTGAGTTCTTGTCAGTGCCAATCCTTGCTGTAGGAGGCTGGGCTGCCTGGCTGACAAGGATAATTATTGTTTCAGTATCTGTTAAGCCATTGCTGTCAGTCACCTTTAAAATAACAGAATAAATCCCTGGGCTGTTAAAGGATTTTGCTGTTGTCGGGCTGTTAGCGTCAAACAATCCATTGTTCTCGAAATCCCATTCATATTTAACAATGGTTCCAGCAGCTGCGGTTGAGCCGGTTCCGTTAAAATTAACTGTTAAGGCGGCTGTGCCTGAAGTCTTGTCAGCGTTAATCCTTGCAGTTGGAGGTTGGGGCGTCGGCGTTACAGGTTGTGGTTGAGTTGGCTGCTGGACAGGCGGTTGTTGGGTTGTTGGTGGCTGGTTGATTCCGTTGACTCCGCCAGTTGCTGTCCCGCCTGTAGTTCCACTGGCTCCTGCTGCAGGCTGTGTTGGCGTTGGGGTTGTTGGCGTTTCCTTAATTGCTTCTTCAGGCGTTTGCTCAACACTTGGTTGTTCCTCTGCTGCCTGCTCTTCGGCAGGCGCTGCCTCGCCTGCAGGCTTTTCAACAGCCTGTTCTCCTGTTGCGGTTCCTGCAGCAGGCTTTTCAGCGCAGTCAAGCCGACAATAAAAAGGCGATTCAGGCTCTTTTTCTCCTAACTCGCATGCCTTATTGCCGCAGAACGGTCGCGCAGTGCATCCGCTTAAGACAATGAATGCAAGAAACGGCAGTACAAGCAAGAGAATTTTTTTGTTCACAAAAATAATATGTTATTCAAGCATTTAAGATTTTGTTTTTTTTGGGTATTCTTTCAAGAATTCTTTCTTGAATGCCTGGAAATAGTTTTGCTTGATTGCCTTCCTTGCTTCAAGCATCAGGCTTTGGATGAAGTGAAGATTATGGTGGCTTGCATATCTTTGGGCATTAGGCTCCTTTACTTTAATCAAGTGATGCATTAAAGCTTTTGTTGAATGCCTGCATGCAAAACACTCGCAGTTTTCATCAATTGATGTAAAGTCTGTAGAGTATTTTGCTTTATTCAAGTCAATCATTCCCTTTGAAGTGAATAATTGTCCGTGCCTTCCATGTTTTGTGGGAAATGCAGAGTCAAAGACGTCAATGCCTGAATCAATTGCTTCAAGCAATTCAACCGGCGAGCCGACTCCCATTAAATAAACTGGCAGCTCGTTGTTTTTTGATTTAATGACTTTCATTGAATGCTTTATTGTTTCATGCAATTGCTTTTTCGGCTCTCCAATGCTCAAGCCTCCCAATGCAATGCCGTTAAAATCCAATGCAAGCAGGTGTTCCAAGGATTTTTTTCTAAGCTCTTTAAAATGCCCTCCTTGGGCAATGCCGAATAATAATTGTTTTTTATTGGCATGGGCTTTCAGGCATCTTTCAGCCCAATTCGCGGTCCTTTGCAGTGATTCAATGACTCTTTTCTTTGATGCATCATGCAGCGGCACATCGTCAAGGCACATCGCAACATCTGAGCCCAGCGCATTCTGGATTTGAATGCTTTTCTCAGGGCTCAAAAATGCCATGCTCTTGTCAAACGGATTCCTGAAAGTAATGCCTTTATCGTTAATGCCTATAATGAATTGAGGCTTGATTATTTGAAAGCCTCCAGAGTCAGTGAAAATAACTTTTTTCCAGTGCATGAATTCATGCAAGCCATTTGCCTTTTCAATTACTTCCAAGCCTGGCTTCAGGTAAAGCAGGAAAGCATTTGCTATGACTGCCTGGGTGTTCATTTCAATTAATTCTTCCTGGCTGACAAACTTTGCAGTGCCTTTGGTCAGGACTGGCATGAAGAAAGGGGTTTCAATAATGCCGTGAGCAGTCTTCAGTTTTCCACTGCGTGCGTTTCCTTCCTCGTTGATTAGTTTAAACATATATGAATCCTTTCCTTGAAAAAGAATAAAAAAGAGCGTGAGGCAGGTTAAGTTTAAATTTGCTTGTTCTTTCCTAGTTATTATTCACTTGTTTTTTAAGGTGCTTTTATGCGAAAGTTTGCTAAAGAAATTAATGCTGAATTAAATGGCCAGGAAATAGAGTTTTTTGGCTGGGTTCATGAGACTCGCTTGCTTGGAGGCATTAAGTTTCTTGTCCTGAAAGACCGTTCAGGATTTATTCAAGTCACTGCCTTGAAAAAAACGACTTCGCCTGAAGTATTCAAGTCATTTGATGCCTTAACAAAAGAATCATTTATTTCGGTTAAAGCCAAGGTGCAGGCAAGCAAGGAAGCCCCTAACGGCGTCGAGTTATTGCCTTTAAGTTTGGAGGTTATTTCAAAGGCTGCGGTTCCATTGCCTTTGGATACTTCTGGAAAAATAGAATCCGATTTAAGCGTCAGGCTTGACCACAGGTATTTAGACATCAGGAACCCCAAAAGCATTGCAATCTTCCAGTTGAGGGCAAAGATTGCAAAGTACTGCAGCGATTATTTTGAGGAAAATAGCTTCATTAATGTCCAGACCCCAAAGCTGACTGAGGCAGGCCTGGAGTCAGGCTCTGAAATGTTCGCGGTAAAGTATTATGATAAAACAGCATCGCTTGCGCAATCGCCTCAGTTATACAAGCAGATGCTGATTGTTGCAGGCTTTGAAAAGGTTTATGAGATAGCGCCTGTTTTCAGGGCAGAGAAAAGCCATACAGTGAGGCATCTTACCGAGTTTACAGGTATTGACTTTGAAATTGCCAACATTAAAGATTTCAATGACGTAATGGATGAACAGGAAAAAATGGTCAGGTTCATGCTTGAAAAAATGCAGGCGCATAAAGACCTTTATGGCCAGTTCAATGTCGAGGCAGTCATTCCGAAAAAAATCCCCAGGCTTAAGATGAGCGAGGCAAAAAAAATCCTTAAAAAAGAATTCAATAAATCCATTAGCGAGGAAGACGACCTGGATGCGGAAGCAGAAAAAATGCTTGGAGATTATGCCTTGAAAGAATTTGGCTCAGAATTCATTTTCGTAACCAATTATCCCTGGGGCAAGAGGCCATTCTATCACATGAAAGATGCGCAGGAGCCTGAAACAACACTGTCTTTTGACCTGCTCTGGAAAGGCACTGAAATAACCACTGGCAGCCAGAGAGAGCACCGTTATGAAGTTCTCTTAAAACAGGCAAAAGAAAAAGGACTGCAGGCAAAGCAGGGCAACCCGTACTTTGACATGTTCAGGTTCGGCCCGCCGCCGCATGGAGGCGCAGGAAACGGTCTTGACAGGATGACAAAACAGTTTTTGGGAATGGAGAATATAAGGGAATGCATTTTATTTCCAAGAGACCCTGAACGCTTAAGCCCTTGAAAAAATTAAATGAAGTTCTCGCCTACAAAACTTTGAAAGCAATGCACGCAGACGGCTTCAAGCTTTTTCTTTTTCTCAATCAAAACCAAAGCCCTTCTCGTTGAATCAGTCTTGCAGTACATGCACTTGAATTCCTTTCCTGCCATTTAGAACGCCCCATTTGATTTTTACATGGTTTTCAATGCTTTTACCCTGTCTTCAATGCTTGGATGCGTTGAAAACATGTTATTTAAGGAACTCTTGGTTAACGGATTCACGATATACAAATGCTCTGTTGCCTTATTCGCTGCTTCTAAAGGCTCTTTGTCTTTAGAGATTTTTTCTAAAGCGCTTGCCAGGCCTGCAGGATACCTTGTAAGCAAGGCAGAGTCAGCATCTGCAAGAAACTCTCTCTTTCTTGAAATAGCCAGCTTGATTATAGTTGCAATTACCGGCGCTAAAACAGCTAAAACAATGCCAATCACTATGAGGATAATGCCTGCCTTTCCTAAGTCTCTTTTGTCATGCCTGCCCCAAAAAAAACTCCTTAGAATCATGTCAGAAATTAATGCAATAACCCCGACTAAAACAACAGTCATTGTCATTAAACGAATATCATAATTCTTGATGTGAGACATTTCATGCCCGATAACTCCTTCAAGCTCCTGCCTGTTCAGTTTCTGCAATAAGCCAGTAGTCACGCAGATTACCGCGTGTTTTGGGTCCCTGCCAGTAGCAAAAGCATTCGGCGCACTATCTTCAATTATGTAGGCTTTAGGCACTGGAATGCCTGCGGCAATCGCCAGGCCCTCGATTGAATGCCATAAAAAAGGAAATTCTTTCCTGCTCAACAGCCTTGCACTGGAAATCTTCAGCACGATTGAATCAGAGTAATAATAAGAAGCCAATGCAGTGATTGAAGAAATAACCACAGCAATGATTAAGGCGATTGAGCCAAAGCCAGGGCCCCAAAAAAGCTCTCCTAAAACATATCCTAAAAATAAAACGAATGCAACAAAAAAAATGACTAAAGCCAGGGACTTATACTTGTTTGCCGCAATCCTTTCATAAATCAATTGCCCACCCCAAGATAATTAAAAAGTAAAAAATAAAAGAATCAGAATTTTACCTTAACTGCCTTTTTTTCAGCAGGGCTTTCAACCTCAAAGAATTCCTGTTCCTTGAAGCCAAACGTGCTTGCAATGATATTGCTTGGGAATTGATGAATCGTGGTGTTTAACTGCATGACTGAATCGTTATAGAATTGTCTTGCATAAGCAATCTTGTTCTCTGTTCCGGCAAGCTCTTCCTGTAAAGCCAAGAAGTTCTCATTAGCTCTAAGCCTTGGATAGTTCTCGGCAACAGCAAACAATGACTTCAAAGCAGAAGTCAAAAAGTTTTCTGCGCCAGCTTTCTCCCCGACTGTAGTTGCTTGAGCCATCCTGGCCCTTGCCTTAGTCACATTCTCAAAAACGGTTTTCTCATGCTTTGCATATCCCTTGACTGTCTCAACAAGGTTAGGAATCAAGTCATACCTTCTCTTTAACTGGACGTCAATCTGGCTCCAGGCATTCTCAACCCTTTTCTTCAAGCCAACCAAGCCGTTATAGATCAGGATGAAGATTAAAGCAATCAAGACGATAAAGCCAATTATGCCCCAAAAAACAAAGTCTAAAGCCATTAACCCACCTCACACATAATTAATGAATTAAATTAATAGAAAAGAGAATAAAAACCTTTCTTATTTCTTTTTTCCGAAGAATTCTAAAGCCTGTTTTAACTCAATGTGTTTTTCAGCGAATTCTTCAATGCCTTTGTTTTCATCGATTGCCTGCCAAGCCAGCCTCAAGCTCTTTGCCCCAGCTTCAGGCCCTTTTGGATGCCCGAAAGCTCCAGAACCGACTACAAGGCAGAAGTCTTTCGTGCCAAGCAATTCAAAAGGCTTTTTGATTGTTCCAGCCCAATCGCCTCCGCCGAAAGCAGGCAGGCATTCATTAACGCCAGGCAATTCTTTCAGGCAGGCAGTAATGTTTTCTTTAAAATCTTCCTGCGTGGTACTCATTCTTTCTGCAACGCCTGGAGTGATAATCATGTCAGCTCCGGCAATCCTCTGCAATAAAGTCATTACAGGATACGCTGCTCCGAAAAACCTGCTTCTCGCAAGTGCATCCATTGAAACAAAATGCGACACGATAGGCACTTTTGTTTTTTTGGCAAGCATCCTGATGCCGCTCAAGCCGACTGGAAAGGCATTCAGCATTACTGCATTGCCATGCAAGCTCACAACAAGGTCATGCAATTCAAGAATTTTATCAACCTCATCAGTAATATTGCAAACATATAATTTTTTCTCGCCAGTTTCTTGCTCTGCCTTGAACAATCCCTGCATTACCGCCTGCACGCGTTCTTCGGTAGAGGAATAACTTGAATCATTCATTAACTCATCATCCTTGACAATGTCCAAGCCTCCTTTTAATGCCTCAAAGGCAATTCTTGAAAAATCCTTGGCATTCAAGCCAACATTTGGTTTAACGACACCGCAAAACAAAGGCCTTTCCTTAACGTTCAATTTTTTCCTGATGCCTTTCAAGCCGAATTTAGGCCCGGAAAACCTTTTTAAAAAGCTTTCAGGAAATTCAACCTTCACTAACTTTATTGCAGTAAAACTGCTTGCATTGAATGTTCCTTCGCCGATCAAGGCAGTTAAAAGGTTGGGCAGCCTATAGCCAAAATTAATTATTGGATGGGCAATCCTCATTATTCCTGAACTGAAGCGCTTGCCTGCAGGATTTACCGCTAAAAAGGCATTAGTTAAAGGCTTTTCCTTGACTGCATCAACCTTGATGCCGAGAATCTTTGCTCCATGTTTTTTTCTTAAATCTATTCCAGGATTGCCTGCAAGGCTCCATAACGCAGTGCTCTGCTCCTTGCATAACTCAATTGCTGCTTTTTCAGGCTCCCAGAAAGTCTCAAAGAAATAATCAGCAATGACATAATCTTTTTTGTCAAGTTTGTTTTCCTCGGCAAAAAAACCTTTATCAGTCATTCATTCTCCAATGAATTGAAGCATTACCTGCCTGTTGTTTCTAGGACCGTCTAATTCAATGAAAAATAGTGATTGCCAAGTTCCAAGCAACAGCTTGCCGTCCTTTATCGGGATTGATTCACTTGAATTCAAGGCTAATGACTTGCAGTGGGCATGCCCGTTAATCCTTGAATCAACTGTTTTAATGTCATGCTCGTATTTTTCTTTTTTTGGGGCAATTTTTTCAAGAACGCGCAGCAAGTCCTTCAATAGTTTTGACTCGTTTTCATTCACTCTTAAAGCGGCAGTTGTATGCTGTACGAAAGCAATTACAAACCCATTCTTTATTCCAGCAGCTTTTGTTTTTTCAGCAAGCTTTTCGGTAATGTCGTAAAACCCGATTTCTTTATCGGTTTTTAACTCAATTAAGTCACTTGCAATCTTCATTCAATCCACCAAATCAATTTTTTTGTTCTCCTAAAAACTTTGTTAATAGGACAGTCATTAAAACAATAATTATTGTTACAATTAATGCAGCCGAAGTTAAAGTAATTGCACTGCCCTGCTTTACGAGGAAAGGCTCAAGCCAAGCGATTATCGCGTCACGCCAAACCAATGCAGCAACAAAAGCCAGGCCGGCAGTAGACAGAGCCAAGGTCTGTTTCCTCAATTCTGCAATAAAAGTCTTTGCCTTTTTTTCAACAATTTTTTTTGAGTTTTGTGTTATTGTTTTATGCAACCATTCACCTTTTGAGTGGGCACGGAGGGATTTGAACCCTCGACCTGCCGATTATCAGTCGGCTGCTCCAACCAGGCTAAGCTACGCGCCCGAATGTTTTGTTTTAATCAAACAAGCAACTTAATAAATAATTTTTTTCTGATAACCATTTAAAAGCTTCGGATTTAAAGAATTTTATAACAAAAACTCTTTAAAGGAGATTCAATGGATAAGACAGAAGAAATAAAGAAAAGGCTGAAAAGCATTATAGACCCGCATACAGGCATGGACATAATGGCAATGGATTTAATAAAAAAAATCATCATTGAAAAAGACAAGGCAGTGATCTACTTTACCCCTACAAGCCCTGCATGCCCAATAACAGGCTATTTTGCTGAAAAAATCAGGGAACAAGCAGAAAAAGTCAAAGGCATTAAAAAAGCTGAAATAAAAATAGAATTCTAAAGCTTTCACCAAAGCTAAAGAATTTATAGCCCGGTAGTCTAGCGGCCAATGATACCGGCCTTTGGAGCCGGTGGCGAGAGTTCGAATCTCTCCCGGGCTATTCCCTTGAATTCCTTTTCTTTTTCCGAAAAGAAAAGTAGTTCGTATCAAAAGAAAAAGAAAAATAGTTCGCCAAAAGAAAGAAAAAGGAACTTGAAAAGCTAAGTTACCAAAAGAAAGAAAAAGGGGTTTTGTATTCTTTAATAGTCTGAAGGGTGTTTTTGCTTGGTTGCAACCATCGAATTGCTTGTTGGCTTGTCATTAATAATAGTCATTAGCACTGTTTTTGCTTTAATTGCCAAGAGATTCAAACAGCCATTACTGGTAGCTTTTATTCTTGTAGGTATATTGATTGGGCCTGTTGGTTTTGGCGTGGTCACCAATCATGCAGACATTATCGTGATGTCAGAGTTAGGCATCGCATTCATGTTATTTGCGATTGGCATTGAATCAGACATTCATAAATTACTTCAAATGCGTTATATGATTGTTTTAGGCGCTTTGCTTCAGGTTTTTATTACCGTGGCAGTACTTCTCGGCTTGTTTCAATGGGCAGGCCTTGGCTTCATTGAAGCTGTTTACCTTGGCTTGATGTTTGCTTTCAGCAGCACTGTGATAGTCGTTAAAATCTTAGTCGACCAGCATAAATTAGATACATTACACGGCAGGTTGATGGTTGGCTTTTTGCTAGTGCAAGATGCAGTAGCAATAATTGCATTGCCGATTCTTGCGAATCCTGCTGCTTTAACGCAGTTAAGCCTTGCTTTTAACTTTGGCATAGGCCTTGCAAGCTTGGTAGTCCTTTCGGTAGTTTTGAATAAACTTGTGTTACCGCATGTTTTAAGGTACTTGTCAAGCTCTTCAGAGGTTTTTTTCCTGACAATTGTCAGTTCTTGTTTTGCATTTATTTTAGTCGCATACCTATTTAATTTTTCAATGGCGATAGGCGCTTTTATCGGCGGACTTACTTTAAGCAGCTTGGCGTATAATGTCGAGGCTTCAAGCAAGATCCGCGGCTTGCGAGACTTTTTTTCAACAATTTTCTTTGTGTCTTTAGGCATGCAGTTAACAATTTCTTTCGTGGCATTTCCATGGCTGTTGTTTGCAATAATGCTTGTGGCAGTCTACATCATTAATCCATTGATTTTTTTCTTGATTTCATTGTTTGCAGGCTATGGAAGCAGGACTGCATTATTCATTGGCTTGGGGTTGGGACAGGCAAGCGAGTTCAGCTTTATCCTGGCAAGCCAAGCCCTTGCTTTAGGGCAAATGAGCGTAGATTTATTCAATTTGGCAATTATAGTCATAGTGCTTTCAATGATTACCACGCCTTACCTGATGGAAAACGATGAAACAATATATCGTGCATTAAGGAAAGTCTTTGGAGGCTTTAGCCCGGTTATTGAGAGAATGGGCTTCAATAACAGGCTCAGGGGCTTAGAAAATTTGCCTTCTGAAAAAAAGCTTAAAGGACATGTCATTGTTTTTGGAGCCGGAATCTTCGGCCTTCAATTAGCCGAAGCATTGAAAAAAAAGTATACTGTTGTCGCAGTAGACCATAATCCGCATAGTGTATTGCATGCAATGCAGCATGGCATTTACTCTGCTTACGGCAATGCGGTTAATACTGGTTTATGGGATAAAATCAATTTAGGCGATGCAAGATTGGTTGTTTTGGCAATTCCTGACATGTACCAGGCAGTTCAAGCATTAAAGGAGATTAAGGCAGAGCATCCGAAGCTGGTTGTTTTTTCCAGGGCGCAGTCTTTCAAGGATGCATTGAACTTGTATAATGCCGGTGCAAGTAATGTGGTTATTCCAAAGGTTTTAGGCAGCAATGAATGCTATCGCAATGCAACTGATTTCCTTGAAAGCATGAAAACAATAAAGCTAGTCAGGCAAAAAAAGGAATTAATGAAGTATATTAAAGAAAAAGCCCTTGAAGAAGAATCAGGGGAAGAGCATCACAAGCTTTAAAAAAGAAAAATATTTATTTGGTGAGCCGATGGGTTTTCTTGAAAAACTGACTGGAAAAAAGCCTGAAGAAACAACAGAGCCAAAAGAAGAAACGCCTGTAGAGACAAAGTATGCGGGGCAGAAATGCGCCTTGTGCTCCGGCCCCAATCCGGAAAAAAAGTGGATGGGGCAATACTGGCATAAGAAATGCCTTCGTTCCTCAAAAAAAATGGCTAGAAAAATGGTTTGATGCCTACAAGCAGGAATTCAGCCAGTCCAAATAATCCTTGTTAATCCTGTTGAGCCTGATTTCAATGATGCATGGCACAGCGTATGAATGAATTTTCTTGATTTCTTTCTTGATTTTCTCAAAATTTTTATCAGCGGTCTTTAGGATTAAAGCAAATTCCCTTGCTTTCTCTATCTTGCCTTTCCACCAATACATCGAATTAATCGGGTAATAATTAGTGCAGGCAACTAGCTTTTTCTTCAGCAAGGCGCCGGAGATTTTTTCAGCCTCTTTTTTGTCAGAGCAGGTAACGTAAATGAAAATCATTGCATCACAAGCTGCCTAATTTTTCTTTAAGAATCCTGGAAATTTCTTTTCCAGAGGCTTTTCCTTTCAGCTTTGCCATTGCCTCGCCCATTAAAGCGCTTAAAGCCATTTGCCCTTTTCCTTTAATTAATTCATTGTTTGCTTGGATTATTTCCTGGATTGCTTTCTCGATTGCGCTGCTTTCAAGCTTTGCCCCAACAATGCTGTTAATTATTTCATCCAATGAAAGCACCGGGTTTTTTGCCCAAGCGCCAAGAACTTCAAGCAACACCTCTTTAGTAATCTTTCCGTCTTTTAACGCAAGCAAAACGCTTTCAATCATTTCACTGCCTAGCTTTTCAATTGGAAATCCTTCACGCCTTAAAGTAATCAAGTCTTCCAGCAATAACTTTGCGGTAATAGTAGCATCAAATCCTTTCACTAGTAATTCTTCGAACAGACAGGCATGATTATCCAGAATCATTTTTTCAGCTAATTGATTTGAAAGCCCTTTAGCAGTGTATTCCTTAAATCGTTCTTCAGGCCAGTCAGGCAGCCTTGCTTTCAAAGCATCAAGCCTTTCTTTTTCAATCCTGATGACTGGAATGTCTGTTTCAGGATACATTCTTGCCGGGCCAGGCAATGGCCTTGAATACTCTGAGTTCCCTTCAGGCAATGGATTCCTGGTTTCTTCAGGCACGCCATTGAATGCCTGCCTGCAACGCTCGATGATTACCTGAAAGCCAAGCAATGCAGCATCATAACCCGCAATCAATAAAATGAAAGCATCTTTTTCCCGAACCTGCAAAATATTTTTTAATTCCTGGATTTCTTGAATGCTTAGCTTGTACTTGCCAAGGTCTTCATCTGAATGCACTAAGCCAGCCAACCCGGCTTTCTGCCTGATATGGTCTGCTAATTCTGTTCCAAAACGCCTGCCAGGCTGTAATTCCCTGCCAAGCAAGCCGGCAAAGCCTGAAAGCTTAATGCCGTGAACCTGTTTTCCTGCAAACAACCTGCTTTTGCTTTTAGCAAAAACACCACTCAAGTCAATTATTTCGCTTGTAAATGATTCAGGATTCAAGCTTCTTTCTTTTAATTCTTTTTTTAATTCAAGTAAAGCAAGCTGTCTCTGAACCTCTCTCTTTACAAAGTCATTAATTAATTCAAGCTCTTGAATGCCTTTAATCTCAATCCTGGCTCCTTCCCTGACTGAAATATTCAGGTCCTGCCTGATAGTTCCCAAGCCTCTTTTTGCCTTGCAGGTAATCCTGAATAATTCTCCGATTCTCAAGGCAAACTCTCTTGCCTCTTCAGGCGTTGTAATGTCAGGCGTTGTAGCTAACTCGATTAATGGAATGCCAAGCCTGTCAAGCCTGTAGGTGATTTCCTCTAAATCCTGTGAAATGATTCTGGCAGAATCTTCTTCCAATGCAAGCGATTGAATGCCAATGACCTTATTGGATTTTGTTTTCAGGCTGCCCTTCAATCCCACAAGCAGGGTCCTTTGAAAGCCTGAAGTGTTGGAGCCATCAACGACTGCTTTACGCATCGGCACTAATTCATCAACAATCAAGCAATCACTCAGTAAAGCAACTTCAAGAACAATGTCTAATGCTTTTTCATTCACTGCTCTCGGAGGAGCTTCATCCAACTCGACTTCACAAACAGAATCTTTATGGGCTTGATAGACATAAGCCAAGCCCCGCTTGAATTGTTCCAAGGCAGCAGGATCGTATTCCCCTAGCTCTGAAGGCACAGGCCTTAATTTTCTCCTGAAAGTAAAGTCAGGCTCTCTTTCCCGCAGTTCTGAAGGGCACTTGCAAAAAAGCTTTCCAAGCCCAAGCTGCTGGTGGCATTCCAGGCCGGCTTTCAAGCCAACCTCCCTGTAATTAATTTCATTCATTTGCGAACCTTCGATATATCCTTCGTATATTAAAAGATAAAATGCTTTAAATAAATGCCGACAAAAAAAGGTTTTAAAGGACTTTCCATTGTTTTTTAGTTGTGATAGCCATGGATGTTAAACTGCCGGTGATATTCATTAACTTCAAGACTTATACTGAAGCAACCGGAGAAAAAGCCCTTGAATTAGCTGCAACCTGCGATAAGGTTGCCAGAGAAAAAAACGCTTCAATTGTTTTAATTGTTCAGGCAACTGACATCAGGTTAATTGCTTCAAGCGTTTCGCTGCCGATTTTTGCACAGCACTTGGATCCAGTAAAACCAGGCTCTTTTACCGGCCATATCCTGCCAGAGGCAATAAAACAGGCCGGGGCAATTGGCACGATATTGAATCATGCTGAAAACAAGAAAGACAATGAATTCTTAAAACAGGCAATCCAGAGAGCTAAAGAAACTGGCTTGAAAGTCTTGGTTTGCGCTGAAACAATCCAAAGAGCCAAAGAAATAGCTTTGTTTCCAATAAAGCCTGATTTTATTGCTGTAGAACCGCCTGAATTAATTGGAGGAGATGTTTCGGTAAGCAAGGCAAACCCTGAAATTATCAGGGGCACTGTACAGGCAGTCCAGTCAATTGCAAGCATTTCGGTCCTTGCAGGGGCAGGCGTTAAAACCTCTGCTGACATCAAGAAAAGCATTGAATTAGGAGCCAAGGGAGTGCTGCTTGCTTCAGGCATCGTAAAGGCAAGCGAGCCAGAGAAAGTCTTGATTGAATTGGTTCAGGGGCTAAAATAGTTCCCTGCTGCATTCGCTGATTTCCCCGCGCAAATTCTTGCCGACAAGCTTTTTTGCTTCTTCTGGGGAATAATTTCCTAAAAGCCAGGCAAGCTTTATGAAAGCAGTTTCTGGCAGCATGTCCTCTCCAGGAATAACTCCTGCATTAACAAGTCTTCTTAGATTAGTATAGACAGTCATGTTAGTCCTGCCATAAAGGCATTGAGAAGTCATTACTATAGTACAGCCTTTATCATTCAATGACTTAATCGCTTCAAGAATCTTTTTTGACTCTGGTTCATCGCCTACAGGCGCATGCCCTAAACCAGTGCCTTCAATGACTAAGCCTTTAAAGCCTTTTTCCTCAAAAAAGCTGAATTGTTCTGCATTCATGTTAGCATGCGTTTTCAGCAAGGCAACTTTTTCCTCAAAACCATTCCTGACAACCAATTCTTTTTTTGTTGCCTTAGGATAATCCTTTTGCAGGAACTCGACTTTCCTGGAATCATAATTTACTCGAGCGATTGCTTCGGCATTAACAGGCTTGAAAGCATCCCTCCTGGAAGTATGAAGCTTTCTTGCTTTTGTTCCAGGCAATATGAGACAGTTATTGTCTGAAGTGTTTTCATGCATGCAGATTGCAATGCCTGCAAAATCAGTTTGCTTGATGAATTCAGCTGCACAAATTAAATTCATTGCAGCATCAGAGCTTCCACGGTCTGTAGACCTTTGGGCTCCAACCAAAATAACTGGCACTGGCAAGTTCTCGAAAATGAAAGACAATGCAGCTGAAGTGAAATGCATTGTGTCAGTTCCATGCCCTAAAATAATTCCCTTAACGCCAGAACCAATTTCTTCCTTGATTGCTTCAGCAATTTTAGCATAATGGCGAAAACGCAGGTCTTCGGACATTATGTTCATTACTTGTTTTGTCTTAATGTTTGCAATGTCCTGAATCTCCGGAACCAAAGACACTAAGTCTTCTGGCTTGAAAGAAGCATAAACAGCTCCGGTAGAATAATCAATCCTTGAAGCTATAGTGCCACCTGTATGCAGCACTGAAATCACTGGAAGTTCTGGCTTGCTTTTTAATTCGACTGGCTTTGGGATGCCTGGCACCTTGCTTTCAATCAGTTTTTCAATGCCTTCAATGTTTTCCTGTTTCAAGCCAAGGTTATAGCCTGACTTAAGCTTCAAAACCAGCATTCCTTTCTCTGCCTCAGTTGAAGGCATTACATAGCCTTCAACTATCTGGTTCTTTGCCCTGACCCTGACAAGGTCCCCTGTCTTAATGCCTTTCTCGCCCAGCAAGCCATTCAAATCCATGATATTAAGGGAAAAGAAAAAGCTTTTATTAAGTGCTTTTAATTAACTGGCAAAAAAGCAGCAGCCCCATCAATTCGTTTTCCTTAAATACCTTTTGCTTTTCTATCCTATTATCTTTTGGCTATTTTATTAGGGAGAATGATTAACAGTGGAAACACATCAAGCACATACGCAACATCCACATGAGCCAACGCATTCACATGCATCTCATTCAGGAGGCCTCAATAAAATACAATTGAGCTTGATAGCAATTGCTTGCTTGTTTGCAGGCTTTTTTGTTACCTTTATCTATCTTTCAGGTTCAGTCCCGCCAACCATAGACTTAAACAATAGCCAGTTTAATGCGCCTACAGAAGAGCAAGTCAATGCTGCTGCAAATATAGTAATAAAATTCCTTAATGAAAACCAATTTGCCCCGCAGGGAATGAGTGCAAAAATAACAAGCATACAGAAAAAAGAAAATTCCTTGTACGAGGTTTCATTTGAACTAACCCAGAATGGGCAATTCGTTGCAAAAGACAAGGTATACCTTACAGCTGACTTGAACAGCGTGGTGCCTAATTTGATTGATTTGTCAACACTAAACCCTAACCCAGTTGAGCTAACCAAATCAGACAAGCCAGTTGCAGAACTGTATATTTTTTCTTACTGCCCTGCAGGTTCTGCTGCCCTGGAGTCTTTCGCTAAAGCCGCCGACGTATTGAAGAATTCTGCTGAGGTAAAGGTAAAGTTCTTCAGCAACATGCATGGAGCCCATGAACTTCAGCAAAACATGGTACAGGAATGCATCCAGATTATTGACAAGAACAGGTATTGGGCTTATGCGCAAAAATTTGTTTCAGACGTTTACCCGAATTGCGGCAGCACAGGAAGCACTGAGTGCGACAAGAATGAGTCAACAAAGATAATGGAAACTCTGGGAATTGATTCTGGCAAGGTGTTTGATTGCGTTGCAAACCAGGGAGCTGCTTTGTACCAGGCAGACACTTCTGATGCAACAAGCCTGCAGCTCCAGTACTCTCCATCAGTTGTCATTAACGGAGCTTACTTCAAAAATGCTGACAGGACGCCTGAAGGCTTGAAAACGCTTATCTGTGATTCTTTCAATGTTGCTCCTGTTGAATGCCAGGCTAGCTTGAGCGCTAACGAAGCTGCTTCAAGCGGTTCATGCAGTTAAACCAATTCAGCTTTTTCAACTAGGTAATGCCCAGTGAACTCGTTCTTTAATTCCTTTCTTGCCTTTAATACCCTGATTGTTTTTCCATGAAACAAAGGGCATGAAAGAACCAAGGTTTCTGCTTCGCCGCCTTCAAAGGCAGCATGAAATCCAAGCTTTTTCTCCAAATCAATCAATTCCTTTACTGCCTGCTTGTCAAGCTTTCTTCCAAGCCATGATTCATTCAAGCCTAAGGCTGCAATGCCAACAACAATTGCATCGAATTTTTCTTCAATCAATTCATTTAAGTATTTTTCAGGATTGGCATGCCATAAAGGCGCCAGGGATTTCAAGCCGAGTTCTTTGCAAATCCTGTCAACCCTGGTTTTCTGGTAATTGCTTGCCAATGCCCCAGAAACAACGCCCGCGATATCGTAATCCTTTTTTGCTTTCATTAACGCTTTCTTCAAGTCAATTAATTCTTTTTCCTTTTCGCCTGACGAGGGCATTGAAATCAAGCTTGTTTTCATTGCTTTTGCCTGTAATGGAACTAAATGCAAGTTAGGCACGTGAAACATGAAAGACTCAGGGTTTTTAGGCTTTAAGGTAATCAGGCAGGCAATTTCATTGCCTTGCTTTAATGCCTTGAAAGCGGCAAACAGGCTGTCCTTGCCGCCGCTGGTAAGCACGCCTATTTTCATAAACTCATTTCCTTAATTCTTTAGCCTGCCATAAAAGAAGCCTTTTCAGAACATAGGCAAGGATGAAAACAAAAACAGTCAGGTAAATATAGAATTCAATATTTTCAGTCCTGAGGAAGTAAAGCTTCCATTTGTCAGCCCAATCATATAAAGCAAGAGTAAAAAAAACCACTATCAAAAAAGCAAGCAATAAAAAAGAAATTCTTTCAATAGAATGCAGTATTTTATGAACCATTTTAATTCACCTGAGCTTCTTCCTTGACGTGTTTCTGTGCTTTAAACATCTTAATGATTTCTTTCTCGGTTGTAGCGTCTTCAGGCCTTTTTTCTTCCCTGAACCTGACAAGCCTCGGAAACCTTAAAGCCAAGCCACCGGCAGCGGTATGAATAGGGCTTCTGGTGATTTCATCAGCGTTAATCTCAATAACGTATTTTGGCTTTACCCAGACATCAGGAACAAGCAATGCATCAACGTTTTTTGGCTTTTCAGGAACTTTTATTTCATCAAGCATTTTACGAAACTGTTTTAATTCTTCTTCTGTAAAGCCAGAGCCAACCTTGGCAATTGAATTGAATTTATTATTCTTGTCATCATAAACCGCAGTCAATAAAGCGCCTAAGCCGAACTCAGCCCTCTTGCCCCTGCCTTTCAAATAGCCGATGATTACAGCATCAACAGTATCCTGTAACTTGCTTTTGTAAGAACGCTTTAATTTAATCCAGGCAAACTTTCTTGCCCCGGCAACATATCTTTCATTCAAATCCTTTGCAATAATGCCTTCCAAGCCCCTGGAAATACAGTCATCAAAGTAATCATTCAATTCCTTTGCATCAGCAGTTGTCAATGCATTAGTGACTTCAAGCACGTCGCCTTTCTCAATAGTTTTTTCAAGCAATTTTCTTCTCTCAATGAAAGGCAGGTCAAGCAGGTTTTTTCCATTCAAGTAATTAATGTCAAAAACAAATAATTTTAACGGGAACTCAATTGCTTTTTCTTCAATGCCGTACTTTCTCTTTCTCTGCATTGTCACCTGGAATGGATAAAACTCCCCGGTTTCCTCGTTAAAGGCAATTGCCTCGCCTTCAACAATTGCGGTTTTTGCCTTGATTTGTTTTTTGGCTGCCTCGACAATCTCTGGAAACATTTTAGTCATTTCTTCCTGCCTTCGGCTGAAAATATTTATCTGATTGTCTTTCTTGTGCACCGCAAGCCTGAAGCCATCGTATTTCGGTTCGACAATGCATTTGCCGAGTTTTTTAATTATTTCTTCAGCACTTGAAAGCCTTTCAGCCAATGCAGGCCTGATTGGAATGCCTGGCTCTATATCAATTTCTTCTAGGCCCTTCAATCCTTTCCTCCAAAGTTTTTCAGCGATTTCGCCTAAATCAGGGTAAATATTATACTTTGCTTCAATCAATTCATGTAAAAACATCCTAAGTCTCTTGTCAAGCTCTTCAACGCGTTTTTCCTCCTTTTTTTCCTTTAATAGTTTTTCAACCTCACTCATTAACTCCTTTTTTTTCTTGACTTCATCAAACAAGTTATAAGCCAAGGCATCAATGACAGTGGCATCGCCTGCGCCTAGCCTTAAAGCCTCTAAAGGAATCCTGCAAACATACCTGGCTTCAACACCGCTGGAAGAATTAAACAAATCAGCAAGCAGCTTCACTTTTAAATCCTGGCTTCCGGTGCCGGCTGCTTTGGCAATCTTCAAGAAAGACTCAAAAACATTCTTGACTGAAAGCTTTCTGGTGACAAGGCTTTTCTGGGTTTTCTTGCTTACAAGCTCTTCAGCAACCAAGCCTAAGTCGCCTTTTTCTTTATAAGCTTTCTCAATGGCTTTTTTTTCAAAACCAGTTGCCTTGACTAAAGCATTCATCATTAGTTTCTCTGCCATGCCTACATTAGGTTTCTTGAATTCAGGCCCTAACACGCCCTGAAACAAATAAACCAATGATTTTATTTCTTCAGCATTAGCTTCCTTGAATAATTCAGCAAGCAGTGAAGTCATTTCAAGCCTGCTTGAAACTTTTTCAATCTCGGCAAATGCTTTTGCTGCCTTCAAAAAATCCATTTAAACCAACAAAAAGAATTAGTGCAAACTGGTTTTTAATGTTAAGCTTAATTAGTTTCTATTCGCGTTATTGCCTCCCTTAAATCTTCTTTTTGTAAATCGCCAACCAACACATTGCCCTTGCCAGTTATTAAAAATTGAAAATTATTCCCTTTTCTTAAGCCTTGTTCCAGTAGGGCTTTTTTCTCTTTTTTTTCCTCATCTCGAGTCTAACCCTTCTTCGCCTGACTCTTTTTCCACCAGCCATAAAATTTCACCCCGCTTTTTTAGTATTGTTTTGCTACATAGACTACGTTGCCTGCTTTCTGCCCGCAGATAATGCAGTTTCCTTTAGGCTCTTCTATTTCATCAACCCTAACGCCCCTGACTGCAGCGCCTGTTTCTTCCCTTATTGTTAGGGAGCATTTTTCGCCATTCCAGTCAACGGAACAAAAATTGATTTTTGCGATTTTTTTCTGGTTAATTACTTTCTTTAATTCCTCCAGGCTGTTTGCTTCAACGATATTGCCTTCAAACAGTTTAGCTGCTTTTTCCTTTAACTTTATTGAAATGTCCTTGCCTGTTTCCTTTATTTTTTTCTTTAAATCCTTTACTTTTACTTTGGTTTTTTGTTTAGTGTCCCGCCTGAACAATAAAACTGATTCTTCTGCCAGCTCAATAGGCCCTAATTCCAGCCTGATTGGAATGCCTTTCATTTCCCAGTAATAAAATTTTTCTCCAATGCTTTTTTCCATGTCAGCATCAAGCAATACATCAAACTGCTTGCCTAGTTTTTTTTCAAGGCTCTTTGCTTTCTTTAACACTGCTTTGTTTGCCTCTTCTTTTCTTGTAAAGACAGGCACGATGACTATTTGCTTTGGGGCTACCTCCCATGGAAAAACCAGGCCATTATCGTCTCCATGCACCGCAATCAATGAAGCAAAAATCCTTGAGATTGCAGGGCCGTAGCAGGTCATGAAACAATATTGTTCATTGCCTTTCTTGTCAATGAATTTTACATTGAATGGCTTTGCAAAATTCTGCCCAAGCAAGTGAGTTGAAGGCTGTTGAATGAATCTGCCTGAAGGCGCGAGAGAGTCTGCTGCAAAGGTTGATTCAGCTCCTTTGAATGTATCCCAAGCAGGCCTTTTAAAGAAAATGAATGGAATGCCAAAGACTTCCCACATTACTTCTTTCGTGGTCTGCATGTCTTCCTTGACTTGTTTTTCAGCATCCTTGGCTGTAGCAAAAGCATTATGAGTTTCAATCCAATGAAATTCCCTGCTTCTCATGAAAGGCCTTGTCGCTTCAGTTTCATGCCTGAACACCTGGGCTCTTTGATAGGTTTTGAAAGGCAGGTCTTTATAGCTTCTAATCCAATGCGCGAACATTTGATAAAAGGCAGTTTCGCTGGTAGGCCTTAAAGCAAGTTTTTCCTCCAGTTTTTCTCCGGCACCGTATTCAGTCACCCAAAAAACCTCTGGGGTAAAGCCCTCGACATGCTCTTTTTCTACCTTGAAGTTTTTTTCAGGAATCACTGTTGGAAACCAAAATGGCTTATGCCCTTTCTTTTGCAGTGCTTTCTCGTAATAATCATACATTTTCTCCATTGCCATGACAGCCCAAGGCATGAAGACAACAAAGCCCTTGACATTATACCTTAAATCAGCCAGCTCTGCGTCCTTTATTATTTCGGTAAACCAGTCGCTGAAGCTAGCTTCCTTGCTGATATTAAAAGTGACTTTTTTTTCTTCAGCCATAAAACAAAACCATTAACTGTTCAGTTAGATAAAAATAGTATTAAGTTATTTAAAAACCCGCAGGGTTTTTAAAGCTTTAAAATGCCATGCATTTTAAATCATTTAAAAACTCGGTGAGTTTTTAAAGCTTTAAAGTGCGGTGCACTTTAAATCATTTAATTGTTTGGCTTCAAGGCTTCCTGGCTTTGGCTGATTGACGGGTCGTTGCAGACTTTATTCCTGCCATTCGCTTTAGCAAGGTATAATGCCTTGTCAGCACTATCAATCAATGTCATTAATTCCAATTCTCCTTCCCAGTAAGTCGTAACGCCAAAACTCGCAGTGATAGTTTTTGAAGGCATTACCTCTTTTTTCTCGAAAGGAAATTCCTCTATTTTTTTCCTTAATTTTTCAGCCATTTTTAATGCTTCAGAATTAGTTGTTTCAGGCAGCAAGACAATAAATTCTTCGCCTCCATACCTTGCAACAATATCTGTTTCGCGGATGTTTTTCAGCAAGAGCTGGGCAAAATTCTTCAAGAGCCAGTCTCCCATTACATGCCCGTTAGAGTCATTGTATAACTTGAACAAATCAAGGTCAAGGATGGCCAGGCTTAAAGGATGCTTGAATCTCTTCGTCCTTAAAATCTCGTTTTCAAGCTGTTCCATGAAATAACGCCTGTTATAAATCTGAGTCAAAAAATCAATGATTGCTTTCTTCCTGATGTCTTCAATGAGCAAGATGTTTTCAAGAGAAGAAGCCACTTCATTAGCAATCATTTGAAGAAAATCAACATCTCCTTCCTGCACGGCAATGCCCTCGCTCAAGTCTTCCAAGACAATCACGCCTATAGACTTCAGCTTATGCTTTAACGGCAGGAAAATCTTTACCTTGTTTTCAATGCCTTGTAACACCAAAGGCTGGCTTGAAGCCAGGGTATTTTCAGCGAAAGCCATTTCTTCAGCGCTGACAGAGCCAAAACCTATTTCCCTGGTAAGCCTCAGTTCGTGTTTTTCATTAATCAGGAAAATAGCAATTTTTTTCACGTTCAATAACTCAGTTAAAGTAGATAAAGTCAATTCAAGCAATTTATTCAGGCTTCGCTCCTGGTTAATGAGCTTGTTTACCTTGAACAATACAGCAAGCTTTGACTCTTCATCAACGCCAGGCGTGATATTCTTGCCCATAGCAGTCGCAGTCTTATGGATTCTCTTAATCATTTAAATCACTTAAAGGAAACGAAGTTAACAAAATTTTAAAAATGCGTCACAATAAAAGTGCTCAGAAGTTACTCCGATCATCACCAACGCTGAGTTTCAGCCTGGAGTGGTCTCATCACAGCTAATAAGATTAACTGGCTAAAAAGTTTTAAATGCTTCGCTTTCAGGTTTTCAAGCAGCAAAACCCTGCATGCTCAAAGAAAGACTCATTTCCTGGACTACTGCCTTGTCAATACGTTTGTCAAGCACCTTGGTTTTACTAAAGCCTGTTTTCTCGTAAAGCTTAATCGCAGGCAAATTTTCTTGCTTGACAATCAATTTTACTTCAACGCAATTATTCTCCTTTAACACATCCAACGCTTTTTCAATTAACTTGCCTGCAATGCCCTGGCGCCTGAATTCTTTTTTAACGCTCAAGCCAATAATCATGCCTTCAAAGCCGTTTAACTCAAAGTCAATAAAGCCAGCCAATGTATTTTCCTTGACTGCTTTCAACAAAAAAACATTCTGCTTTCGAAACCTTTGCATAATGCCTTCAATCTTTGGCTTGGTGTAAGGGAATTCTTCCAGAATCAACTGCTTTAATTCCTTCAAGTCAGTTTCCTGAACCTTATCAATTGAAAGCATAACTTTTTTCCAAAAAGTTAACAAAAACATGCTTCACTCAGTTCAGCATGTCACTTGCCTTTCTTCCCGCTAGCGTCTTTAATGTAGTCGAGTATTTCCTGTTCTGAAATGCTGCAGCCGCCGTACTTCAAAGCGAATAAAATGCCTTCCAGGAACTTTGCATCAGTAATAAAGCCTTTCTCGAAAGCCATTGCAGCTAACTCGCTTGACCTAATAATCTTAGTTTCTTCTAAACTGTCCTGGAATTCCTTCAGTCTTTTTTCATCAACCGTTATTTTGCTCTTGTACTTGAAGGAGATAAAGTCCCTCAAAGCAAGTGGCTCTTCAACAAGCATTCTCGTGGTCCTTTCATCAATGCAAAACACGTCAGCTTCAGTCAAGTTAGTTATTGCAAGCGTTTCTGCTTCACCTAAATGAATGATGGAGATTTTATTATGGTCGAATTCATAAATACTGTTAGCCAAGCCAAGCAGCCTTTCTGTCTCGCGCTTTAATTCATTTGACTCTGGATGAATTTCCAGATAGCCTTGCTCAATTAATTCATTTATTCTTAAAGCATTCAATTCAAACCTGCGGATTTGCATTGGCCTGGTGACTGATTCTGATTCAATGCTTTTGGAAATCCAGAACCTTGCATTCAATGCCTTTGAAAGCAATGGAATTAAATTGCCTGCACAGGCTCCAACCAGTGAAATGAATGAACTTGAATCAAAAACAATTTCATTCGTCATGCAATCACTTTATTTCAATATTTTCTTTAAGTCTTTCAGCCTGTCGTTAATGCCTTTCTTTTCAATCCTCTCGTCAGCAAGCCTAGTGCCTCCAATGTACTTCAAGAGTTCTTGTTCTTGGGTTCCTGTAAGCTCTACAGCTGCTTTCAAGCTCAAGCCGAAAGCATAAACCCTGCTTGCCTGCTTCAACCTTGCTTTCTCCATTAAGTCAATGACGAAATTGCCTAACTGTTTGTCAATTCCGGTAATATGCCCTGAAATATCATTCAATGAATTGTTAAAGGCTTTCAAGTCATTCTTTTCCAATGCAGTTAAGGCAAAATCAATGTCTTCAAGAATTCGTTTCCTTGCTTCAGGCCAATTAATATTGCAGATAATGTGTTCTTTTGAAAGTATTTTACTCAAGGAATAAGCGATTAAGCTCAACTGAACTAATTCCTTGCTTTGCTTTAAAGCGGCTTTTTCAATGCAGTCATTGCTTAACAGCCTTAGCTTTATCAAGTCGCCTGCCTCGAAAGCCTCTTTCAACTGCAAAGTTTTTTTTGAAAGATCTGCAAAACCATTCATTAAAATAACCTTTTCTATAAGAAAAGCTTAACCAAAAGATTGCTTCGCAATCAATTAATTCAGCTATTCATTCATTAAAATCAGTTAAATAAAGGAATTAACTCTATTTATTTATTGCGCTATAATTCAATGTCGTCCAGGATATCGTCTTGCTTTGGCGGAATATAATGCTTTGCTAATGGCATGCTTGCTTTTACGCTGTTTTCCTTGTTAATGTCTTTAATTCCTCTAGAAAGGATTTCGCTAGCCGAAGGATTCTTTTTTAATCTTTGCTTGAAAGCATTAATCTCGTCAGGCGCGCCTTCTTTCATTTCGCCGGTATAATTGCATGAACCGCATTTTTCTTGGCTGAAAGCAAGCTGTTTAATCTGCAAACTACCGCATTCAGGACAGTATTTCAATTTAACCAAAACCATCACCCCTAAACCAATCAAAGGCACTAAACATAAGTTTCAAGAATTTTTAATGTTTCTTGGTTTACTTTCCTAACTTTTTTTCTTTCACGCTTTCCTAAGTTTCCTGAAATAATCAGCCAAGTCCAATTCCATTACAGGAGAGAGCGTCATCGAAGGATTAAGCCTTTCGCCGACCTGCTTAAAGCCGAATCCCTTATAAAAATCCATGGCTTCCGGGAGGGCAACGGCAATTAATTTTTTCACGCCCTGCTTGCGCAGGTCATGCAGCGTTTTTTCCATCAGCTTTTTTCCAATGCCTTTTTCCCTGAGCTTAGGGTCAACAAACAATGCTTCTATTTCCTTTACTTTTTTTTCAGCAGTGCTGACCACATCAATGTGGGCAACGCGTTCACTGCCTTTGAATGTCTCAACAAGGTAAAAACGCTCAAATGGCTTCTCTGGCCTTAAAGCCCTTAACGTCCTAAGCTCTACCTTTTTTTGGCCTTTAGGCTTAAAGGCTTTCTTGCTGAACATGCGTGCAAAGCCAAAACGAGTGATTTTTTTCCTTTGGACCATAAAAGAATTAGTGTCTTTCAGGCTTTATTAACTTTTGTCTTCTTTTTCCGGCTTGTCTGTAATGCTTGAAAGCTCTTTAAAAATCTCTGTAAAATGCTTTTGGCAATACCATTTTTTTTCCTTCATGACCTTAATGGCTTTCGAAGGCTTGCTGGTACAGTCTGTTACCTCGCATTTAGGCATGCTAATCAAAAAAATAATTAAAAGCTATTCTTTAAAAAATGACTGGTTAAAGCCTGCCTAAAACCCCTTTGACTTCAAGCAATTTTCCAACAATAAAATCAGCTTTCCTTAACTCTTTTTCGCTAAAATACCTTGTCTTCAAGGCAAAACAAGTCAAGCCAGCTCCTTTTGCTGCTTCAATGCCTGTAGGCGAGTCTTCAATGGCAAAACAATTCCCTGCTGACTCATTCAATTTTTTTAATGCAATCAGGTAAGGCTCTGGGTCAGGCTTTCCCTTGCTTGCATCGCCTGAACTGACAATAACATCAAAAAAATCCCTTGCGCCAAGTTTTTCCAATACATCCTCAATTGCTTTCCCATTTGAATTAGAGGCAATTGCCTGCCTTAACCCTTTTTCCTTGAAAAACTGTATTAACTCAATGCTGCCATCCATCACCGGAAGCCTTTCTTCCAGCAATTTTAGAGCCAAAGCACGCTTTTCCTGGATTATTGGCTCAACATCAAGCTTCAAGCCCTTGCTTTCCTGAAGCCATTCAA
>Ga0315289_10000181_pt1 | contig 99753 bp, 80 predicted proteins | sample YL17G11_40_MG_FD_203452 | JGI IMG/M metagenome (GOLD analysis project Ga0315289, IMG submission 203452) | Sediment microbial communities from Yellowstone Lake, YNP, Wyoming, USA - YL17G11_40 | ecosystem: Environmental > Aquatic > Freshwater > Lake > Sediment | place: USA: Wyoming | collected... | reverse complement strand
ATCCGAGCGGCGACGGTTCGACAGCCTCCCGCCGGGCCTGGCCGACGAAGGGACTGCGCAATGCCGCCGGAGCAAGCGGCAGAGGCGACCCAGGGACTGTTTCGAGGCCGGCGGGCTGCACCCACACCCAATCTTCTGCAAGGGCTTCAGGCCCGAGGCAGCTCATGAATGTCTGGTCGCGCCCGCGCGCGGACCCTAACCAATCAGGCTGACCGAAACCGCATCGCTGCTATCGATCCCAGGAGGGCACCTATCCACCCGCCGCGTCAGGGGGAAACTCCGTCTTCCCCCTTGACAGGTACCTATCATGAATGACCGAAACCGCATCGCTGCTATCGATCCCAGGGGGGCACCTATCCACCCGCCGCGTCAGGGGGAAACTCCGTCTTCCCCCTTGACAGGTACCTATCATGAATGTCCCCCGTTCGCGGTGGCATTCTGCAACCGCCTCAGTCCCGAACACCCCACCGCACTCGATAGCAGCGCCGTTCCGGCGGCGGCCCCTGCGCAATTCGCTGAGGTAGAGAGGACTCCTCCCTGTGGCGGCGGATCACAGGGGGAGCACGCGCAGGAAAAGGCAGGCCTTGGGGTAGGCGAAGGGCTGGGCAGAGGTGATGGCGCTGCCCGGACCGGTCTCGGCAAAGGCCACGATCTGCACGCTCGGGCCGAGGGAGGGGAAGCTGAACCGGGCGCTGGGCGTGTCGCACCAGACGCACCACCCGCGTCCCTTCCGGATGGCCTCCCAGGTCCCGTTGGTGAGGAAGGCTTTGAGTAGCGGCTGCCCGGCCAGGTCCACGCTGGTCGGGTGATCGGTCGGTTCGCCGTGAGTAAGGACCGGCGCCGTGCCGAAGTCCTCGAGCTTGAGGCCGGGAGATCCCGGCGGAGCCTCACGCGTGCTCTTCTTCTCGCCCGTGTTCCCGGCCATGGTGACCTGCTTCACGAGGAGCGTCTCGCTCTGGGTAAGGGGCTTGCCGTCAAGGCTGAGGGCGATCAAGACGCCGAGAGGGGAGGCCGACCTGACCGTGAGGCTGGATGTGCGCATGGCCTCACTGTCGAGTGCGCCGGCGAAGGCCTGGACGGAGGGGGTGTCGAGGATGAGGCGCTCGTCCCTGAGACGGCGTGTGAGCTGCCCGGTGTCCGAGGTGTAGGTCTGCGCGTCGAGGGCCGCATGCGCCGGCGGGGCGCCCTCGGGCGGTTGGCCGGCGAGGACATCGAGGGCGCCGCGCAAGGACTCCGTATCGGCTGCGGGAGTGAGGACGACGCTCTGCCGCTTCGGGTCCCAGAAGCCGACGGCGCAGGCGCCGTCGTCGCTCACTCCCAGGGGCTCACAGCCGGCTGCCTGGAGGTCGGACACGCCGAACCGCGCGCTTGCGCCAAGGGTGACGGCCTGCCCCTGGTCATGGACAAGCCCATCGAACACGAACCGGCCCTTGGGAGCGAAGATGGTGCCGAACGGGTACCCGCTGCGTTGGAGCATGGCGAGCGGCTGCACGCCGGCGAGCTGCGAGAGGAGGACGCGCGGGCCGGGGTACGCGGCCGACAGGCCGGGGCCGGCAACGGTCAAGTCGTAGCGGGACGAGTCGCAGGTCTGCTCGACGAAGAGCTGCCTGAGCTGCGCGACCCAGCCGAGACGGTAGAGGATCGGTGGTAGCGCGGCCTGAGGGCTGAAGACGTCCGCCGTGGGGAGGGCGATGACGGCCCGCTTCTGGGCGGGGGCCACGGCGCGGGTGCGGTAGACGGCGCCGGCGAGAGCGGCGATGCCCCAGCGAGCGGGGTCGCTGCTCACATCGAAGTACTCGATGCGGTGGTTCGCGGCGTCGGTGTTGTAGGTGAACAGAATGAGCCCGTCGATGTCCTGCAGGGCGCCGTAGGTGGCGGCCTCGATCAGCCCCGCGGCGCGGAACTTGTTCGGCCAGCAGACGCCCCACTCCCTGACGACGAGCGGCTTGCCGGTGACCGAGGCCCGGAGGACGGAGGAGGTGAGGTCGAGCCCCGTGTCATCGGCGATGGGGTCCACGTTGCTGAAGAAGCTCGGCAGCCGCCAGGTGCGCCCGGCGGCGAACACGGGGTGGTCGTAGTACCAGTTGCAGCCGACGAAGTCGAGGGTGTTGGCGACGGAGAGGAGATCGGCGGGGTTCTCCCATTCGGTAACCGCCGTCACCGGCGCCTTCAGGCCCGCCGCCAGGAGCGCGCCCCTCATCTCGGTGAGGTAGTCGACGTGGACGCTGTGGAAGAAGCGGGACACATCCCGGTCGCGGACGGCGCGGCCGGTGGCCGTCTCGGCGCGGCCAGTGGGCGAGGGGAAGTCCTCGCCCGCCGCTTGCGGGGGTAGCAGGCGAATGGAGCCATCCTCGAGGTGCTCGGCGGCGGCGAGCGCCGAGCGCCCGTCGCTTCCGGTCCACGCCTCCCGCACGGCGTCGGTCGAGCCGTAGGCGCCGCGCAGCCAGAAGTCCCAGCGTCGCGTCAGCTCCGTGGCGTAGGGCGGAGGGAGATCAGCCCAGCGATCGCGGCCGACGAAGAGGCCGTTCTCATCGCAGATCTCGACCATGACGACCGCCGGATCGGCGCCGAGAGCGAGACCAGTGTAGGGGTTGGGCTGGCCGAAGAGGAGATCGCGCGCGTACTGAATCTGCAGCTCGATCAGCCGCTCGTTGAACACCGCGGCAGGCTTGGCTGCGCGATCCAGCTTGGCGGCCTCCGCCACGCCCTCCGCCGCCTGGAACTCGCGGAAGTCGAGAAGGTCGAGGTAGACGTAGATGCCCCTCTCCTTGAGCGCGTGGACCCAGTAGAAGAGAAGGTCGAGCTTCCCGGGATCGATGCGTTGCTGCGTGCCCGCCCGGCCGGGAGGGAGGAGGCCGGTCGACCCGTCAACATGGTGCAGCCGCACGAGGTTGAAGCCCGCCGACGCGAGGCAGGCCACGACTTGGTCGATGACCTCCGGGGGCACGAACACCGCGTCCTTGGCGACGTTGATCCCCCAGAACCGGGCGCGCCGACCATCCTCGAAGTAGAAGTGGCCGTCCGTACCGGCGAAGAGGAAACCGTGCTTACCGGCGGGGGCGTCGAGGGTCGGCGCGAAGTCCACGAGGTCAGAGGCGGGGAAGGCCGCCGCGTTGGGATCGAGGACAGGGAGCGTGCTCTCGGGCTCCAGGCGAGGCGGCGCGGACCAACTGAGCGCTGCGGAGGCGAGCGCGCAGAGGAGCACAGAGGCCGCGATGGTGGGAAGTCCACGGCGTGTCATGTGTCACGTGTCAGGTGTCATGTGAGGTAGTTGCCGAGGTCGTGCCGTGTCCTTGGGAGCGCCGGCTTCCAGCCGGCCGCTGTGGTAGGAGAGAGAACGACCGCAGGCAAGAATGCCTGCGCCACGACGGCGAAGGCATTCCTGCGCACGGCTGCCGGCTGGAAGCCGGCGCTCCCAGGACATGGCACGGCTCCCGCAGACCCCTTGGGTGCTGTGCCGTCACCCTCCCGCGATCTCATCCCTGAGCTTCTTGAGTCTGAGCAGGGCATCGACCGGGGTCATGCTGTCGATGTCGAGCGACTTGAGCTCCCTGGCCAGCGGGTGCTCGGCCGGCTCGAAGAGCTGGAGCTGGACCGGCGGCGAGACGCGGGCCGCGGCGGCGGCCGTGGGCGCCACCTGCTTGCCGAGGTCCTCGGTCTCAAGCTGGGCGAGGACCTCCTTCGCCCGGTCGATCACGCTGAGGGGAAGCCCCGCCAGACGCGCCACCTGGATGCCGTAGCTGCGATCGGTGCCGCCCGGCACGATCCGCCGGAGGAACACGATGTCGTCGCCGGACTCCTTCACCGTGATCCGGTAGTTCCTGACCCGCGGCAGCACCTCGGCCAGCTCGTTGAGGTGGTGGTAGTGGGTGGCGAAGAGGGTCTTCGCCCCGACCCGGTTGACGAGGTGCTCGGCCACCGCCCAGGCGATGGAAAGCCCGTCGAAGGTGCTGGTTCCGCGGCCGATCTCGTCGAGCACGACCAAGCTGCGGCTGGTGGCGTTGTGGAGGATGAGCGCGGTCTCGGTCATCTCGACCATGAAGGTGCTCTGGCCGGTGGCGAGGTCATCCATCGCCCCCACGCGGGTGAAGATGCGATCGACCAGGCCGATGGAGGCGCGCTCCGCCGGCACGAAGCAGCCGATCTGGGCGAGCAGCGCGATCAGGGCGACCTGCCGCAGGTAGGTGCTCTTCCCGGCCATGTTCGGGCCGGTGATGATGAGCAGTTGGTGGTGCTCGCAGTCGAGGCGGGCGTCGTTGGGCACGAAGGACTCGCCGGCGAGAGTCGTCTCGACGACCGGGTGGCGGCCGGCGATGATCTCGATGCTGGTTCCGTCATGGACCTCGGGACGCACGTATCCGTTCTCGAGGGCGACGGCGGCGTAGGAGAGGAGCACGTCGAGCTCGGCCAAGGCCCGCGCGGTGGCCAACACCGCCTCGGTGTGCTCGGCGGCCTGGGCGCGCACCTCGGCGAAGAGGCGGTGCTCAAGCTCCGCGATGCGCTCCTCGGCGCCGAGCACCTGGGCCTCCTTCTCCTTCAGCTCTGGCGTGACGAAGCGCTCGGCGTTCACCATCGTCTGCTTGCGGATGTACGACTCAGGCACCATCGCGAGGTTCGGCCGGGTCACCTCGATGTAGTAGCCGAAGACCTGGTTGAAGCCGACCTTGAGCGACCTGATCCCGGTGCGCTGCCGCTCCTGGTCCTCCAGGGCGGCGATCCAGGCCTTGCCGGACACCGCGGCCTCGCGCAGGTTGTCGAGGTCCGGCGAGAAGCCGGGGCGGATGAGTCCGCCCTCGGTGGTGATAGCCGGCGGATCGTCCACGATGGCGTGATCGATCAGCTCGCGGAGCGGGGTGAGGTCGGACTGGCGGGCGGCGAGGTCGCGCAAGAGGTCGGCCTGGGCGGAGGCGAGAGCGGAGAGGATGTCCGGCACGCGCGCGGCGGAGGCGCTGAGGACGCGGAGATCGCGCGCATTGGCCGTGCCCGCGGCAGCGCGGCTGATGAGGCGCTCGAGGTCGTACACGCCCTTGAGGCCCTCGCGCAAGGCGCTGCTCAGAGCCTGATCGCGAAGGAGGTTCTCAACGGCCTCGTGGCGACGACCGATGGCGGCGACGTCGAGCAGGGGGTGGAGGAGCCACTGGCGCAGCATCCGCCCCCCCATCGGGGTGAGCGTTCGGTCGAGCAGGGCGAGGAGCGAGCCGCGCTGGGTGCCGCCGCGGATGGTCTCGGTCAACTCGAGATTGCGCTTGGTGGCGGCATCGAGCAGCATGAAGTCGGCGAGGGAGTAGGGGCGGAGGACCCGGAGATGGGGGAGGGACTCGAGCCTATTCGCGGCGAGGTAGTCGAGCACCGAGGCCGCCGCCGCCAGGCCGGCGGTCATCTCCTGACAGCCGAACCCGTGGAGCGAGGCCACGCTAAAGTGGTCGGCCAGACGTTGCCCGGGCGTGCGGAAGCCGGTCGCCAGGTCGGCCGCCGCGATGTGCCGCTCGGAGCCCCGGGCGCGGAGGGCGTGGGCGATCTCCGGGGGGGCGAGCACCTCGGCGGGGTCGATCCGGCCTAGCTCCTCCCAGACCGCATCCGGAAAGCGCGCGGGCGACATGGGGTGGTCGTCGATGATCTCGGTGACGACGAAGTCCCCGGTCGAGATGTCCACCGAGGCCAGGCCCCAGATGAGGCCATCGCTCGCGAGCGCGGTGAGGAAGTTGCCGAGCGTGCGGTCGAGGAACTCGTCTTCGAGCAGCGTGCCCGGTGTGACGACGCGGGTGATCTCCCGCTTGACCAACCCCTTGGCCAGCTTCGGGTCCTCCACTTGCTCGCAGATAGCGGCGCGATAGCCCTTCTTCACTAGTTGCCGCAGATACCGCTGGACGGCGTGGTGCGGCACGCCGCACATGGGGATGCGGCGGCCCTGGCCGGCCTCGCGGCTGGTCAGGGTCAACTCCAGCTCACGGGCGCCGATCCTCGCGTCTTCATCGAACATCTCGTAGAAGTCGCCCATGCGGAACAGCAGCAGCGCGTCCGGGTACTGGCGCTTGACGGCCTGCCACTGCCGGAACATGGGTGTGAGGTCGGTGTCGGGCATGGGGTGAGCTTCGTCGGGGGGGGAGGCGGACCCTTCTGGGAGGGAAGGACCGAGGACCGAGGACTGAGGACCGAGGACCAACGGCAACGGCGGGACGGCTACGGCGTCGGTCGCGGAGCGACCGACCTACGCGAACGGCAGGGAGGGGCGCGGGACCTACGGGGAGTGGCGGAGGGCGAGGAGTTCGCAGTAGAGGGCGATGAGGCGCTGGGTGCTCTGACGGGTGAAGAGGTCGGCCGCGCTTTGGCTGGCCACCTGGGCTGAAGCGCGGAAGCCGTCGAGGGAATCGGCGACCTCGGCCATCGCTGAGGCGATGGCCGAGGCGTCCTGATGGCCGTTGGCGACCAGGCGCGGCCAGCCGGGCACCGCGAGACGGTCGGCGAGCTCCGTCATGGGCTGGATGTCGCTGCAGACCAGCGGCAGGCCGAGCATCGCGACCTCGGTGGCGGCGATGGGCAGCCCCTCCCAGCGGCTCGGCATCACCACGAGATCCAAGGGCTGAGCGACAGCGCGGACGTCGGTGTAGGCACCGAGGAAACGCACGGCGGCGATGATCCCAAGATCATCCGCAAGCTGCTTGAGGGAGGGCACCTCGTCTCCGTCGCCGGCAATGATCAGCGCGGCGTTGGGGCGGGATCGACGGAACTCGGCGAAGGCGCGGAAGAGGGTGTCCACACCCTTCTGGTAGGTGACCCTTCCGAGGAAGCCGACGACCGGGCCATCGGGGGCGAGGCCGAGGGTGTGCCGGGCGGCAGTTCGCTCGTCGGGGGTGACCGGCGTCAAGGCCTCGCGGGGATTGAGGAGAACTTCGACCTGGTCGGCCGGCATGCCAAGAGGTGCGGCGATGGAATCGGTGACGGCCTTCGATACGCCGGCGAACCGGGCGCCGCGGCGGAGCATCCATCGGTAGACCGGGAGCAGATACCGCCAAGTGCGGAGGGTGTGGTAGAGGTTGTGAGCCGTGACCAGCACGGCGGGCCGGCAGCGCGCCGTGAGGGCGGCGACCGCTCCGTAGAGGTCGGCGGGGATGAATTGGGCGTGCACGAGGTGCGGCTGGAGGTCATCGATCGCGCGGCGCAGTCGGCCGAAGTAGAGGGGGTTGTACCTGGGGCGGAGCGGCAGCCAGAGGAGCTCGCCGCCGAGGCTGCGGAGCCAGCGGTCCTCGCGGTCGCGGTCGTCGGCCCGGATCGGCGCGACAAGGGCCTGCCCGCCGGCGGCGACGATACCGCGAACGCTGGGCTCCAGGATCGCCGTACACGCGCGACGGCTGCCCTCGACCTCGGCGCCGAAGTGGGTGACGATCAAGATGCGCGCGCCGGCGAGGGGGCGGTTGTCGCACAGTGTGGCGTCCGCTGTCACCTCGGGAGTCCCTCTCTGCTCGGGAACGGCGCTCCCGCCAACGGCTTACATGTAGCCCAGGTCGGCGAGGCGCTGCTCGATGAGGTCCTGCTCGTCCTCCGTGTAGGCGGGCTCCTCGGCGGCCGGCGGCGCTTCGGCGGGCTGGGATGACGCGCCTTCGTCACCGAGGCAGTTCAGGCAGTAGCCGACGACCTCCTGGAGCTTCGACGGAGGCCTCGGGCTACCTGGCGCGGCGGGCCGGTTAGTGAGGAAGATGCCGGCGAGTCGGTGCGCCCCCTCGGCGCCGGCCTGCGCTCGGGCGACACCGGCGCGCCGGACCTCCTCGAGAGTGGGCAGGAGCGGCAGCCAACTCGGCGCCCAGAGGAGGTGCTCGTAGCCCTGCTCGGCCGGCCAGGCGATGACATCCGGACCGAGGGCGGCATAGGGTCCCTCGAACAGGTCGCGCCCGGCCAGCGGGCTGAAGACCGGGCGTCCGTCCGCCGGGTTCACCAGCGACCGAAGCTGTGCGAGGAGCTGCTCCGTGGTGCGCTGCCGCAACGACGGGTCATCGGTCAGCACGCGGATGGAGGCTTCCATGCCGGAGACGGATATCGTGGCCTCGCCAAAGGGCACCGTGCGGGCTGCCTTGGGGCGCGAGAAGAAGGCGTTTTTGAGGCGGGCGATGGCCGCCGCCGGTAGCAGACGAAGCATCCCGCGCCACGCGAGGCGGAGCAGCGTCCGCCCGACGGGGGCCGACCCGCGGACGCTCAGCGCCGCCTCGATGTTGATGTAGCCCCGAAGCGCACCCATGCCGTGGTCCGAGACGAGGACGATCTGCGCGTCCTCGCCGACGATCTCGCGCACGGAAGCGATCAACTCATCGGCTGCCCGGTAGGCATGTTCCAGCAGGTCGATGCGCTGCCCGCGGTGCTCGTAGGTGCGGGTCTTGAAGAACGAATGGGCCACGTGGTCAGTGTAGTTCTCCACGACCATGAACACATCAACTGGGTGCTCGACAAGCATGTGCAGCGTGGCCTGGCGCATCCAGTCGATCTGGCGCTGGAGGAGGTCGAAGGGCATGGTGTCCCGTGACTTGGTGGGCGGGTCGAGGGGGTAGGTTCCCGCGGCCTGAGTCACCTCGGCATGGAGGGCGCGCGGGTTGAACATGCGCTCGTCGTAGCGCGGGGTGCCCATGATGCCCGATATCAGCCAGCCGTTCCCCCGGGGCGGGGGGAAGGTGAAGGGCACGCCCAGGAAGCCGGTGCTCAGGCCGCGCTCGTCGAGCCGCGCCCAGAGCGGCTTCGCCTTCCAGTCGGTCATGCAGACCGGCCGGTGGAGGCCGCCCTTCGTGGGATCGGGCATCGTCATGGCGAAGACGCCGTGCTCGCCGGGGTTGACGCCGGTGAGCATGGTCGCCCAAGCGGGAGCGGTGACGGGCGGGATCACCGACTCAAGCACGCCCGATTGGCCCTCGTTCAGGATGCGCTGGATCGCCGGCAGCTTGCCCTCGGCCACCATCGGGTTGATGAGGTCCCAGGTAGCGCCATCGAGGCCGATGATGATCAGCCGAGGCTTTGCCGGATCGCCGACTGCCATGGTGGTTGCTCCTACGTCGTGTCCACGTCGACGGCTGCCGTCGGGTCGGGCGGCACTCCCGCGCGGCGACGGGCGGCGAGAGGGTTCTCGCGGGCGAGCCAACCGTACCACATGATGACCGGGAAGAGGATGGCGTAGGCGGCGAGAGCGCCGATGGAGGCCCCTGCTCCGCCCAGGTGCGTAAGTACAGACAGGACGCCGATGAGTGCGCCCGTCGCGAGCCAGCAGATACCGTACCGCGCGTCAAAGGGGTGGAACCCCAGACGCCGCCAGACCCAGATGAGGCGGGCGATGTTGGCGATCGCCACGACGCTCCCCACGCAGGCTGCCGCACCGACCGCGCCCCACCAACGGCAGGCGAAGACGAGGGCGCCGACCGAGATGGCGGCGCAGACCCAGTTGGTCCAGGCGAGGAGCGCCTGACCGCCGGTCATGGCCAGCATCCAGGCCACACCCCCCGTGGCCGAGTTGACGAGCTGCCCAGCACCGAGGAGAATCAGCACCACGCCGCCGCCATGGAACCCGCGGCCGAAGATGCCCATGATGAGCGAGGGGGCGATCACCATCGGCCCAAAGAGGCCGAAGGCGGCCCCGGTGGACCATCGCGTGGTCGTCAGGTAGGTGTGGCGAAGCCCGGCAGTGTCCTTCAGGGCGAAGAGGTCCGAGATGACCGGGGCGTAGAGCGCGTTCATCGCGAACAGCGGGAAGGAGACGAAGAACGCCGTGCGCGCGGCGGCGTAGTAGACCCCGAGCTGCTCGTCGGACACGAACTTCTTCAGCACCAGCAAGTCGGCCATGCTGATGACCGATCCGGCGATGGCGGCTACACACATGGTGATCGAGAAGCGGAGCACTTGGCGGAGCCGGACGGTCCGCTCCCCGCCGTCGCCCGCCGCCGACAGCCAGCGGGCGAAGACGAGCAGCGCGGCGAGCAGGCCCACGGCCGCCGCCAACACGTAGGACCAAACGAGGGCGATCAGGCTCCCCTGCGCATAGACCGCGGCGGCGACGCCGGCGAGGAACAGCAGGGGCACGCCCACGCGCGCGATCAGGACCAGGGGCAGGACGTTCCTGGCCGCCTGCTGGACCGACAGGAGGGTGCCGGTGATGCTGGCGAGCGGCAGGGCCAGGGCGGCGATCCGGAGCGGGAGGACCAGGTCGGGCCGATGGTAGAAGCGGTCGGCGATGGCCGGCGACAGCGCCCACAGGATCGCAAAGAGAGCGAAGGTGAAGACGAAGGAGAGCGCACCGGTAAGGCGGGCGGTTGCCCGGGCGCCGGCGCGGTCGTCACGCGCGAGGCAGTCGGCGACGAACTTCTGGTTCGCCTGCGGTAGCCCCGCGTCAGCGAGCACCTGCGTGAAGCGCTCGAGCTGCATCACGAGGCCGAACGCGCCGAGCATGGCGCGCCCCAGGCCCCGCCCGACGATGACGGTGGCGATGTAGCGCAGGCCGTAGTTGGCAAGCTGCCCGAACAGCATGGCGGTGCCGCCGCGTCCGATGGCGCGGAGGTGATCCTGGGCCCGCGATGGGGCCGCCCCGTCGGCCTGGGGGGCGGCTGCTTCCAGGCTGTCGGGGTCAGGGAGCGGCACGTCGCTGCTAGAGGGCATTCCCGAAGTCCCAGTCGATGGGCACCGCAGGGCGGCGCCCTTGCGCGAGCTACGAAGCGTGATTCGCCACCAGGCCGAGCGAAGGGTCGGCCAGCTGGGCAAGCCCGCCGACAGCGAAGCCCCGGCCCAGCTTGCGGCCAGTGTCGACGGTTGGTTCGCGGCCCAAGACCTCGCCCGAATGGCGTTCAGGCAAGCAGGGACGCAACCCGATCCCGCCAACGTCACGCGGAAAGAGATTGCGTCCCGGTTCCCCGCGAGGCGATCTGGCGGAGGGAGTGGGATTCGAACCCACGGAGCTTTCGCTCAACGGTTTTCAAGACCGTCACCTTAGACCGCTCGGTCATCCCTCCGGTTCAGGGAGTATAGTGGGCGCCTAGGGGGGCGTCAAGTGGAGGGGGCGGCAGGGGTGCAGCCGCAGATCGTAGGTAGTTGTGGCAGTGGCAGCCGCCGTGTGCTGCCAGTGGGACCACTGAGTTCGGGCGGCTGGCCACAGAGGGGGCCGCGCGAGGTGACAAGAGGTGACAGGATCGGACACTTCCCGCCGCGCGGAGGAGCCCTGAAGGCGCATTCTCCGGGCCGGCGCGGTGTCCGGCGGGTGGAGGCGTAAGGGGCCTGGGGGTGCGACCGCGCACCTCCTTCGGCACGTCGATCTGGGGTGGGAGAAGACTCTCCGCCGGGGGACATGGGGTCACCTGCTCGGGGGGCCTTCGAGGCCTCTCAGGAGGAGCCCGCGGCGGCGACCTCGGCGAAGACGCGGCGCGCTTCCTCGCAGTCTCGTTGGACCTGGCGGCAGAGGGCCTGGGTATCGGGGAACGCCTCGATGGGGCGCAGGTGCCTCAGGAGGCCGATGGCAAGTTCGCGATCGTAGAGGTCGGAGTCGAAGTCCAGGAGGTGTGCCTCGACGCGGGACTCGTCGACGTTGAGGGTAGGCGATGGGCCGATGACGACGGCAGCGGGCACGGGGGCGGCGTCGGAGTCTGCGAAGGTGGCCGCGGCAGCGTAGACACCCTCGGCCGGGAGGAGCTTGTCCGGGGAGACCTGCAGGTTCGCGGTAGGGGCGCCCAGGTCGGTTCCGAGGCCCAGTCCGCGCACCACACGTCCGTCAATCGCGTAGGGACGCCCGAGGAGCTTGCGGGCCAGGACCACATCGCCCATCGCGAGGGCCGCGCGGACGGAGGTGCTGGAGACAGTGGCGCCCCCAACCGAGACGAGGGGCACGATCTCAACCTCGAAGCCGAACTCGCGGCCGAACTCGACCATGCGCTCGGGCCCGGCGGCGCGACCGGCGCCGAAGGTATGAGAGGCGCCCAGCCCGACGAAGCGCGCCTCGAGACGCTCGCAGAGGATCTCCCGCACGAACTGCTCGGGGGTCATGCGTCGGAGGCCATCATCGAAGCTCTGCACCAGGACTTGCTGCACGCCGAGGCTGCAGAGGAGCCGGACGCGCTCGGGATCGGGAGTAAGCCGCTTCCGGAGCAACTCGTCACGGGAGAAGAACTGGCGAGGGGTCGGCTCGAAGGTGAGTGCGGCCGAGGGGATGCTCAATCGGGACGCCGCGTTGACGACGGAGGCAACCACGGCCCGGTGGCCGAGGTGTACGCCATCGAAGGCGCCGATGGCAACGGCCCGCGGGCCAGGAGTGATCTCGCGCTGCTGGCAGGTCACGGTACCGGTCATGAGCCGACTATCACCTTGCGTGGTGTGAGCGATGAGCCGTCGGGGCGGGAGAGGACTTCGCCGATGCCGACGAGACGACCCTCGGGGTCGGAGACCCGCACCAGTCCCGCAGCGGCCAGCTGGTGCGGCGCGGCGTTCCCGTTCGCGAAGGCCCGCGCCCCGGCGGCTGACACCTGCACCTCGGGCAGATGGGCGAGGGCGGCCGAGGGCGAGAGGCAGAGGGCGGCGAGTCGCCCCTCCTCGGCGGCCTCGGCGATCTCCTCTAGCGTGACGGCGTCGCGGAGCAGATGGCGGCCGACGGCGGTCCTCACCAGGAACGAGAGGTGGCCGCCCACACCGAGGCGCTCGCCAAGCTGTGCCGCGAGGACCCGGACGTACGTGCCCTTGCTGCAACGGATGTCGAACAGCGCGGTTGCCCGCGCGCCGGGCGAGAAGGCCACGAGATCGGCCGAGTGGACCGTGACCGGCCGGGGCTTGGGCTCCGCTGACTCGCCGCGACGGGCCAGCTCGTAGAGGCGTTCGCCACCCACGCGAGCGGCGGAGTACATCGGTGGTGCCATCATCTGTGGTCCGACTAGGCTGGCCGAAGCGGCGCGGACCTCCTCCTCGCTCAGCGACGACGCATCGCCCTCGGCGACGACGGCGCCCTCTGCGTCGAGGGTGTCGGTGGCGACGCCCAGAGCAACCTCGGCGCGGTACTCCTTGTCACCCTCCATGAGGTACTGCGTCAGCCGCGTGGCGACGCCCAGGCAGATGACAAGGACGCCGGCGGCAGACGGATCGAGCGTGCCGGCGTGGCCTACGCGCGTGCGCCGGGGCACAAAGCGTCGCACGAAGTCGACCACGTCGTGCGAGGTCATGCCCGGAGGCTTGAGCACATTGAGAACGCCGGCGTTCATGGTCTGCCTCGGGCCCCTGCTCCCCCAACCTCGCGCAGGGCCGCCTCGAGCGTCGCCCAGACCGCATCGGCGTCGCCGCGGAGCGTGCAGCCGGCGGCGAGCCGGTGCCCGCCGCCACCGAGACGGCGGGCGGCGGCGCCGACGTCCGTCGTGCCGAGAGAGCGCAGACTGACCCGCCAGCCGTCCGCGTCCTCTCGCATCAACACCAGGAGGTCCACTCCCGCCACCGAGCGGAGGAAGTCGATCACGCCCTCGGTCTGCCGCGTCCCAGCCCAGGCGTAGTCGTCGTCGACGAGGGTGACAACGGCGGCCGAGCCATCAAGACGGAGAGTGGCCGAGGCGAGAGCCCGTCCCGCGAGTCGCACCACGGGCAGGTCGTACCGGTCGAGGGTGGCCTCGGCGATGGCCCTGGGATCGGCGCCGGCCTCGACCAGCTCCGCGGCCACCCGGAGGAGACCGGGCGTGGTGTTCGAGTAGCGGAAGAAGCCGCTATCGGTGCCGATGGCGGTGTAGAGGCAGGTCGCGACCTCCAGGGTGATGGGCTGCTCCAGCGCGCGGATCAGTTGGTGGACCTGGTAGCCTACAGCCGGGGAGGAGGGGTCGAGCCAGTCCAGGTGGCCGAAGGGCTTCGTGCCCGGGTGGTGGTCAATGTTGATGATGATCTCAGCCTGCTTCACGGTGGCGAGGGCCTCGCCCAAGCGGGACTCGCCGTCGCAGTCGAGCACGAGGGCGACGGGCTCGGGAGCGCTCTCGCGGACGACCTCCTCTGCGCCCGGGAGGAAGCGGTACTTGTCGGGCACGCCCTGGGGGAGCCAGACGCAAGCAACCTTCCCCATGCCGCGGAGCACATGGGCCAGCGCGAGGCACGCTCCGATTCCGTCCCCGTCGGGCTCGACGTGGGTGACCAGGAGGAACGAGGAGCGGCCGCTCAGAGTGTCACGGATGCTCCTTGTGATCGGGGGCATCATCGGAGTGGTCCGCAGGGCCCGAGTGAGAGGGCTCGGCCGCGTCGGAGCTTCCCTCCTCGCCTGGCCCGCGCTCGGCAGCGATCTGGTGCAAGAGCGTCTCGATTCGCTGGGCCCGTTCGGCGGTGGCGTCGTATCGGAACTCGAGTTCCGGTGTGTAGCGCAACCCGGCCTGGTCGGCGAGGCACTTCCGGATGAAGCTGCGGGCGCGTACGAGCCCGCGCAGGGCTTCCTGAGGCTGATCCGGAGAGTCGCCGAGGACGCTGAAGAACACGCGGGCGTGTTTCAGGTCGGGGCTGACCTCCACATCGGTGATGGTGACGAAGCCGACCCTGGGGTCCTCGACTTCGCGGCGAAGGATGTGCGCGATCTCCTGCTTCAGGCGGTCGGCCACGCGGAGCTGTCTCTGGGTCGGCATGGCGGCACCAGCCCCGTCCTCGATCAACGAGCACTGGCAGCGGGGCTGCCAGTGCCACTGGCGCTGGGCTCTGTGCGAGTCGCGGAGCGACTCGCACACGCGCGGTCAGTCGATCTCGATCTCGGCGTCCACAACCTGCGCCCTCGGGTCGCTCTCGCAGAAGCGGAGGACGGCGTTGAGGATCTTGCCGACTTGCTCGCCGCTGTTCGAGATGGCGGCCACCGCGAGGGCGGCATGGCGGCGGGTGTCCTGTCCACCGACCTCGGCGACGCTGACGTTGAACCGCTGGCCGATGCGCCCGACCAGGCTCTTCACGACCTGGCGGCGATCCTTGAGCGTGAGGGCATCGGAGACGTAGAGCTCGACCACGAGCGTGCCAACGATGACGGTCATGGGTGGTGTGGAAGGGCAGTGTCGGTGGCGGTCGCTCCCAGGAACGACCGGGGGCGTCGCGATTCGCCGAGGCGTCACCGGGCGGCACCGACGGAGGCGCCGGCCTCAGTGGCGCTGCGGAGCTTGCGCGGCACCTCGACCTGGCGGTGGCACTCGATGACGTCCCCGACCTTCCAGCCGCGGAAGCCCTCGCTCGCAATGCCGCACTCAGTGCCGACCTCGATGGCGGACATCTCCTCGTTGACGTGCTTGAGGCTGTCGAGGCGGCCTTCGTAGATGACCTCCTCGCCGCGGAGGACACGGATGTCGGCGCCGCGCTCAACGCGCCCTTCGGTGACCAGGGAGCCGGCGATGACGCCGATGCGAGAGATCTTGAAAGTGGCGAGCACCTCGGCCCGGCCGATGACCACATCCTCGTAGACGGGCTCGAGCATGCCGTACATGGCGTCGCGGATGTCTTCGATCGCTTCATAGATGACGTTGTAGAGTCGCAGGTCGACGCCCTCGTTCTCGGCCATGGTGCGGGCGTTGGCGTCGGCGCCGACGTGGAAGCCGAGCACGATGGCCTTGGCGGCCATGGCGAGCAGGATGTCCGACTCGTTGACCTCGCCCACGACGCCGTGGATGATCTCGATCTCCACCTCGTCGAGCTCGTCATTGAGCTCGTAGAGGGCCTGGCGCATGGCCTGGAGCGATCCCCAAACGTCGGCCTTGAGGACAATGCTGAGCTGCTTGGGCGCGCCCTCCTGGAACTGGCGGAACAGGTCGCTGAGAATAGTGCGACTGGAGGCAGCCAGGCGGTCCTCGCGAGTGGCGAGGGTGCGCTCCTCGGCGAGCACTCGAGCGGCCTTGGGCGAGGAGGCGAGCTCGACGACCTCCCCGGATTCGGGCACATCAGAGAGCCCGACGATCTCGAGCGGCGTACCGGGGCCCACGGACTTGACACTCTTACCCCGCCAGTCGCTGAGCTGGCGGACCCGGCCATGGGCCATGCCGCAGATGACGATATTGCCGACGGCGAGCGAGCCGTTGCGGACGAGCACCGTGGCGACCGGGCCGCGGGTCGGGTCGAGCTTCGCCTCGATGACGACGCCGGCGAAGGGAGCCGTGGGGTCTCCCCAGAGGTCGCCCAGCTCGGTCTCGGCCACGAGGAAGACCATCTCGAGTAGGTCGGTGAGGCCCTCGCCCTTTAGCGCGGAGACAGGCACCTGGACCGTGTGGCCACCCCAGTCCTCGGAGACGAGGTCCTGGGCGGCGAGCTCCTGCTTTGCCCGGTCGAGATTGGCGCCCGGGGCGTCCATCTTGTTGATGGCGACGATGATGGGGACCCCGGCGGAGCGGGCATGGTTGATCGCTTCGATGGTCTGCGGCATGACGCCATCATCGGCGGCGACCACGAGTACCGCGATGTCGGTGGTGAGGGCGCCGCGAGCGCGCATCGCGGTGAAGGCCGCATGGCCGGGCGTGTCGAGGAAGACGATCTTCCGTCCGCCGACCTCGACCTCGGAGGCACCGATGTGCTGGGTGATGCCGCCGTGCTCGCCGGCGGTGACGTTGGTGTTCCGGAGGGCATCGAGGAGCGTGGTCTTCCCGTGGTCGACATGCCCCAGCACGCAGACGACGGGCGGGACCGTGATGGCGTCAGGCGGCCGGGGGCCGGTGGGGCGCTTGGCGCGCTCGGGGATGGGCTTGACGAGCTCATCGCGGCCGCGGCGACGTTCCTCCTCGCGCTCCTCAGGTGTGAGGGCTTCGAGGGCGATGAGTCCGGCGCGTCGCTGCTCCTCGTGCTCGAGGCGGGCCAGTTCCTTCTCCAACTGGCGGAGTTCCTCTTCCTCAACCTCGGCGATCTCGGTCTCGCGCTCGCGCTCGCGCTCGACATCGCGGGCACGGCCGCCTCTCTCCTCGGGGACCTGTTCGGCGGACACATCGGGCTCGGCGACGGCGGGCTTCCTCGGTGCTTCCCTCTTCTCCCGCTTGGGCTTGGCCGGCGGCTCGGCCACCGCGGCCGGAGCCGGCGCCTGGGCAACGGCAGCCGCAGGGGCCGCAGCCGCGATGTCGTCCAGGAAGTCCTCCGGCGCCGCCACGACGGGAACGGCCGCCTTGATGGCAGCGGCCGCGAGGGCGACTGCGCCGGGAGCGGTGCGTGGCTGCGCCGCCGCCGCGCGTTCCTGCTCGGCGCGACGGGCGGCCGCCTCAGCCCGCTGGCGCACGGCCTCTCTGGCCGCCACCACCTGCGGGTCCTCCAGCGCGCTGGCCGCCGTGAGATCCCGCATCCCCAGCTCACCGAGCAGGGACACGAGGACCTTGCTCTCCAGGCCCAACTCCTTCGCCAGGGCGAAGACACGAGTCTTAGGCAAGCTCCGACACCTCCGCGATCTCCTAACGACCTGCATCCGACTGCGTGGGCGGCGCTTCCCGGGCCATCTGCTGGAGAAGGGCCGCCTGCTCTGCGGACAGGGTCACATCCAGGGCCCGAGCGATCCTCTTGCCGTCGGCCGCTTTGCGCAAGCACTCGCGGACGCGACAGAGATAGGCGCCGCGACCCGAGACCTTCGGGCCAGCGTCGAGCAGAAGGTCTCCCGCGGGTGAGCGCACCACCCGCATCAGCGCCTGCTTCGGCCGCTGCTCGTTGCAGATGATGCAGCGGCGCTGCGGGACGTGCTTGCTGCGCGTCCCCACCACCCCCGGTTCGATGGCGGTCAGCTACTCGGCCGGCACTTCGTCGAGCCCCACGGCGAAGGCGCCGCTCTGCAGGTCCTGCAGCGTGCCCTCGCCGCCGGAGAGCAACTCGCGCAGCATGCGGGCCTGCTCCGCCGGGACGATCTCCTCCGTGCCCGCAATCTCGATCCCCTCCTCGCGCGCGATCTCGAGGAGGTCGTCGATCGACACACTGAGCTGTCGCGCGAGGACCTCGGCGGTCACGTCGGCCGCCGGCACCACGCCCGGCAGCTCGTGCGGCGCCTCGGCCCACTGGCTCTCGCTGCGGATGTCGATGCGCCAGCCCGTCAGACGCGCCGCGAGCCGGACGTTCTGTCCGCGACGACCGATGGCGAGCGAGAGCTGGTTGTCAGGCACGATGACGGTCGCAGCGCGGTCGCCCTCGTTGATCAGCACGGTCCCGACCTTGGCGGGCGAGAGGGCGCTCTCGAGGTAGAGGCGCATGTCGTCATTGTGGCGGACGATGTCGATCTTCTCGCCCCGCAGCTCGTCGACGATCGCCTGCACGCGGGCGCCCCGATGGCCGACGCACGCGCCCAGCGCGTCGACGGCGGGATCGCGGCTTTCCACCGCGACCTTCGACCGCGCGCCGGGCTCGCGAGCGACCGAGCGGATGACCACGATCCCGTCATAGACCTCGGGCACCTCCAGCTCGAACAGGCGCGTGACCAGGCCGGGGTGCGTGCGCGAGACGATGACCTGGGGGTGCTTGGTGGTCTTGCGCACGTCAAGGATGTAGAGCTTCAAACGGTCGCCGAACCGGTAGGGTTCGCCAGGAATCTGCTCGTGGCCAGGGAGAAGAGCCTCGACCCGGCCGAGGGCGATGAAGACGTTCCGCTGGTCCTTGCGCTGGACCTCGCCGGTGACCAGCTCGCCGACCCGGTGGCTGAACTCGTCGAAGACGAGCTCGCGCTCCGCTTCCCGGATCCGTTGGACCACCACCTGCTTGGCGGTCTGAGCGGCGATGCGCCCGAAGTCGGCGGCGTCGATCTCCTCTTCCTCGTAGGCGACCTCGCCCTGGGAGGCGGTCTGCTCCTCGAGGGTGAGAGTGCTCACGATGCCATCTTCGTCGGCGCCGATGGGCCGCCGGGCGGCGTCCTCGCCCTCCGGGACCAGAGCCTTGCGCGAGTACATCTTCACCTGGCCTTTGTCCCGGTCGACGTCGATCCGGATCTCCCGCGCTTCGCCGTAGTGGCGACGATAGGCGGAGGCCATCGCCGCCTCGACGGTGGCGACCAGCGAGGACATCGGGATGCCTTTCTCGCGTTCGATCTGCTCCAGGGCCTCGATGAACTCCCCGTTCATGCCGTCACCCCGTTAGGTCCTTTCCGCCGACAAGGTGCCCGCCGACGCTCATCAGCAGTCGCGGTCACTCGGCTTTGGATTCGAGTTGCTCCCACGAAAAGACGAGATGCGCGGACTCGAGCTGCTCCTCCGGGATCCGCACCTCGCCGGCCTCGGTGCAGACTGCGATCATCCCGTTCCTGGTCCCGCGCAGCTCGCCGGTCACCGTCTTGGGGCGGCCGCCCTCGTCGACGAAGCGGACGGCCGCCTCCCGGCCCGCGAAGCGATCGAAGTCGGCAGACTTGGTGAGCGGTCGCTCGACACCTGGCGAGGAGATCGCCAGTTGATAGCTCGTCGGTATCGGGTCAAGCGCGTCGAGCAGCACGTTGAGGTGCTTGCTCGCCGTGGCACAGTCGTCGGCCGTTACGCCGCCCGGTTTGTCGATCACGATCGTCAGCGTCGGGTTGCGCTTCGGGCCGCCATAGGTGATGTCCACGAGTTCGTAGCCGTAGTCGGCGAGCATCCCCGCGACCTGCTGCTCAATGGCGACCACCAATTGGTGCTTGGGCCGACGCACCTGAGCCCCACTCCTCAAGAAAAAAGGAGCGGGCAAACTGCCCGCTCCTCAGGAGCACGGCGAACCTGAAGATGCTAGCGTATCTTCGTATAGCACAAACGGCCGGGGAATGCAAGCACAATGTGACCGGATGTGACCGGCGAACCGGCAGTTGAGACCCTGTCGGTTTCGTGGTACACTCCGTCTGTCGCGCAGCGACGTGGCGGCAGCCTGCAGGTGTGCCCTGCTGCCTGTCCGCGACGGGAGTCTGCGCTCGACAAGTGTGCGCAACTCGTGCGCGCTTACCGGAGGCCACGCTCATGGCTGATCCGACCGCCGACCGTCAGGGGCCGGTGAGCCAGCCGCAGTCCGCTGTCCCGCCTGCATCCAGCGGAGCGCGACGCGTTCTGGGGCGGGTGGACCTGAAGCATGTGGGGCTGGGCGCGCTGATCGCGTTGGCGGCGCTGTTTCTGTACTTGGTGTATATGAGCGCCCACGTGCCGGGGCTGACTGACCCGAACGCGATGGACTACGCCCAGATCGCGCGGCACCTGGCCCGGGGGGAAGGGTTCACGACCAGCTTCATCCGTCCGCTGAGCCTGGCGGTCGTGCGGAACATCAGCCACCACCCAGAGCTGTCATTCGTGCCGCTCCACCCGCTGTGGATGTCGCTCTTCTTCCAGCTGGGCGGGGCGAGCTACAAGATGGCGGCGTGGTCGTGCGGCGTGGCGTACCTGCTCACGCTGCCCCTGGTCTACCTGCTGGCCGTGCGGCTGTTCGACCGGCGCGTGGCACTGCTCGCCCTGGCGCTCTACGCGGTGAACTACCTGTCGCTGGAGTACGCGTGCTCGGGCCTGGAGGTCAGCCTGGCCACGCTGGTGATCACTGCCCTCGTGCTGCTCCTGTACGCCTATCTGAGCGCTGCCACACCGTCGCTCGTCATGGCGGCGCTGTGCGGGGTGGGCGTGGCCGTCGCCTGCCTGGTGAAGGAAGTCTACGCGGTGCTTCTTCTGCCTGTTCTCGTTGCCGTACTCCTGCGGCGGGGAGAGAGGCGCTGGGCAGAGGCGATGGTCAGCCTGGCGGCCTTCGCCGTGGTGATGATGCCCTGGGCCGTTCGGAACGCTCAGGTGACCGGGAACCCGTTCTTCAGCCTGCGATCGTGTGAGCTGGTAAGCTTCACGACGACGTACAAGGGACAGTCGCCCTACCGGCAGTACGTGACCCCGCCGCCGGCGGCTCTGCCGTTCATGCTGAAGCACCCGAAGGAGATGTGGGTGAAGGTGCGGCCGGTGGCGCTGAGCCTGTACGATGCCATCCCGAACCTGGGCGGCGCCTTCATCGCCGCGTTCTTCATCGCGGGCGTCTTCATGCGCTTCCGGGAGGAGGCACTGCACGCCCTCCGCCGGTGGCAGTATGCAGCCATTATCCTGGTCTCGATGGCTCTCTGCCTGCTCTCGGCAGATGCGCGGCTGCTCTTGCCGTTGAGCCCGTTGGTAGTCGTACTGGGGGCGGGGGTCGTGCTCTCCCTGCTCGACCGTCTGGTGGAATCGACGCAGGGGCTGAAGCAGAGGCGACGGCTCATGCGCTGGAGCGTCGCGGGGCTGGCCGCGGTGTGTTGGTTCCCGGTGGCCGCGTACATCGTCTCGGCGCAACCACAGGACACCAGCCCGACCGACAACGTCCGTCGAATCTGTGCCGTCCTGGCACAGGGGAAGACCCAGCCGATCTACACCGATCAACCGTGGGCCGTCGCCTGGCTCGGCGACCTCAATGCGATCTGGCTACCACAGGAGGAGACGGACCTGAAGCAGTTGGAGAACGCCATCGGCCCCGTCCAGTACATGCTGCTGAGCCCGGCCCTGACCCAGGCCGCAGAGGAGGAGGGGCTGACGACGTGGGCCAGAGTCTACGGCGCGGGCGCTCGGGGCATCACCCTGCCGTACAATCGCTTCGTGCCAACGCAGAACCTTGGGGTCAGCCGCGACTGGGTGCTCTACAGCCGCATGGCGGAGGGCAGTGAGCCGGAGGAGTCGCCGGAAGCGGCTGGTGGCCCGTAGAGGACGGGAGTCTCCCCTTCCGGAGCAGAGGACTGAGGACTCGGCGCGGGGAGACGAACGACATCGGAAGCTGCCGGCGCGAGTGTTCACATCGGCCGCCGATCGCCCTGCTGGCCGCAGGCGCGGCGGCCTTCGCGCTTCTGGCGGCGGCTGTCGTTCCGTCGTTCGGGTAGGTCGGTCGCTCCGCGACCGACACCAGTGCGAGTCGCGGAGCGACCCGCCTACCCGTCGTCCTACGGGAGCGGTCTCAGCCGCGACCGCCGCCGCCTCCGCTCCTACCCCCGCGCCGTCAACCCGTATAGCGTCACCGCATTGTCGTGCAGCATCTGCTGGATCAGGCGAACCGCGCACTCCTCGCTCAGGAAGTCCCTCGCGACCTTCTCCTCGAGCACATCGGCCAGGCATGACCGCCCCATGACGAGGTGGCCGTAGATGAACTCCGGCCAACCGACATCCGACCCGAAGCCGAGCAATCGGTCGCCGGGCACGAGGTCGATCCACTCGCTCAGCGCCCGCCGGCTGCCCTCCATGGTGATGACGTACATCCACGCCATGTTCAGCCACACGTTCGCGCAGTGCTTCGCCAGCATCCCCAGCTCCCGGCTGTACGGGTAGCCCGCGTGGAAGAGGTCGAACCGTGTCGACCGGTTCGTGTGGATGAGCGGCAGGAGGTGAAGCGGGTCCGAGTCCGGGACGTACCCCCAATTGCCCTGAACCCCGGTGTGAATCTGGAAGACCAGGCCAAGCTCCGCGCACAACTCGGCGAGGAAGAAGATGATATGGTCCTCGAGCTGCTTGCGGTCGGGCCACGGCAGCGCCCCGCCGCCGAGGGCGCGCTCGAACACCCGCGCGGCCGCTGACTCGGGCACCGGCTCCGAGTGCAGCGTGCGCCGGTAGGCATGGGCCAGCTTCAGCCCGACACAGCCCCGCTGTCGGTACTGCTCGGCCAGTTCGGTCAGGGCGGCCTTCAGCCGCGACAGGCTGGTGATCGACCGGTTCAGGTGCTGCTCCAGTCGCTCACGATTGGGGGCGTTCGACAGCTCCAGCGCCTCCTCCATCCGCAGCACGCAGGTGAAGTACTCTGGTTCCCAGTCCTCGAACCAGGGCACGTTGCGGATCTGCGTCCTGAGGTTGCAGATCTCGTTGGTCACGTGGTCGTACCAGCCGGGATCGGCGGTGCGCTCGACGATGCGCTGGTTCACTGCGAGCCAGTTGCCGTCGGCCAACTCTCCCTCCTGCAGGTCGAACAGCCCCTGGTAGGTGACAAGGTTGTGCCGCCAGTACGAGACGTTGCGGGTGCGGGCGAGTACGGGCTTCAGCCGCTCCCAGCGCTCGTCATCCGACCGTGCGCCCTCGATCAATTGCCCGAGCGACTTGCCGGTGGCGTTGGCGATCTCCCGGTCGAAGTACGACATCATGGTGAACAGGCTGCGTTCCGGCATCGCGTAGTAGTCGCGCCGGAGGCACGTGTGGGAGTGGCAGTCGACGGTGCGGATGGACCGCATCTCGTCGAGCAACAGTGAGCGTAAGCTGGAGCTCATGCCGCAGCCTCCCTTCGGTTGCGAGTCGCGGAGCGACTCGCTGGGCGGTCATGGGGCGAACAGGTCCCAACGCGGCCACTCCCTCACCGCATCCGCTGCCCGGTGCATGGCCGGGTCGATGTCGCCGTAGGACAGGCCCGACGGGTCCGTGCGCTGGTTGAAGAGGACCGCCCAGTTCAGGCCATCATGCCGGCGCACGAGCAACGTCCACGTCCCCGGCAGGCTGCCGCCGTGCCAGTGGTTGGCCTTGCCGTCGCTCGTCGGGCGGACCATCCAGCCGCAGCCGTAGTACGCGGCCTTCGGCTGACCATCGGGCTCGTAGCCCGCCGAAGCCTCCGGCCGTGCGAACATGGCTGAGACCGACTCCGGGCTCAGCACCGGACAGCGCTCCGGATCGTCGAAGGCGCAGGCGAAGCGCACGAGGTCAGGCGCGGAGGCGATCCAGCCCCCGTGAGCATCCATCGCCTCCAGGTGGAAGTTGCCGTAGCACACGGGAACCTGGTTGCCGTTTTCAGGCGTCATCACGTTCTCCCCGGAGGCCGGGTCGTAGTAGCGCACTTCCCCCGGCGCGCGAAGCTCCAGCAGCGTACGCCCGATCCGCATGTGCCGGATGCCCCAGGGGCCGAGTATCTCCTCGCGGACGTACTGCTCGTAGGGCCGACCGGACAGGTGCTCGATGAGCCGCCCGAGCAAGCAGTAGCCGAAGTTCGAGTACGCATGCGTTGAGCCGGGGGCGTGGTCCAGGGGGAAGCCGAGAACGTAGGGGATGATCGCGCTCGGCCCAGCAGGCGGGGCGACGCCGAGTTCCTGTGCGATGGTGAGGGGCCGGAACATCGGATCGAAGCTCTTGTCCCGGTCCCAACCCGCCGTGTGTTGGAGCACCTGATCGATGGTAACGCGGGCCAGGCGGGCGTCCGGCTCGCCGCCGGGCCTCGCGTGCGGCTGGTAGCGCAGGACCTCAAAGATCGGCGTGTCGAGCGTGACACCGAGCGACCGGTCCTCGAGCAAGTGCAGCACCGCCACGGCGGTGATCGGCTTCGAGACGCTGGCGATGCGGAGGAGCGAATCGGGGGCGACCCTCTCCCCCGCCTCCTGGTCAGCCCAGCCATAGCCGGTCGCGAGGACTAGCCTCCCGTTCCGGCTCACCGCCAACGCCCCGCCGGGGATGCTGCGGGCGCGCATGAACGCCAGCATCTCGTCGTCGAAGGAACTGAGCGATGGGCAAGCCCGCAGCGGCATGACAGGGATGTCAGGGGGATTGCCTGCGCGACACTCTGGCCCGACGCCGAGCGCGATGGCCAGCCCAACCGCTAGACCGAGGGTGAGCCAATCGGTCATGAGTACCCCCCGGATGACCTGCCGCCCAAAAGCGGAACAGACACGCTTTCAGACGTCCGAAAACGTGTCTGTCCCATTCCTCGCTTCGCCGGCCGCCTACGCACTACGCGCGACGCGGAACCCGACGCAGTTGCTGCGGTCCTCCGGGGCACGGAGGGAGCGGCTGTAGGCCCGGAAGACCCGCGGGTTCCCAGCCTCCCACGACCCTCCCCGAACGACCCGGCGGGTTCCGTACTTGGGCGGGGACAGATCGCCGGTCTTGTAGCGTGCGTAGACGCTGGTCCGGTACCAGTCCGCGCACCACTCGGCAACGTTCCCCGCCATGTCGAAGGCCCCGCACCAGCTCACGCCCTTGGGGAAGCTGCCGACGGGAGCGGTGTGTCGGCCGTTCAACCGCCACCGCGTCGCCGGCCACAGAAGCGGATCGGCGTTCCAGTCCTTGCCCCAGGGGTAGACACGGCTCTCGGGGCCCCTCGCCGCGTACTCCCACTCGAGTTCGGAGGGCAGTCGCAGGCCGAGCTTCTCGCAGAAGGCCTTGCAGTCGTCCCAGATGACCATGACCATCGGGTGGTCACCGCCCTCAGCGTTCGCCTCTGGGTGGATGACCTTCCCCATCACCTTCCGCCATTGGGTCACCGTCACCTCGGTGTGGCCGACCCAGTAGCCCGGCATCTCGACGTCACACACCGGCCGCTCATCGGGCCGGGACCGCTCGGCGCCCAGCTTGAACCTCCCCGCCGGCACCCATACCAGCTCGAGCCCGGTCTCCTGGTGCACGACCCGGAAGCCGGCCTCCCCCGGCGCCTTACTGCCGAGCGCCTTGCAGACGGCGAACCCCTCCGGCACGGCGGGCTCGGCCCCCTGAGCGCACAGGACCCCGGCCAGAAGCAGCGCTGCCCAGGTCACTGTCACGAGGAGCAGCACACGTCGCATGTCAGTTCCTCCCTCAGCGTTCCGGGCGTTCCCGGAGGCGGGCATGATGACAGGCGCAACAATGCGCGCCACGGTGATCGTGCTGGGAGCGTGCCTTCCCCGTCCGCTGGTCGCCCACCTTCCTCAGCACCACCCACGGGTGACCGCCACTTCCCGCATCTGCCCAGGCCGTGCCCCGTCCCGGGAGCGCGACCTCCTGCCGGCTCCTGTGGTCCGGAGAGCCTTTGCCGTTGTGGCGCAGGCATTCCTGCCTGCGGCCGGTGTGCCTCTCGCCGCCACTGCCGGCTGGAAGCCGGCGCTCCCAGGACACGGCACAGTGTCGGCAATCGTCTCACTTGATGAAGTACCCCGACACCCTCCAGCTCCCATCCGCCTCCTTCATCGGTGTGATCGTCTCCACAGCCGTCCTCTTCATCTCGAACGATGTATCGTACTGGACGACCACATACTCCCCATCGGGCGCCCCCGGCAGTGATGTGGCGTACTGAGTGGACTTCACCGACCGGCTGCTCACCTTGCCCAGCGACCCGCGCACCGTGTCGAGCTGCTTGCTCCACGCTGCCTGGTTGACCGCCGTCTGGAACAGCTTGCCGGATTGCTTCCAGCTCTCGTCGTATTTGCCGTCGTCGACCAGCTTCAGCCACGCATCTGTCGCCACCACCGCAGCCTTCTCAGCCTCCGGGTTCCCCGCTACGGGCGCGGCTTGGGGCTGCTCGATCGGCGCCTGCACTGGCGCCGGCCGCCGCGCGCAACCCGCGAGCGACAGTACCGTCACCACGACGATCGACAGGGCGATACCTCTCATGCCGAACTCCCCTTTCGCTTGCCGCGCGAGCGTCTACCGCAGGCTCAGGGCGAAGGTGTAGCTCCCCGCTCCCGCTTCGAGCACGACCACCGATTCCTCGACACCCCTAAGCTTCAGGCCGGCCACAGTCTCCCCCGCTTGGCCGTCCCGCATGAGGACCTTCCCGCTCTCCGCGATGGTGGGCCTCCTCGCACCCGTTGGTGGACGGGTTCGGGGGGGTCGGGACCCGAAGCCTCACTACCCGTTCACTGTCTCGATCAGCGCCATGGTGTTCTCGGGCTTGGCATCGCCGGGAATGGCGTGAGCGGGGGCAACGATGTACCCGCCGTCCCTCCCGACCTCGGCCATCATCCGCCGAGCCTCGGCGCGGACCTCGTCCGGCGTGCCGTAGGGCAACAGCCGCTGGGTGCTGATGCCCCCCCAAAAGCTCAGTCGGTCCCCGTGCAGCCGCTTCATCTCGTAGACATCCATGACCTCCGGCTGGAACGGGTTGAAGCAGTCCAGGCCGATCTCGATGAGCTGCGGGAAGACCTCCTGCACCTTCCCACACGAGTGGATGGTCACGAACTTCCCCGCCTTCTTCGCCGCCGCATACTGGCGCGTGAGCCGAGGCTTCAGGAAGCGCTCCCAGAGCTTCGGACCCATGAGCAGACCGCGCTGCGATCCCCAGTCATCGCCGAAGTGCACCGAGTCGATGGGGTACTGCACGGCATGCTCGACGAGGGCCACGTTGTAGTCGCAGATCGCGTCGAGCAGCTCACCGCCGAACTCCGGCGCCTCGACCATGTCCATGAACAGGTTCTCCATGCCACGCATGGTCCAGGCCCGCTCGAAGAGCGAGAAGCCGATCCCGAACTGCACGGCGTTCCGGCCTCCCGCTGCCACCTGGTCGGCGAACCCCTCCCACTTCCCGGGCGCGTGCGGGTCGGGCAGCTCGAGGCGGTCGAGGCTGCGCTCGGGGATGACGCGGTTGCACACGTTGCCGATGTCCCGGTCGATGCTACGGTCCCACTGCACGCCGAACTCGTCCTGCCACGTGTTCTCGTCCAGCCACGTGTCCTTTGGGCCGGGCCTCGCCGCGACCCCATGGAAGCAGTTGTCGATCTGCCGCAGGAAGTCGTCGTTCCCGTAGTGGGCGACCATGGCGCTGAATGCCTTCTGGGTGAAGCCGATCATGCAGGGCGTGCGGTCCGGTTGCTGGTGAGCGAACGAGGCGTAGACGCGCTCTCTGTTGGTCATGCCGGTCTCCTTGCTCGGGCTCGCCTCACTCGCAGGGCACCGCCTCTGTCTTCCCCGAGCGAGACGACCGCTCGGCCGCCTCGAACACGGCGATGGTGCGCCGACCGGCCTCTCCCGACACAGGCACCGGCCCGCCTCGGAGGAGGTGGTCCGCGACGTCCTGCCAGTACTGATCCCAGTCGGACTCGAGGTAGGGCAGCTCCTGCTGGTGATGGCCCTGGTCATCGCAGGTCACGACGGTAAGGCTGCCGCCGGAGGGGCCGCGGATCTGCTTCTCATACCCGACGTTCCCGCCCGCGCCGGTGTCGAGCAGCCCACCCTTCGTCCCCAGGATGCGCCAGAGCGGCTTGCCGATGGCGGCGATGTGGGACCACGTCACATCGGCCACCGTGCCGTTTTCGAAGCGGATGATGGCCCGCACCTGGTCCTCGTTCGTCATCTCGTGCCAGACCAGCTTGTGGAAGAACCCGGTCGCCCCCGTCATGCGCTGCGGGACGAGGTCCAGCACCCAGTCCACCGCATGCGGACCCCAGTAGTAGAAGCCGCCACCGGACTTGTCCTTCTCCGAGTACCACCCGTGTCGGAACGGGCCGTAGCCGCCAGCGGTCAGCTCGAGGTGGAACACGTCGCCAATCATCCCGCTATGTACGACGTCCCTCACGCGACGGAAGTTGCCATCGTGCCGGCGGTTGTGGTGAACCGCCAGCATCCGCCCCGCTCGTCGGCCGGCCTCGATCATCGCCGTCGCCTCGGCGACGTTGAGGCACATGGCCTTCTCGACCACGACATGCTTCCCCGCCTCGAACGCCTGCACGGTCAGCGGACAGTGCGTGAAGTGGGGGGTGACAATCGACACCAGCTCGATCTCGCCATCCGCCCACACATCCTCCACGCGGTTGTGGGTGCGGATGTGGGGGAAGTCCTGCTTCGCCGCCTCCATGCGCGCCGGGTCGAGATCGCACACCGCCACCAGCCGCAACTCGGGCGTCGCGTCGATCCACGCCGAGTGCGCCCAACCGAAGCTGTACTTAGGGCCGTAGCCGATCACGGCACAGCCGATGGGGGAAGTCAGATGCGCACCCTCCTTCGCCGAGCGTGCACGATCACGCATTGGCGGGCTGTTGATGAAGCCTCGCCGTGCGGGACTGTCCCGCGTCTCGCGTCGTCTGCGAGACGCGAGGACAGTCCCCCGTTGCCGTCTGCCCTACGCCACCATCTCCCGCACCACGCGGATGATGTCTGCCACCTGCGGAATGCACGCATCCTCGAGCGGCGGGCTGTAGGGCATGGGTGAGTCGGCCCCGCCGAGAACCCGCGGCGGCGCCTTCAGGAAACCCAGCCCCGCCTCGACGACACGCCGCACGATCTCCGCGCCGACCCCGCCTCGCTCCGGCGCCTCGTGTACGACCAGCAGCCGCCCGGTCTTCCGCACCGACTCGAGGATCGTCTCCAGGTCGAGCGGAACGAGCGACCGCGGATCGACCACCTCGACGCTGACCTCGTCCTTCAGAGCCTCCGCCGCCGCCAGCGCCTTGGTCACCGCATACGACACCGCGACCAGCGTCAGATCCTCCCCCTCTCGCTTCACGTCGGCCACGCCGAGCGGCACCAGCCACTCACCCTCGGGCACCTCCTGCGTCTGCGGGTGGAGGAGGCGGTGCTGGATGTAGACAACCGGCTCGTCGTCGCGGATCCCCGATTTCAGCAGCCCCTTCGCATCGTAGGGCGTCGAGGGCATGACGACCTTCAGCCCCGGGGTGTGGACGAACCACGCCTCGAGGCTTTGGCTGTGGTGTGCTCCCTCGCGCGTCCCGCAGCCCGCCGGCGTGCGGATGACGAGCGGCACCTTTACCTGTCCCCCCGACATCAGGTTCAGCTTCGCTGCCTGGTTGCAGATCTGGTCCATGGCGACGGTCACGAAGTCACAGTACATGATCTCGACCACGGGCCGCAGGCCGACTGCCGCCGCCCCCACCGCCAGCCCCGTGAACCCCGACTCCGAGATGGGCGTCTGCCACACCCGCCGCCGGCGGAACTCGGCGAAGAGGTCCTCCGCCCCCCGCACCGAGCCGATGTCCTCGCCGATGAGGAACACGCTCTCGTCGCGCTCCATCTCCTCGCGCAGCGCTTCCCCCATGGCGGCAGCATAACTCAGCTCGCGCATAGCTGGCCTCGTCGGTTTCGTTGATTCTCGTGCAGACCCCTCACCCGTTGGCTGGCCGTGGCAGGCCACTGTCCCTCGCAAACGCCTCCGCCTCGTCGATCTCCACCAGCACTTCCTCGCGCAGCTCGGCCTGTTCCTCGGCGGGCATGACGCCGTCGGACTGTAGCTTCTGCTCGAACAGCGCGATCGGGTCGCGCTTCCGCCACTCCGCGCACTCCTCGGGGTTCTGGTGGCCGCTGGAGACGCCGCAGTGGCCCTCGAAACGGTAGGTCTTCGCCTCGATGAGCGTCGGCCCGGCGCCGGCCCGCGCCCGGCGGACGGCCTCCCCGGCGACCTCGTAGACGCCCAGCACATCCTGTCCGTCCACGATGACCCCAGGGATGCCGTATCCCTGCGCACGGGGCGCGATGTCTGCCGTCGGAAAGGAGAGCGCAAACGGAGTCACGTTGGCGTAGAGGTTGTTCTCGCAGACGAAGACCACCGGCAGCGTCCACAGCGCGGCGAGGTTGAGCGACTCGTGGAAGGTCCCCTGGTTCGCCGCACCGTCTCCGAAGAAGGCCACCGAGACCTGCTGCGTGCCGCGGTACTTCGCGGCAAAGGCGGGGCCGAGCGCAATCGCGATGCCCGCGCCGACGATGCCGTTCCCTCCCAGGAAGGTGATCCGCGGGTCGAAGAGGTGCATCGACCCGCCACACCCTCGCGAGCACCCCGTCTCCCGGCCCATCAGCTCCGCCAGCGCGGCCTTCACGTCGCCGCCCTTGGCCAGGAAGTGGCCGTGGCTGCGATGGGTGCTGAGCACGGCATCGTCGTCGTTGAGGTTCGCACACACGCCGACCGGCACGGCCTCCTCGCCGATCGAGAGATGCACTGCCCCGCCGATCATCCCATCGCTTGCGAACTCGTAGCTCACGCAGGTGAGCAGCTCATCTGCCGTCATGGCCTCCTGGTCGGGCGAGGTCATGGCGAAGTAGCCGTGGTAGTTGTAGAACCGCTTCAGCCGCTCTTCGAAGAACCGGATGCGGTACATGCGGCGGAGGAGGCGAATCTGCAAGTCGCGGTCCGGCATCGCGTGTCTCCCAGGGTCACCGGGCGCTCTCGATCGGGTACACCCCCGCCTCGAGCGCCGTCTCGTACGCCGCGGCGACGTTCGCCGGCGGCGTGTTCGGTTGGATGTTGTGGATCGGGCAGAACACAAAGCCCCCGCCCGGGGCGAAGATGGCGATGCGCTCGGCCACTTCGCGGCGCACGTCCTCCGGCGCGCCGAAGGGCAGCGTGGACTGCGTCTCCACGCCCCCGCCCCAGAAGGTCAATCGATCGCCGAACCTCTCCTTCAACCCCCTGGGGTCCATTCCCTCCGCCGAGGTCTGCACCGGGTTGAGCGCGTCGAGGCCCGCGTCGATGAGGTCGCCGATGAGGTTCGGGATGCTCCCACACGAGTGCTCGAACGTCCGCCAGGTCGTGTGTTCGCGGACCCACCTTAGCTGTGCGCCCAGCCCCGGCAGGTAGACCTCCCGGAAGACGTCGGGCGAGAACCACTCCGACCGCTGGGTGCCGAAGTCGAGCCCGGTCATGGCGATGACATCGATGTCCTCCCCCAGCGCTTCCCACAGCCGCTCCAGGTTCCGAAGCGCGGCCTCCGCCGACAGGGCGAACAGCTCCCTCACATAGCCGGGATCGCGGGCCAGCAGAGCCCAGAAGTCCGTGAGCGACCCGACGTAGCTCAGGCCCACATACGGCCAGGCGCCCAGGATGAGCGCCTTGTCCGTCTCCCGTCGCAGCAACCGCGCTTGCGCCTGTAGGAAACCGAGGTCCTCGTCGGTGACCCGCCAGTTGGCGAACCCGGCGCGCAAGCTCTCCAGGCTCGGCGGCTCCCAGTCCAGGTGGAAGTCGCCGTACCCGATGGTGTCGAAGTAGTACCCGTCCCTGGGCATCCGGCACACCGGCGCCCCGGGCGGAAAGAGCCAGTCCCCGTTGGGCGCGACCTCCACCTCGAACTGCCCCGGCACCAGCACCTCCGTCCCGTCCATCAACCGCCACGGCTTCCAGTTCTCCATGCGCAGGCCCATGGTCAGGCTCGGCGGCTGAACCGGCAGGCAGTCCAGCTCGAACCGCTCGACGAGGTCCATCTCGACCTTGCCCAGCATCTGCCAGCAGTCGTACACCTTGACCGGGCGCTCCTCCAGCCCCAGCCGCCGTCGCAGCCGGTCGAGGGTCGTCGCGGCGATGGACGTCACGAACGTGCCCCCGAGGTCAAGCGGCACCCGGTCCGGTTCGCGGTGGCCCAACGCAGCCAGCACCCGCTCGCGGCTGGTCACGGCATGACCCCCGCTTCGTACGCCGCATCGTACATCGCCACGATGTTCTCCGGCGGGCTGATGGCCTGGAGGTTGTGGCACGGGCCGAGGATGTACCCGCCGCCCGCGCCCAGGAGGCGAATGTTGTCGAGCACTTCCTGCCGCACCTCCTCCACGGTGCCGAAGGCGAGCGTCCGCTGGTTGTCCATCGCCCCGTGGAAGACCAGCCGGTCGCCGAAGTCTCGCTTGAGCAAGGCGCGGCCCATGCCCTCCGCCCGCCACTGGACGGGATCGAGCACATCAATGCCGGCCTCGATCATGCGCGGGATGTTCTCCCGCACCGCCCCGTCGCTGTGGTGGAAGACGAAGGCTCCCGCCGAGTGCACCAGGTCGATCATGCGCTCCATGTAAGGGATGAAGAACTCCTCGATGTGCGCCGGCGAGACCAATAGCCCCCGCTGCGTGCCCAGGTCCTCGGCCACCCACGTCCAGATCACCTTCCCCGGCGCGGCCTCGTAGGTGCGGAGCGTCTGCTGGTAGCACAGCTCGTACAGCTTGCCCAGGCAGTAGTGAACCATCTCCGGCCGCTCGTACAGGTCGAGATAGCCTTGCTCGGTGCCCCGCAGGAACTTGTAGGTCGCGAAGGGCTCCGAGCCACCACCCCGGATGATCTCCTCCTCGTGGCCGACGACCTGATCGGGTATGCCCGAGTAGTCCCACCAGTCCGGATCCGGCCACCGGTAGCTCGCCTCGATCTCCCCCACAGTGTCGTACTGGGCGAGCGGATGGTACACGACATCCGCATACACGCCCAAGCCGTAGTCCGTGTTCTGGTAGCGCATGCCGAAGACATCCTCACCCGGCGGCAACTCCGGCCCGACGTACTGCGGCCCGAGGTCGACGATGGGGTCGATGTGCAGCCGCTGGTTGACCTCATCCATCGTCGACAGGCCCAGGTGCTCCATGAGCCGCTGCGTCGCCTCACCGGTTGCGCGGTAGTCGACCGGCAACCGGTCGGCCTTCTCCCGTCGGAGAGTGGCGAGCCAGCGTTGGCGTGGAGTCATGGCATCACGTTCCTCCGGGGGGAAGCAATGCGCCCGTTGGGTTCTCTGCGCCACCCCGGCGGCAGTTCGTTGTGAGGTGCCTTCCGACCTCGCAGGCGCTGACACCCCTTGGGCAGGTCGGGAGCGCCTCGGCGGCGCATTTCGCGCTGGAGGTGCCTGCGATGATCCTCCGACTCCCTGTCCGCCAGTACATCGCCGTGCCCTCAGCCAATCCGCGCGGCCTGGTCACCCAGACGCGGGAGCTGCCGGTCGCGGACACCGTTCTCATCGAGCTCCACTGCTGGAATGTCGGCGTGCCCGGCGGGCTCCCCGTCCCGGACGACTACTGGGTGTTCATGGGCAGCCAGCAGAACCATGAGCGCGCGGCGCGCATCATGGCGGAGGTCATCGCCCCCTGCCTGGACGCCGCCCGTCACGCCGGTCTCGCGACCGTCCATGTGCAGCCCGAGAGCATCGCCCTTCGCCACGTGGAGCTGCTGCCCCGTCCCGGCCGGGCCCCCGTTCCATCGCCCCCGCCCCTTGACGACGAGTGTGAGGCTCCGGCCGAAAGCCACGTGACCGCCCGCGCCGAGAGGGTGCATGACAAGGGCTACACAGCCTGGGAGGGCTGGCAACACCTCGACGTCGCGCCCGCCGTGAAGCCCCAGCCGGGCGACGCCATGGTGGTGACCACCGAGGAGTTCGACGAGTGGCTCCGGACTCGGGGCGTCACGACGCTCTTCTACACCGGCTTCGCGGCTAACCTCTGCCTCCTCGACTCCCCGGGTGCGATGAAGGCAATGAACGGGCTGGGCTACCGCTGCATCCTCCTCCGCGAGGGCGCGATGGCCATCGAGTTCCCCGACCAGCCACCCAACCTCCACACCGAGGCGGCGCTGCGGTATGTCGAGTCCTGGGTAGGTTACACTGCGAGCGCCGACGACTTCATCCGAGCCTGCAGCGAGGTGGGACGATGAGCGGCAGTGTGTTCGACTCCGCGGACTTCGAGATGCCGATCGAGGACGTGTTCAGCATCGCCGGGCGGGGCACGGTGGTTACCGGCGTGGTGCAGTCGGGCTCCGTTCGCACAGGCGAGAGCCTCCTGGTGCTGAAGCCCGATGGGAGCCAACTGCCGACACGGTGCCAAGGGATCGAGGCCTTCCGGAGAGTGATCGACGAAGCGCGCCCCGGCGACCGCGTCGGGCTGCTCCTGGAGGGGCTGTCGAAGGATCAGGTCGAGCGGGGCGACGTGGTTCGATCGGTCGTCGCCCAGCAGCCCGCACCCGGTGGCACCATCACCGCCCCCGCGCCGCTCGACCCGCGTCTCGCTGCAGTGCCGTCGGAAACGTTGGGGGCGGTCGCCGCCCTGGTTGCTGAGGACCGTAAGATCGAGGCCATCAAGCTGCTGCGAGAGAGGTACCCCGGCGACCTGTCCCTCGCCGACGCGAAGGATCTGGTCGAGGCCATCGCCGCTGGCGGGCCGACGGCCGCCCGCGCCCTGTCGTCTTCGCTGCCCGCGACAGCGCCGAGCGATATCGCCGACAGCGCCCTCAGCGCTCTGCTCGCTCCATATGCCGTTGCCTCCCTGCCGGCGTCGGTGGAGACGGAGATGTGGAGCGCGCTTCAGGCCGGGCAGAAGATCGTAGCGATCAAGCTCCTGAGGGAGAGCACCGAGGGCCGCCTCGGCCTGAAGGAGGCCAAGGACGTGGTGGAGGCCTGGGCCGGGGCTCGCGGCTTGCCCGCGGCAAGGACCGGGGGGTGCTTCATCGCCACGGCAACCTGCGGCACCGAGCACGCGCCGATGGTCGCGCTCCTGCGCGACTTCCGCGACACGGCGCTCCGCCCGGCGCCGTTGGGCCGAGCCCTCATCCGCGCCTACGAGGCTCTCTCCCCCGCCCCCGCCCGCCTCATCGCTCGCTCACCCCACCTGAGGGCCCTGGCTCGGGCGCTCGTCGTCCGGCCCGCCGCGTTGGTCGCCCGCGGCGTTGTGCGTCGCCGGTAGACCGGGGCCGTCGCCACAAGCCTACTTGCTGGCGTTCTCCGGCAGGATCTCGTAGCGGTCGGCCCAGCTATACACTACCAGGTCCCCGTACTTGTCGCCCTCGCCCGTCCAGCGGCGCCCGAACGTCACCGGGTGGACCCAGCACGTCCCGTCCGCCTTCTTCACCACGACGGCGCCGTCGATCAACCGGTACCAGCCCACGTCGACGGCGTTGATCCCCGACCAGACGTGCGCCTGCTCGGTCCAGTTCGAGCTGGTGATCGTGATCCGCACGATCGTGTCCCCCGGGTCCGCCTGGAAGACCTTCTTCATCGCCGCCTTCAGGTCCGCCGCGTCCCCGCCGCCATACGCGTCGGCCGGCACCCGATTCGACTTCACCTCCGCGGCATAGATCGCCTTTGCCTTGTCACGGAGCTCCTTGACCTTCGCCTGCAGCTCCTTCCCCTGCGCGTTCTCCCGATCGGCCCAGGAGACGAAGCTCAGCATCTCCTCCATCTCCCTGGCCCGGAATCTCAGAGCGAGCGGATCATCCTCGTTGGCCGCCCGGTCGAGCGCCTGCTGGGCCTGGGCGAGGGCGTCCGGGACGAAGCTGCTCTTGCAGACCTGGCGAATCGTCTCCGGCCCCGCAAAGATGTTCGCCAGCACGACCTGGATCTGCACGGCGCCATAGCCCTCCTTGCCCCCATAGCAGTACTCCATGTACGCCATCGGCGACAGGGCCTTCGCGCAGAACTCCTCGGCGAGGGCCAGGGCGGCGGGCCGCTTGGTCTCCGCGTCTACGAACTCCTTGGCGATCGTGGCGACTTGGTAGGTCTCCGGGCTATCCGCGATGTAGAAGGCGTTGATGTAGGCCTTCTCAAACTTCGGATCGTTCTCTTTCACCACGGCGTCGAACTGCTTCTTCGCCTCCCCCGAAACCGCGCCGTCGGGCCAGGCCTTAGGGCACATCGCCTTGTACTCCGCGATCACCTCCTCTGGAACCTTCGGGTCATGGCCCCCGCCCGGGACGCACAAGTCGGAGATCGCCAGCAGGTGGAACCGCGCCTTGTTCACCTCGTTGGCGTCAAGACACTTCTGGGCTTCCGCCATCGCCAGCTTGGCGAACGCCTGGTACCCGGCCTTGAGCTCGTCGTTGTCCCCGAGCATGCGCCACGCCCACAGCGGCGAGGCCATGAGCATGGCCGCCAGCGAGACCGCAACACAGAGCTTGGCTTTCATGGCGAGCAGACCCTCCCTATGACGGACTTCCGCGCCGTGGTCGCGACCGCAGTTCGCCACCGGCCGGGGGCCAACCTCCGCGTCGCCCGCTACTGGCCGTACCGGCTTCCCGACGGCCCCCTCACTCCCTCACCAGCGCGCAGTCGTCATATGTCACATGGCCCTCGTTGTAGGGCGCTCCGATGGTCGTGTCCAGGATGAATCGGAGCCTGGCCGTCTTGGCCGTGGTCGTGAAGGTCCTGGTGAGTTCGCTGAACTCGCAGGCCCTTGTCACACCCACCTTCGGGTGATCGAGGAGCAGGCTGCCGTCCTCGCCCAGCTCCTGAATGATCAGCCCCGCTGAGTCGCCCGGCTGCGTCCCGAAGCCGCGGCCATACACGTCGGCCGCGCGCATCCACACCGACGCCCGGTACCTGGTCTCCGGCTTCGCCTCGACCTCCTGGTACACGATGGTGTGCGCTCCGTGGTCGGTGTGGGTGCGGAGGGCCTCATCGCCGCTGTGGACTGCGCCGGTTCCCCAGTCGGGATGCTCCCTGCCGCAGTAGGCCTCGCCCCACACGTACCCCCGGGTCGCGCTCGCGAAGACGTACCTCCAACCGAAGTTGCTGTTGGTCGCCCCCAGCTCACCCAACGCGCCCGCAACCCCCTCCTCGAAGCCGGGGTTCGCGAGCAGGTTGCCCGCCCTCTCCGGCGGCTCCGCGACCACCACCGGCGTCGCGCCCTGGCCGCCATCGCCTGGGCCGACCTCGATCGCTTGCACGATGGCCTCGCCGCCGTGGCTGCCGAGGAAGCGGATGGCAATGACCCCGTGTGCCGGCCGAAGGCCGTTGTAGACGAGATCGACCGCCCGGTTCATCCCGCCCGCTGTCGCCGCGATGTCCAGGCCCGACACGACCTCAGTGTCGTTGATCCGGATGCTCGCGGCGCGGAGCCGGGGCTCGACGTTCCGCGTCTCCGCAAGCTTCAGCCGGGCATGGTACGTCCCGGGTCCGACAGTGAAGTGGAACGCGAAGTCCCGCCCGTGGACGCCGTACCGGTACAGCTCCGGGTCGGGGGTGTTCTCGATGGCCATGCGACGGCGCTCGGTCCACCAGGTGAGCGCGACCGAGTCCGTCAGGTCGCCAGTCCGCGCCACGAACTCGGTCGCCGGTCGCCAGGCGTGGCCCGCCGAATCGACGATGTCCGCGCGCCCCGCATAGCCGCAGACCACCCGCTGCGCCTCGGTCGGCCCGCCGCCCGAGCCGAAGCCGCCATCGCCCGTTGCCTCCGACCACTGCACACCTTCCACGCACACCTCCTGCCCCTCCGACAGCGGGTTCTCGGCGCCGCGAACGACCAGTCTCAGCGTGTGCGTCCCGTTCGCCAGGCCGTTCCGATAGTACAGCACCTGCCCGCTTCTGCGCTCGGGGCACCAGCAGTCAACCCCGACGAGCTGCTTCACGCCGTCGAGGTACACATCCGCCAGTCCACCCTCCGGCTCGACCGCACCAATCAGCCGCACCTGGTTGCCGGTGAACTGGAACGTTGCCTCCGCCCCGGCTGCCGAGGACCTGCCGCCAACCCAGTCACCGGCGGTGGCGAGCCCGCGAGCGTCCACCGACTGCTGCGGGTCATCTCCCTCCACCACCACATTCCGCCGGCCATCGTGTCGGATGGACACGAGGCAATCCCCACCCCGCAGTCGCCGCACCGCATAGCCGTTGCGGCTGAGCTCGCTCACTCGCTCCACCGGCCTGCCGTCTGCGCACACCCCCGACGGCGCGAACGCGAGCCGCAGTACATCCACGCCTCCCCGCGGCGCATCGAACGTCGAGTACGCGATCCTGCCATCCCCATATGCGACGTGCCGCACCACCGACGCCGTCCGCATCAGGTGATTCTCGCGATTGGCGCCGAAGACGTCCGGCAGCCAGGCCATGGCGTTCAGCGCGTGCTTGAGGGCCATCGGGTGGGCGATCTTGAACCAGGCCCCCGCCACGATCGGCCCGCCATCGATGTTGTCCTCCACCACACCCGTCTCGCGGCAGTCGTAGGTGGCCAGGATCATCTGCCGCCGGGCCATCTCCCGGGCCCACTCGCTCCCGGCCAGCACTCCGTACTCCGCGTACACCGGCGCCAGCTCCAGCGGCCCGTACCAGAGCGACCGCCCGCAGCAGCCCGACGACTCGGGGTACGCCCAGGCGCCGCTGTAGACGTCCCCCCGCGACGAGGTCGACACGCACGTGTGGTTCAGGAACAGCGTGAGGAGGTTGCGCGCATCGGTGCGCCAGTTGGGGAAGGCGCGCGGGTTCTCCAGGAGGTACCGCGCGGCGAACTCGGTCACGTTCTCCGCTTGCACCGGGTCGGGCCAGTCCCAGTAGTTCCGCCCCCACGTGTCGTTCACCGCCCACCTCGGGAGCAGCACCTCCCGCAGGTAGGCGCGGCCATCGTCGCGGGCCTGTACGATGCTGTCGCCCTTCCCCCGATAGCCGACGCGGATTACCTCGTCGAGGAAGGCCACGATGAACACCACCCCACCCGTCTGCAGGTCCTCCCAGCCCACGTCCTGTGGATTCGCGTACCGCCCCCACGGCGGCACGCCCGCGCTCCTGTCCCGCTTCTCCGCCAGCAGCTCCGCCCACTGCGCGGCCGCCCGCAACCACCGCTTGTTCCCCGTCAGCTCGTACGCTCGCACAAGCCCCAGCCCGACCTCCGCCACGATGTCTAGCTGGATGAACCCTCGCGGGTCGCACTTCCCGTAGGGCTTTCCACGATTGGGCACGCTCACCAGAAAACCCGGCCACGGGTGCCCGGCCGGGGTGAGGCAGTGATCGAGCAGCGCGTCAGCCGTAACCGTAAGGTGGGAGATCGCCGCGGGGTCGCCCGTGTAGCGGTAGTAGTCCACCAACCCGGTGAGCACGTACGCCGCCCGCTGACCGAGGTCGCCGTTGCTCCAGTCGTCGAGCGGTGGGATGGTGATGGTCCCGTCGGGGGCGATGCTCCACGACCCGTTGTACACGTAGTGGGGCGCCGGCGACGGCGCCTGCCCCGGCCCGGTCCACGGGTAGCGCTTCAGCGTCTCCGCCGCGATTCTCACCCGGAAGTCGCACTGCCCATTCTGCCCGCGGTACCAGGGGGCGATGACGCCGTGCCGATCCTCCACCGCGGGGTAGGCGTAGTACCGCGGCAAGACCTCACTGGCCAGGCCGAGCCGAGGCGCCACCATGGCGAGCAAGGGAGCCACCCGGATCGCCCATCGCATCCCAAACCACCTCCATTCCCGCGCCGTTGCCGTCCGCGTAGGTCACGTCGGTGCCGTCCGCGTAGGTCGGTCGGTCCCCGACCGACACCTTCGACGTTGCCGTTCCCTGTCCCCTCTCCCCTCCCGCCGCATCACCTCTCCACCACCACCTGCGGCCGCACCCAGTTCGCCCAGTCGTATCGTTCGTTTCCGAGAGCGTCCGCCCGCAGCGTGAGCTTCACCGTGCTCCCGGCCTTCCGCGACAGGTCCACGGCCCGCTCGACCGTCCGCTGCTCCCGCTGCGTCGCGCTCCATACCTCCTCCCCGTGAACCACGACCGCGAACCGCACCCCGTCCTCGCTCGGGCCCGTGAGCGCTGTCCCGAAGCGCAGCGTCAGCTTCCGCCCGGCCTTGAGCGCGGGCAGCGGAACCTCGAAGGTCGCGTCGGCGTGGCCCCGGGCCTTCGGATGCTCGAAGATCGACGCCCCCGCCGGCCCACCGGCGCCGACCGCATCCGGTCGGAGATCGAGGCAGTTCGTGGCCGTCGCCTGGTAGAGGTTCAGGTAGAGGTCGTACACCAGGCTCTCCACTCTCACGCCCTCCCGCGGCACCACGCCAGTCTCCGCTATGGTCCGCGCGGGCAAAACCTCGTCCCAGCTCGTGATCCCGATGATCGGCTTCGCGAACTCGAAGGCCCTCTCCCACTGGTCGGTATCGGCGAGGCGGAACACCTCGTAGATGAACTTCCGCCGTCCTGGCGTGCAGGGGCCGGGGTCATCTTCCTTCCAGGTCCACAGGCCGAGCTTCAGACCGCCCTCCGCCTTGTGGTCGACATGCCGGTGGAGGATGAACGCGTCGATGCTGGGCGTGTGGCTGATGCGGTAGTAGGCATACGCGAAGCCCACCGCCTGCACCCTCTCCCCATCGGGCCCGTCGGGCGTATGGAAGCCCTGTTCCGACAGGATGATCCGCCGCGGCTGGCCCTCGAAGCAGAGCCCGGCCCGCCGCAGAAACGCGGGCAGCACCTCGACGTTCCGGAAGGTGATCTTCGGTGTGTCGAAGGTGAGCCAGGCCTGCCGGTCATTCCAGGTGCGCGGCTCGAACAGGTTCTCGGGGTACGGGTGAAAGGCGACCTGCCAGGGGAAGTCGCCCTCCGCCTTGCTCCACGCGGCCAGCCGCTCGAGGAAGTCCCGGCCGCGGAAGCCCATCCCCGGCTCGGGTCGGTACGGCACGTTCCAGTGGTGTTCGAGCGAGACGTAGGTGCGGATCTTCGCATGGAACCGCCGGAAGGCGAGGTCGGCGATGCGCAGCGCGATCCCGTAGTCCCCCACGAAGTCCTCGACAGGCATCGACCCGATGTTGTACCAGTCCCAGTGCGCCTGAACCTCGTTCCCGATGATGTACCCCGAGACCCAACCGTGCGCCGCGGACGGGTCGGAGTAGCGGTTGGCCAGGTACTCCAGCACGGCCCGGTAGTACCGCAAGCCCCGCTCGTCGGTGGTGTTGAACGCGCCGAGGTGGTTGGGCGCGTTGGCCAGGTCGGTCCTGGGATGGATGAACGGATTGGCGGGAACGGGCTGCGAGGGCACGCCGTTCAGCAGGATGCACGTGACGTTGACGCCCGCCTCGGTCAGTGGCTTGATCTGCGCGTCGAGCTGCCGGACGTAGTCCAGGTTGATGGGGATTCTCTCCCCATCTGCCTCCCACGTCTCCTCCGGCGTCTTGCCTGAGCAATCGATCACGACATGCACCATGGCGTTGATCCCCGCGTACTTCACACCCAGCGCGATCGCGTCGTCGACCATCTGCACCTGCAGGCCCTTGATGCTCTTCGGCCAGGGGAAGTCGAAGCTGCGCGCGGGCAGAGCCGAGAGGTCGGTCACGTAGTGCGCGGAGCCCAGGGCCTCACGGGTCTTGCCGTCGACGAGCTGGAACTTCGAGTACAGCCGGTCCCTCCGCCCCTCGTACCGCGGCACCGTGACGGTCGCGCCCTTCACCTTCCCTTCCCAGACGACCGGCAGCTCGGCGTCGGCGGCGTAGGTCTGATAGGGCCGCAGCTCAACCAGCCGCACGACGCGTCCCCGCGGCGCCCTCACTGACACGACCAGGGCCTCCTCCCTCGCCGCGATACCCAGAACGCCGAGCGGGCCCGCAGCAGCGGGCAGGGCCGTTGCCAGACACATTGTCGCCAGGCGCCAGGGCATGAGTGAGCCTCCTCCAAGGGGGCGGCTCGGCTATTCGCTGCGGCGGAGGCGAGGGCCTTGTGCGCACGGAACAAGGAGCCTGTACCGAAGTCTCAGGGTTGGTGCCACCACACCCATGAGCGGGACGCTCATGCCACGACGACCGCGGAACAAACACCGGGTAGGAAGCGATTGAACACCTGACCGATGCGTACACTTCAAGGGGAGGATCGACGATGACTGGCCGAGTGTCAGTGGTTGTGTTGACGGCTCTAGCTCTTCTACTCGTGGGATGGACCCACGCGCCGCCGGCCGGAGCGCAGGACCAGGCTCGCGTGACGGACGGCCTGGTCGCGCTCTACACATTCAACGACGAGGGTGATGCAATCCTCGACGCCGCTGAGACTGCAGAGCCGCTCTCTCTGCAGATCGCGGAGGATAGCTCTGCCGAGGTCTCGGAGGGCGCGCTGACCATCAGCGGGAGTTCGCTCGTGGCTTCAGAGCAGCCCGCAACGGCGCTGGCGACGGCTTGCCTCGAGAGCAACGAGGTCACAGTCGAGGCCTGGGTGCAGCCAGCATCGCTCGATCAGACGGGCCCGGCGCGTATCGTCACGCTCTCCAGTGATCCGTCAACGCGCAATTTCACGCTCGGCCAGGAGGGCGACCGCTACATCGTTCGCCTGCGCACTACCCAGACAAACCTCGGCGGGTCGCCCGACTTCGAGGCGCTCAAGGGCAGCCTCACCACCGACCTGACGCACGTGGTCTTCACGCGGGCCGCCGACGGCATCGTCCGCATCTACATCAACGGCAAACTGGTCGCTCTGGGCCAGAGACTGGGCGACCTGTCGAACTGGGCCGACGACCTCCGTCTCGGGCTCGGCAACGAACTCACCCGCGACCGGCCGTGGCTGGGTAGCATCCACCTGGTCGCCATTTACTCCCGTGCGCTCAGCGAGGACGAGATACGGGCCAACCTCGAGGCCGGGCCCGACGCATGACGACAGCGCCCTCGTGAGGTTCGCGCGCCCGCGTGCCGCGTTCAGAACCGCGGCGGCCGGAAGTGCGCGGAGATCATCAGCCGCTCGTACCTGAAGTACGGCACGTACCGGTGGACCTTCGAGAACCGCGTGGACGCCTTCGACCCCAACGTGGTTCTCGGGCTGTCCACCTGGGACGACAACGCTCCGCCGAACTACCGTGAGATCGACATTGAGTTCGGCCGCATGGATCACCCGGCGTACAACGCACAATACGTCTTGCAGCCGTGGCAGCCTGCGGGTCAGAGACTGCTGTGGGTCATGCCAAAGGCTGCGCCCTCGACGCACCTGTTGGGGAGCTGAGGCGCCTGAGCGAAGTGACGCCGAACATCGACGCACGGAGGCGGCCATGACTCTCTGGTTTGTGCCGTTCCTAACGAGCATGTTGACCACGGGGGCGCCGGCGTGGGGCGTCACGCTTGCCGTTGAGGGCACACGCTTCACCCTCGACGGTCAACCCACGTTCCTCCTCGGCTTCAGCTACTACGGGGCGCTCGGTGCGCCCGAGGGCTTCATCCGGCAGGACCTCGAGGACCTGAGAGCCCTCGGGTTCAACTGGCTGCGCGTCTGGGCCACCTGGTCGGCCTTCGCGAACGACGTCTCCGCGGTCGATACCGGTGGACAGCCGCGGCGACCCTTCCTCGATCGGCTCCTCGCGCTCGTCTCCCAAGCCGGTACGCGCGGGATGGTAGTCGATGTCACGCTTTCCAGGGGGCAGAGCCTCCCTACCCAGGCAGCTCACCTCCAGGCCGTCGAGACGCTCGCCCAGGCGCTCAGGCCGCACCGGAACGTCTACATCGACCTGGCCAACGAGCGCGACGTGAGGGATGCCCGCTACGTGAGTCCCGAGGAGCTCGGGGAGCTGAGAGCCCGGATACGGGCCATCGACCCCGACCGCCTGGTGACCGCCTCCAGCGGCCTGCTCGGCGAGGTGGGCGACTTCCTGACGACCACTGGGATCGATTTCATCAGTCCGCACCGCGGCCGCTACGCCGGCTCGCCCGGCGAGACAGAGCAGGCGACCCGCGAGTACCTCCAGCGCCTCAACGAGGCCGGTCACCCCATGCCGGTCCACTACCAGGAGCCCTTCCGGCGCGACTACTCGGAGTGGCAGCCGACGACGGCGGACTTCCTCACTGACCTCCGCGGGGCCGTCCTCGGCGGGGCTGCCGGCTGGTGCTTCCACAACGGCTCCCCCAAGGGCTCCGATGAGGCCCGCCCGCGTCGCTCGTTCGACCTGCGCCCCGAAGAGGGCCGGCTCATAGACCAGCTTGACCTGGCCGAGAGGCAGGTCGTGCAGCAGGCGCGAGCGCAGCTCGGGACCTGACCGAAGCCAGGAGGATGGTCATCGAGGAGATGCTGCGGCTGGCGAAGCGGTGAGATCGGCGAGCACGTCCCTAGGTGCCCGACGCGTCACCCCGAACACCACGGCCTGTCCCGCTCGGTACGGCTCCCGCAGCTCCGTGTTCTCGAAGGCAACCCCGCCGGGAAGCGTCAGTCCGCGGCTCCCCCAGTAGACGGCCCGGCCGTTCGCCGCGAACTCGAGGCTGTCGCTGAGGCTATCCCCGGGCTTCCGCCAGTACTGAGTGACCTTCTCGTTGGGCCAGCGCCACCAGATGCTCGGATCGTGCGGCCAGTTCGCTGATGGATTCCCCTCATCGCACTCCATCGGCACGATGACACTGCCGTCGGCCATCCGCGCCAGTTGCGGCCGCGGGAAGCTGCGGAAGGGCGCAAAGCCGTCGCCCTTATGGCCCGGCCATAGCTCCCCCGCCAGAGCAACCTTCCCCTCCGCCAGATACGCCCGCCGCAGCCGAGCGTAGTTACCCATGGTCGCGGTCAGGACGCAGGACCGCATGGCTTGGCTGTCGGCTTCGTGGAAGGCTTCAATCATCACCTCGTCAGGCCGATCACTTCGCAGCGTGAGCACGAGGTACGGGTGCGCGCCGTTGTCGAACCGCTCGACGCGAACGCACACGCGTAGCCGCTCCACGCCCGGCGCAGCTTCGGGATGATCGAGGAGCCCCGGGTACCACCCCTTGTCCGCGCTCCACTCCTCTCTGCCGGGCGGCGGCTCGGCCGTGAAGCGCTTCCCCCGCGCGCCATCGAGAGCGCTCATCTCCAGCTCCGAGAGACCGCGCCAGTGGCCGTCCCCCACATCCGGCTCGATCGCGATGAAGTTCACCAGCCGATGGCTGCGCGGCTGCCCCAGCGGGTAGCCGACCCGGATGAGCCCCCGCGGTCCGCCGAAGCCGTCGCCACCGATGGCGCCCGGCCAGATGCCCACCATGATCCCCTCGCGCAGACCCCACACCGGACGATCCACATCCCTGCCGGCGCGGACCCAGCGCGAGCCATTCTGCCCGCTCGCGACCGCAGTGAGGGACATCAGACCGAGGAGTACACACATGTGGGTCAGCATCGAGGGAAGGGGTGGTGAGTGCGTTGCCGTTCGGGACAGGTTCCGTTCCCCAGGCTCCGTCAACCGTCCGACTTCACCGACTGCTTCGACCTCGTCTCCTGCAGGTCCACCGTCGTCTGTCGCCGCGACAGGATGTCGAGCGAGATCTCGATGACCTCCGCCGCCTCGCGCGGCGCCATCGTGCCCACGGTCACCATGTCGATGTCCCGTAGCGTCGTCCATGAAAACGCCAGCCCCTGGAACGGCCGCACCTGCCCCGCCGCGAAGGGCTTGATCGTCATCACCGGCTTCTTCGCCCCGTGGATGATCCGGTTCGTCCAGTCCACCTCCAGCTGCATCAGGAAGCCCATCAGGTTGTAGATCGAGATGTACGTTTCAACATCGAGGCCCGTCTCATCCGCGTAGACGATCGACTCGGGCACGTGCGTGCTCAGTCCGGGGATCATCCCCCGCTCGCGGATCATCCGGCACAGCACATCGAGCTGCCGAATCTCCCGGGTGCACTTGTCGACCATGAGGTCGGTCGTGCTCGTGTGCGGCAGACAGAACGTCGCCCCGTGCTCGACCTGCGCATCGAGTATCCGCTCGACCTCCCCCATGTCCCACCCGTCGATGGGCGTCCGCTTCGTCGTGGGGAAGCTCGGCGTGCTCACCACGGTCGCCTTCACACCCGTCCGGTCCTCGGCCTCTTTGATGGCCTCCGGCAGAACTGGGCTGTTGATCAGCCCCATGATCGTGTCCACGCCCGCCCTGAAGAACACCTCGATAATGTCCGCCAGCCGCTTGGGGTTGGCGATCTCCTGTTGGATGAACGCATCCTTCGCCGCCGTGTAATGGCTCCATCCCAGGAACCAGTTCGTCCCGATGATCATCCTCGACAGCGACACTCCGCCAACGACCGTGCGCGGGAACTTGTCCATCTGCTCTACCTTCTTGCCGTTCAGGAGCGCGGGCTTCCAGCCCGCACTGCCGTTGCCTTGCCGTACCTCCAGCCTCGCCCTGCCGTACCCCACCCTTGCCGCGCCGTTCTTTGTGTCTTTGTGTCTTTGTGGCTATGCCTTCGCCTCGCCCACCCTCACCGTCGCGATCCCGAACGCCGGCACCTTCACCTTGAGCACCTCCCCCTCCACCTTCGCCGTGCTCTTCGCGAGCGGCTGTTCGAGCACATCCGTCTCCACCGCCTCCGCGCCCGCCTTCATCAGCGCCGGCGAGATCCTCATCTTGGCCTCCGTCTCCTCGCCCTCGAACTCGTACAGCCGAACGATCAGCGCCTCCGAGTCCTCTGCCTTCTTCACGCCGGACACCATCACGTTCGGCGTTAGCACCTCAAGCAGCGACGCCTCGGCCGGAAGCGCCCCCGCGTGTACCGTCGTGCCCGCCGCGATCAGCGGGTGGTTGAACGCATACCCCGCGCGGATGGCATCCCCCGGCTCAAACGGCCCCATGTGCGGCACGAGTGCGTACCGGATGGAGTGACGCCCGATCTCCGGCAGCGGGTCGGGGTCGTAGCTCGACCGGAGCAACGTCAGCCGTAGCGCATCCTCGAAGGCCGCGTGCCCGTACTTGCAGTCGTTGAGCAGCGTCGCCCCGGCCGGCGTGTCCTCCTCGCCGCGCAGCTCCCCGGTGAGGTCCGCCCAGTTCAGGGCGGGCGCCTCCTCCCCATCCGCCGGGCGCTCGATGGTCCCGCAGGCGATCTCGAAGCTCGCCTGCCCGTTCTCCACTTCCAGCGGGAACGACGCCCTCAGCGCCGGCACGCCCGTCGCCGGGTCGCCGCGCTCCAGCCAGTTCACGTCCAGCGTGAAGTCGATCTGCCGGCTCCCCGCCGCGACGCTGATCGTGAGTGCATACTCCGACTCGTTGTGCTTCGCCGTCAGACGCACCGCGGCGAGGTGCGGCCCCTTGTGCAGCACTTCCAGGGCGCTCCCCGTGAGCGGCTCTGCGCGGTCGACGATGGTCCCGAGCTGCCACGCCGTCATCCCGTGTGGCGCCTCTTGCTCGCGCTCGATGGCCCCCAGCACAAACCCTCCCGGCACCAGCTCCTGACCCGTCTCCTTGTCGGTCAGGCTGATGATCCCGCCACTCTCGGAGGACACGGTGAGCTCCAGGAACTCGTTCCCCATCGCAACGGGGTTGGCAAGCTGCGCGTTGACGTACCCCAGCCCATACACCGGCCTCCCCGTCTCATCCACATACGCCCCACCCTCCGCCGTTGTAGGAGCGGCTTCAGCCGCGATCACATACGTCCGATACCCCATCGCCGGCAGCGCCGTCGCCGGGAACACGACTACCGCGAAGTTGTGCCCCCAGTAGTGCCCGCGTTCCACGATCTGCCCCGCCGCCACATTCCCCGCCGCGTCGCGCACGCTGACGTTCCCGTCCTGCAGCTCCCGGTTCCAGATCTTCAGCCGCACCAGCTCATCCCGCTTGAACGGCGCGGGGTTGAGCACGATGAACGGGTCGACGCCCGCCGCTCCCGCTCCCAGCGTCGATACGCCTCCCCACCACGCCCCCTCTCCCGCGCCGCCTCCCAGGCCCATGTCGCCGCCGGCCTTCGCCCCGCCGACCACGGCCGCCGTGTTCACCCGGTCCGCGAGGCCCCGCAGGCTGCGCGTGCGGATCGTCCCCGTGTTCGCCAGGTTCTCCTGGAACAGCCCCAGCGCGTGCTCGACGGTCTCCTTCACCCCGGAGCCCGGCAGGATGTCGTGGAACTGCAGGAACATCGACCGCCGCCAGCACTCGTTGATCGCCGCCTGCGGGTACGCGATCCCGCACAGCCCGCGCGCCGCCAGCGCCACCGCCTCGGTGTCGACCAGGTCGCTCTCGCCCTTGCGGTTCGCGAACTTGATCCGGCTCTCGGACGTGTAGCAGCCCTCAAACACGAAGTTCAGCTCGTCCTTGTGGACGGGAAGCTCGATGCCCTTCGCCTGGACCTCGGCCTCCGCCGCCGAGAAGAACGCATCGGTCGTGCTCAGCTTCACCTGCGGGAAGATCGGCCAGGTCGCCATCTCCTGCGCGGCTCGCAGATGCCTCCGCGTCGGCCCGCCGCCGTGGTCGCCGACGCCGTAGATCCACAGCATCAGCTTGAGCCCCGTGTTCCTCTCCAGCGCGAACAGGAGGTGCGCCATGTGCGGGGCGATCTCGCAGTTGTACCCGTTCGGCGAGTCATCGAACGTGAGCACCCGCGACCCATCCTTCCCCTCCCACCAGAAAAGCTGCGACGCCTCGCCGCTCGCCATCGCCCGCAGCCGTGGCCCGGACGCGCGGTGGTGGTAGTACCGCCTCACCCCGCCCCGCGCCAGAATCCCCGGCAGCGTCCAGCAGTGCCCGAAGGTGTCGCACTCCCAGTCGATCTTCACCTGATCGTACGGCAGCCCCATCGTCTGCTGGAACCACCGGCGCGTGTAGAGCAGGTGCCGGCAGAGGATCTCGCCGGACGCCAGGTTCTTGTCGCCCTCGACCCACTGGCTCGCGGTGACCTCCCATCGCCCCTCGCTCACGCGCTGCTTGATCCGCTCGAACAACTCTGGCGCGTACTTCCGCGCGATGTGGTACACCGAGGCCTGGCTCTGCGAGAACCGGAACTCAGGGAACTCGTCCATCAGCTTGTCCATGGTCGTGAAGGTGTCGTAGGTGACCGACACCGTCTCCGGCCAGGACCACATCCAGTTCATGTCGATGTGCGCGTGCCCGCAGCAATGGATGACGTACTCCTTCGCCGCCTTCCCGAGCGGCGCCAGCACTGCCTCCGCCTCCCCCACCAACGCCTCCACGGCCTTCCCGCCCGTGGTCAGCCCGTCGACCACGAGCTGTCCCGCCTGCACGAGCAGCGGCGCCCACTCGCCCGCCTTCTCCGGATGCGCCTGCGTCATGCGCACCGCGAAGTCGAGCTCGGCCTTGAACCGATCGACCGCTTTCCTCTGCTCCGCCTCCGCACCCGCCATCGCCTCGATGACCTTCTGCAGTTCGCTGCCCGTATCTGACACGATGTCACCTCTTCACGTTGGCAGACGGCGCAACCGTTAGCTGTCGCCGCGGGTTCGTACACGCCCCCATGCGTTTGGAGGGCCCATCGGTCGGGGATGTTCCCCATGCAGCCGCTATGACCTGCCCCCGGGGACCCCCCCTGCCCCGTGACCCACTCACTTCGATGATCCCAGCAGGAATCCGAGGCCCGGGGGTCGAAGACCAAGGTATGGGGCTGGTTGACACACATGGTACCGACCTGAGATGACCGACACTGGAACACCGCGGTATCCGACGATCCTCACCATCGGCCACTCGAGCCACTCCGTCGAGGGGTTCCTGCGACTGCTGAGGTCCTACGGCATAGATGTGCTTGTTGACGTCCGGTCCAGCCCCCGGTCCCGCTTTGTCCCGCAGTTCAACCAGGAGGTCCTGCGGAAGGCGGTGCCGGCATGTGGCATCAGGTACGTGTACTTCGGACACGAGCTCGGTGGACGCCCGCCCACCGACGAGTACTACGATGACGAGGGCTTCGTGCTGTACTCCCGGATTGCAGCGTCTCCGCAGTTTGCCCAGGGCGTCTTGCACCTCGTTCGGGAGGCAGAGCGTCACCGAGTGGCTGTGATGTGCAGCGAGGAGAACCCGGCGCAGTGCCACCGCCGGCTTCTCATCGGACGTGTCCTCGCTCAAGGCGGCGCATGCGTCCTCCACGTTCGCGGGGATGGGCGGCTTCAGTCGGAGGACGATGTGGCTCGCGAGGAGGATGCCCACCGAGAGCAGCCTGGTCTCTTCGATCTGCCAGCGAGGTCTGAATGGAAATCTGCACGATCGGTTTCGCCAAGAAGACGGCGGAGGGCTTCTTCGGGCTCTTGAGGCGAGCAGGTATCAAGCGGGTGCTCGACGTGCGCCTGAACAACACGTCGCAGCTGGCGGGCTTCACGAAGCGGGAAGACCTGCCCTTCTTCCTTCAGGGGCTCTGTGGTGCGACCTACACTCATGAACCGATGCTCGCACCGACCCAGGAGATCCTGGATGCCTACAGGGCGGGCGGCTCTTGGGACGACTACCAGACCCGGTTTGTCGAGCTGCTCACCGTTCGTGAGGTCGAGAACCTACTGGACAGGTCGTCCTTCGGGACCCCTACGGCCCTCCTCTGCAGCGAACCGGGACCGGAGCAGTGCCACAGGCGTCTTGTGGCCGAGTACCTGCGGGCCAAGTGGACCGACGTGAGCATCCGACATCTGTAGGGACCGCTTCATGCGAATCGTTGTGAACCACCTCACCCGGATGGAGGAAGGCTACTGCTGCGTCGCAGGCATCGACCCGGAGACACAAGGACACATTCGCCCCGTCCTGCCTGCCGGGCAGAGGCTAAGCACTGGCTTCCTGCAGCCGGGTGGCGGGGCCTTCAACATGGCCACTGAGGTTGACATCGGGGAGACCCAGGTCTGCGGCCAGCCTCCTCACGTGGAGGACTATGCCTTCGAGCCAATCCGAGCGATCAAAGTTCGCGATGTCGATCCGAGTACGTTCTGGGTGATGCTCCAGACGGTCGCCGCGACAACCCTGCAGGGCGTGTTCGGGGACGCTCTGAAGCCGAGGGGCAACACCTGTGCCGTCGAGCTCAGTACCGGACGCGCGTCTCTCGGATGCCTGGAGCTCCGACAGCCCCCGACTCTGGAAGTGCACGACTTCGGTGATGGGCCCAAGATCCGCGCCCACCTCAGCGACGGCGTGTTCACCTGCTCGGTCTCGGTGGCCGATATCCGCCTCTACGAGACCGACCACCGGACTCCGCGCAGGGCCGAGGTCGAGCGGCTATCGAACCGCATTGCGTCCGGCGTGGGCGCGATCCTCAGCGTCGGTCTCGCCCGTCCATGGCTCAAACCAGGTGACACAGTGGAGCGGAACTGGCTCCAGGTGAATGACCTTCATCTCGCCGACGACCCCACGTGGAAGCTCGGTTGAGGCACGTCTGAGGGGTCCACACGCCTTGGCGCTGGGGGCTCAAGCCCCACCGCCCCCTCACCCTCACCAGCGCACACCCCCTCACGAGCGGCACCTCCATCCTCATCGCCTGACCCCTCCTCGCCTTCGCGCCCGCCACCATCACGGCTGCTGTGGGTTCTGCCATGCGCCCCGTCGTCATCCTGACTCCTGCCGTTCACTTCAGCTCCCGCCCCAGCAGCACCTCATACATCGCCACGATGTTCTCCGGCGGCGTATCCGGCTGCAGGTTGTGCGATGAGCACGCGATCCACCCGCCATCCTCGTTCAGCACCTCCATCAGCCGCCTCACTTCCTCCACCACCTCGCTCGCCGAGGCGCGCGGGAGCAGCTCCTGCATGTCGATCCCGCCGTGCAGCGTGAGGTGCCGGCCGAAGTCCCGCTTCAGTGCCATCGGCTCCATGCCCGCGGCGAGCGGCTGGAACGGCGTCAGGATATCGAGCCCGAGGTCGATCAGGTCCGGCAGGATGTCCCGCACGCCACCGCAACTGTGGTAGCGCACCCTCTTGCCGTGCGACCGGATCAGCTCGAACATCTCCCCCACGCGCGGCTTCAGGTACCGCCGCCACATCTCCGGCGACATCATCAGCCCGCTTTGCATTCCCACATCGTCGTTGTACTCGGCGATGTCGATGGCCTCGCCCCCGGCCTCCAGGATTCGCCGCAGCCTCTCCTTCAACCGCTCCTGCACGCGGTCCATCAGGCCGCACGCCTTCTGCGGCTCGAGCGCCAGGTCGGTCATGAACCCATCCAGCCCGCGGATGAACCAGCTGATCTCGAAGGTGCCGCGCGAGTGGACCCCGACGGCGTACTCCGCGTTCGCCTGGGCGGCCGGGCGCACACCCGAGTAGTCCCAGTCATCCGGGTTCATGTACTCGCGCTCGTCCAGTTCCTCGACCGACTTCAGCTTCGTCAGGGGGTGGTACGCGATGTCGATGTACTCGCCGGTCTCCGTCTGCGCCCGCCGGAAGCCGACGCCCCACAGGTCGATGTACAGCCCGTCCTCGGTGACCTGGTACGTTGGGTCCGCATAGGCTATCGATGACGCCTGCCACTTGATGCCAGGCCCGACGCCCCGCAGGTCCACCTCGAACAGCCGCAGCAGGTCGGCGTCAGCACCCAGCCCCAAGTGCCGCTTGAGCGCCTCATTGACACGCCCATGCGCCCCGTAGTCCACCGGCACGCGGTCGGGCTGGCTATGGTTGACGGCGGTGAGGACGCGCTGCTTCGAGGTCATGGGGTGGGGGCCTATCGGGGCCGGTGCGCACGGGCTAGCCGATCGCTCTCACGTCGCTTGGCCCGTAGGCCAGGAGCATCGATATCCGCTGAGCATCCTCCGCGAGCCCCTCCCGCGCGACCCGCCACAGTTCCTTCTGCTTCTCCTCTTCCGTCATCCGCTCGAAACGCTCCCCCACCACGATTACGTGGACTCTGCCCGCGTATCCGCTCGATACGTCCACGAAGACATTCTGGCCCTCGTAGGCCTCCTGGAAGGCTGCCTTCACCCTGGACTTCAGCGCTCGGCTCGGTCTGGTGTTGACGCTGGCCACGTCAGGGCCTCCTCCCGCCTCCGGGCGGCCGACGCCTGAGTTGTGCATTGACCCATTGGTAGAGAACGTCCACCTGTCGCCCAAAGTAATGAGCGTCCGCCGGCGAGACGCTCCGGCGCATGTACCGCCAGTCGACCGTCCAACGGAAGACGATGCTCCGAGCCTCCTGCAAGGCGACGTCATCCCCTCTCTTGAGCCCGACGGCCTCCGCCAAGGCAAACAGCCTCTCCAGATTGTGATCCGATGACAGGTTGACCTTCAGCGAGTGGGACTCCGCCAGCGCGTTCCTCGCGGCCTCGAGATTCGCCACCCCCAGCCTACGCATGATATAGCGCTTGAGCGCACACTCGATGGCGTACCCCAACAGGTACATCGCCCCAGGCTGCCGCTTCACCCGGGTCATGAGGAGCTTCCCGTCGTCCCTCCGCTCGCTCATGGCATGCTCTTGGTCGAGCAGGGCGTCCCCCGGCTTTCGTGCCATGCTAGCTGCCCTCTCCCCGCGTCAGCGTACTGCCCTATCCGAGCTCCCCCACATTATCCCTGACCTTCCGGATCGCGTCAAGGATCAGGTCCATGTCGCTCGTGTCGCCGAGGAACGTCGTGTGTCCGAGCGCGCAGCCCTCCTCCGCGAGCACCCGGTCCGCTACCGGCGTCTCCACCTTCGAGTAGTCCGGCGGCTCACGGCCCTCGGGCCAGCAGACCGGGCCGAAGTTGCGGTTCGTGAACAACGGGTTCGTCTGGATCGGGTGGAGGTGGCCGCTGTGGATGCCCAGGCCTTCCGCCGCCATCGCCTCGTGGAACCTCGCGAGCGGGAGCCCCTCGAACTCCTCGCTCTTGAACTTGAAGTGGTAGAAGTAGCACCCTCTTCGGGTGACGACCTCCGGGTCCCACTCGATCGGCTCGACGCCCGGAATCTCCCGCAAGCCCGCCTCCAGGTGCCGGAAGTTCCTCATCCGCTGCTCGTTCTGCGCCGGCAGCCTCTTGCACTGGCAGGTCGCGATCGCCCCCTGCCATTCCGTCATGCGGAGATTACTCGCCACGATGTAGTGCTCGTAGAACGGCCGCCCGGCCATCCGCCCGATGTGGTGGAAGCTGTACGCCTTCGCCGCCAGGTCCTCGTCGTCGGTCAGCACGATCCCGCCCTCGCCGCAGGTGAGGTTCTTCCCCATCTGCAGGCTGAAGGCGCCGAACGCGCCGAATGTGCCGCACCCCTTCCCGCGCCACTCGGTCCCGTGCGCGTGCGCACAGTCCTCCACCACGAACAGCCCGTGCTTCTCGGCGATCGCCATGATGCGATCCATGTTGCACGGGTATCCCCCATAGTGGACCGGGATGATCCCCGCCGTCCGCGGTCCAATCGCCGCCGCGATGGCGTCAGGGTCGATCTGGTACGTCTCCGGCTCGATGTCCACGATGATCGGGATCGCGTTCACCAGGATGACCGCCGTCGCCGTCGCCACGAACGTCGAGGCCGGGCAGATCACCTCGTCTCCCGGCTTGATCCCGACCGCCTTCAGCGCCAGCTCGATCGCCTGCGTGCCGTTGGTACAGGCGACGCCGTACTTCGCCCCCTGGTACTCCGCGAACGTATTCTCGAACTTCCCCACCCACGAGTTCGCCGCTTCCGCGTACCCACCTCGCCACCAGATCCGCGACTCGAGAACCGCGTTGAGCGCCTGCCGCTCCTCGTCCCCGAACTCCGGCCAGACCTTCCCGATCGGCCGGTCGATGGTCTTCGGTCCGCCGTTGATTGCCAGCTTCGCCATGATGAACCCTCCCAGGCTGCCGGCGCGCTTGCGCTTCGGCTGCTGCCGTGTAGTTCCCCGCAGGCGCCGCATGACCTTACCCGACCGAAAGGAAGCCGTTCCCCCGTGTCGAAGAACCCGGTCACCTCTCCCCAAAGGAGACCCGCCCATGTCATTCTCCCCTGTGTCCCGTCGCGACTTCCTCCTCGCCGCGGGCACGGTCGCCCTCGGCGCCTCGGCTGGGCTGGCCCCTGGGGCCCTCGCGCAAGGTCAGCCGGCCTCCGAGAAGAAGATTCGCGTCGGTATCGTCGGCGGCGGGTTCGGCGCTGCCTTCCACTGGCACCAGGATCCGAACTGCATCGTCGAAGCCGTCAGCGACCTCCGACCCGAGCGGCGCGAGCACCTGATGAACGTCTACCAGTGCGGCAAGTCCTACGAGTCGCTGGAGAAGCTCATTCTCGATCCGAAGATCGACGCCGTGGCCGTCTTCACCGAAGCCCCCAACCATGTCCGCCACTGCGTCGCGGTCATGAACGCGGGCAAGCACTGCCTCTGCGCCGTTCCCGCCGGCCTGACGCTCGAAGAGTGCCGCGAGCTCATCGACGCCAAGGAGCGCAACGGCGTCCGCTATATGATGGCCGAGACCAGCTACTACCGCTGGCCCACCATCACCGCCCGCAAGCTCTACGAGGACGGCAAGTTCGGCAACCTGGTCTACACCGAGGGCGAGTACTACCATCCCGGCATCGCCCACGAGAAGGACGGCCTCTCCTACTGGAACGGGAAGCGCACCTGGCGCCACGGGTACCCGCCGATGCTCTACCCCACCCACTCCACCGCCTTCTACGTGGGCGTTGCCCGGGAGCGCCTGGTCGAGGTCTCCTGCCTGGGCGAGACCAGCGATGACCCGGCCTTCCACGACAACGTCTACCACAACCCCTTCGCCAACGCGTCGGCTCTGTTCAAGACGAGCCGGGGGCACATCATGCGGTGCAATGTCATGTGGGAGGTCTGGGCGCACGGGGAGCGCGCCCAGTGGTTCGGCGACTCGATGTCCATGTTCATGGATGGCTGGTCGGGTCAGCCCTATCTCATCAGCACTGCCACCGGCGAGACCATCACCTCCCAGCCCGACTACTGGCACCTGGTCCCCGAGGCCATGCGCATCGACAGCGGCCACGGCGCCTCCCACCCATTCATCACCCACGAGTTCACCATGGCCCTGGTGGAGGACCGCGAGCCGGCCGTCAACGTCTACGAGGCCGTCGCAATGACCGCGCCCGGTATCGTCGCTCACGCGTCCGCTCTCAAGGGCGGCGAGCAGATGAAGGTCCCCTCCTTCGACAAGGCCTAGATCGGGATTCATGATCCCCGAGCTGGGCGGTTGCCGTGTAGGGGCGCGATTCATCGCGCCCGATGGTGTAGAGGCGCCATTCATGGCGCCCGATGCCCACCCTCCGACTCCCGATGGAAGGAGCACACCACGGGCCAAGCGAACCTGCCCCCCGACGCCGACGGCCGTGCGTGAGGGGACGCGTTCATGGCCAACCTACCGGAAGCAGCCGCGAAGGCATGGCGGCGTGGGTCCCGGGCGTCCCGCGCGGCAGGCCTTCTCGTCGCCTGCGCCGGACTGGCCCTTACCGTCGTCGGCTTCGTCACTACCCGCCATCTCGAGCGAAAGCGCCTGGAGGCCGACTTCCGGGGCCACGCCCTGGGGCTCGTGGCGGCCCTGCAGACTACCATCGACATCTACGCGGAGGAGCTTCACTCCATCGGCCGTTTCTACGCCGCCTCGAACCTCGTCGAACGTGACGAGTTCCGTGCCTTCGTCGAGGGCATCCTTTCCCACCGACTGGCCGTTCAGGCGCTCATCTGGGCGCGTCGTGTCCCCGGCGGCCGACGCGCCGCCTTCGAGAAGTCCGCCCGCCGGGAGGGCCTCCGCGGCTTCGCGCTGACCGAGCGCGGCCACGACGGCCGTCCCGTCCCCACCGGAGAGCGCGCCGAGTACTACCCGGTCTGGTACCTCGAGCCGGCCCAAGGCGATGGCTTCCGGTTGGGGCTTGACCTCGGCTCGGACGAGACCTACGGGAAGGCCTTCGCCGAGGCCCGCGACACCGGCAACCTGGTCGCCACGGCTCGCACGACCCTCGCCGGGGGGGCGCGCCCCCCAGTGGCCGTCGCACTGGTCCTCCCGATCTACCAGAATGGAACCCCGCTCCTGGCCGGCCCTGAGCTTCGGCGCGCCAGCTTGCTCGGCTTCGTGGTCGGTCTGCTTCGGGTCGATGACCTCGTCGCTGAGGCCGTCAGTGACCCGACCCTGGGCGACCTCAGGCTCCGCCTGACGGACCAGGAGGGCCCGGAGGTGCAATTGCTCGGCGCCGGCGCCTACCCGCCACCGGCCGGGCAGCCGGCAAGCACCCCCGCCGACCTCCGCGAGCGCGGAGCCCTGCCTGGCCTCCGCTACGGGGCCCAGCTCATCCTGCCACAGCGCAGGTGGGATGCCACCGTCACCGCCAGCCCACACCACGTCCCCGGCACACGGATGTGGTGGAGCCGCGCCGTGGTCGCTCTCGGCCTGCTCCTCTCTGCGCTGTTGGCCGCTTACGTCTCCTCGATCGTGGGCCGCGCCGCGTGGGCCGGTCGGCTCGTCGCCGAGCGTACCGCCGAGCTCTCCCAGACCAACGAGCAGCTACAGCGCGAGGTCGCCGAGCGCCTCCGCCACGAGGAGGCCCTCCGGCGGAGCGAAGAGCGCTTCCGCCTCCTCGTCCAGACCATGAACGAGGGCCTGGCGGTGATCGATACCTCCCGGAAGCTGATCTACGTCAACGACGCCCTCTGCCGGACCCTCGGCTACGCGGAGGAAGAGCTTCTGGGCCGTTCGCCCGCCGAGTTCATGGACGACGCCAACCGGGGCATCCTGGCCGAACAGCTTGCCCGCCGCGCCCTCGGCGATGACACACCCTACGAGATCACCTGGACTACCAGGGACGGTCACCCGGTCCCTACCATCGTCTCGCCCCGTCCCCGTTTTGGGCCGGATGGCGAGTACCAGGGCAGCTTCGCCGTCATCACCGACATCAGCCGGCTGAAGCAGGCCCAGGAGGAGCTTCAGCGCTCCAATGCGGAGCTTGAGGCCTTCGCCTACATCGCCTCCCACGACCTCCAGGAGCCCCTGCGAAAGGTCCGCGCCTTTGGCGACCGGCTGGAGGTCAAGTGCGCGGCAGCCCTCGGCGAGCAAGGCCGCGACTACCTGCAGCGCATGCAGACCGCGGCGGCGAGAATGCAGGAGCTGATCAACGACTTGCTCGCGTTCTCGCGCGTGACGACCCGAGCGCAGCCCTTCACCCCTGTCGACCTCAACCAGGTAGTCCGCGAGGTTGTGTCGGACCTCGAGACCCGCATCGAGCAGGTGGGCGGCTGTGTGGATGCCGGCAACCTCCCCACCATCGATGCCGACCCGTTGCAGATGCGCCAACTGCTCCAGAACCTCATCGGGAATGCCCTGAAGTTCCGCCGCGAGGGCGTGCCGCCGGTCGTGCGCGTCCGGGGCGAGATCGTTGGCGGCGCCTCGACGGAGGAGTCGTGCCGCCTGGTGGTGGAAGACAACGGTATTGGCTTCGACATGAAGCACGCCGACCGCATCTTCGAGATGTTCCAGCGCCTGCACGGCCGGGGGGAGTACGAGGGAACCGGCGTGGGCCTCGCGATCTGCCGCAAGATCGTCGAACGCCATGGCGGAGCCATCGCAGCCCAGAGCACGCCCGGCCAGGGATCGGTCTTCACCGTGACGCTGCCCGTCCATCATGCCGAGAGCCCATCCTGAAACCCGTGGCGCAGCCCTCCAGGGCTGTGAACCCCTCGGCCTCAGGATAGGCCCAGGGGGAGCGGCAACATGAGCCGGATGGCTGAAGCGATCACCATCTTGGTCGCCGACGATGACCCGGAAGACTGCCTGCTGCTGCGCGATGCCTTCCAGGAGAGCCGCGTGGCCAACAACCTGCGTTTCGTCGGCGATGGCGAGGAGCTGATCGACTACCTCTGCCATCGGGGCCAGTACGCCGACCCGGCCAGCTCACCCCGACCGGGGCTCATCCTGCTCGACCTCAACATGCCCCGCAAAGACGGCCGCGAGGCTCTGGCGGACATCAAGAGCGACCCCGAGCTGCGGCACATACCCGTCGTCGTACTCACGACCTCCCAGGCCGAGGAGGACATCTACCGTTCGTACGACCTCGGGGTGAACTCCTACATCACCAAGCCCGTCACCTTCGAGTCGCTGGTGGAGGTCGTGAGAACTCTGGGCATGTACTGGCTGGGAATCGTCGAGTTGCCGCACGAGAAGGCTTGACGCCATGGACGACCGGCCCATCCGGGTGCTCCTCGTTGACGACGACGAGGACGACTACGTGATGACCCGCGACCTGCTCGCGGAGTGCGCGGACCGCACTCGCTTCGAGCTGGAATGGGTCTCCACGTACCACGAGGCCCTCAAGGCCATCACCCGCGGTGACTACGACGTCTCCCTGCTCGACTACCGCCTGGGCGAGCGCACCGGCCTCGACCTCCTCCGCGAGGCCCTCGCCCGCGGCGCCCGGGGGCCGATGATCCTCCTGACCGGCCAGGGCGACCATGAGGTCGATCTGGAGGCGATGCGCGCCGGCGCCACCGACTACCTCGTCAAGGGCCAGGTGGATGCCCCGCTTCTCGAACGCGCCATCCGCTACGCCATCGAGCGCAGCAAGGTCGACCGCCTCCGTAATACCATGGTCGCCTTCGCCTCCCACGAGCTCCGCACCCCCATCACCGCCGTCAGGGGCTACGCGGAGACCATCCTCCTCCAGGAGGCCGACCAGCTGAGCAGCCTCGAAGTCGACATGCTGGGTTCGATCATCCAGGCGGCCAACCACCTCACCCGCACCATCGACGGCTTCCTCGATCTCTCCCGCGCGGACGCCGGCCGGCCCATCGAGCTTGTCCTCGAGACGTTCGACCTGCGCGGCCTCGTGGAGGAGGCGGTCGAGATTCAGCGCATGGACGCCCGCCGCTGCACCTTCGAGACGCACTACGATGAGTCGGTGGGAACGCTCCGAGGGGATCGCTACAAGCTGCTCCTGGTGCTCACGAACCTCCTGTCCAACGCCGACAAGTACTGGCCCGGCGGCGGCACCGTCCACGTGCGCGTCACGCGCGAGCACGACAGCCTCCACTTCGTGGTCATCGACCAGGGCATCGGCATCCCCCTCGAGGCGCTGCGGAGCCTCTTCACACCCTTCTACCGTGTCCGCGCCGCCGGCGCCGCCGACGTGCGCGGCACCGGCCTTGGCCTCTGCCTCTCCAAGCACCTCGTCGAAGCCCATGGCGGCCGCATCTGGATCGACTCCCACCCCGGCCGCGGCACCACCGTCCACTTCACCATCCCGACCTGACGGCGCCCGTGTAGGAGGAGACACTGGGGCCCGGCAGGTCCGCGCCCGAGGCAGCGCGAAGAGCTGCTTCGGAGAGCGAGCGCTACCGCGTTCGGGCGAGAGGAGCAGGGAGCCCCCGGTCTTCCCCGCTCCTATGGGATCCCGCGAGGGAGGAGCGACCAACGTATGTGCGTCACAACGGTGTACATGCTGGTGGATGGCATCCAGCTTCCGAAGACCCCCTGTGTGGTGGCTATGCCAGGGAGTGCGCTTGTGGAGAGGGTCGCTTTCGCTCCCTCTCGCGCAGCCCGAGAGGCCTGGCGCGAATACGACACCGATCTCGGTGACCTTCTGCTCTCCCGCCTCTGCAAGGGGGACGAAGCGGCACTCCGCATCCATCGTGCACTCGGCCAGCCGAGCATTCAACCAGGAACGCACAAACTCCGAGTACTTGACCCCCCAACAGACGCGCTGGGCTTACGCAAGCGGGGCGTCATGCGACTCGATTGCACGGATTGTGCGTCGGCAGATGACATACCAGGGCTTGTCGAGCGTCTGGTGGAGGAGCTTGAGCCGGTGCAAGCGCTCTTGTGCTTCGCCCAGCGACGCCTCTCTTCGGTCACGGATACGATCGTCGTCACCGACGGCAACCTGCTCTATCGCCTGTATGAGACGCGCGAGCCGGTAGCTTCACCTGCACGTGGATACGGACTGCTGATCGACGAGGACTCGCTACGGCCGTTCCTGGCGCATGCCCTCTCCACTTGGGCAGACGTGGACGCGAAGACGCGAGAGCACCTACAGCTTGCAATGGCTCTGCACCGCATAGCTTGTGCACAGCGCGCTGTCATCGGCACGCGGCTCCTGGAGCATTTCGCGGCACTGGACATCGCCACAGCACTGGTACCTCTACCGGCGGAGAACCCAAGCCCGAAGGGGCGAGCTGCGAAGTGCAGGAAGGGCCCGACGCAGATGGACCAATTCGAGAACGCCAGGCAGACGCTGGTCAAGGATGGATGGCCTGACGACAGAGTACCGAGCGTGGACGAGGTAAGGACGGCGTACAAGATCAGGTGCGACCTTGCGCACGCCCGAGGGTGCAGCGTACTCAAGCTGGGTGACGAGGATGAAAACCGGAAGAAGATACTGCGAGCAACAGGATATGTCGTCAGTCTACTGGAGGCCTGCCTGCTGTGGCATCTCCGCTTCCACCCGAACTCGCCTCCGAGGGTCATGGTGGCTTTGCCCTTCGCACTCGCCGGGACAGGGCGCGTACAGCGGTTCTGGCTTGGCGCTGGCGCACCACGCGCAAGCGGATCCGGGGATACTCGTGATGGGTAGTCGTCAAGGGGGGAGACCTCCGCTGTCCCCCCTGACGAAGAGCCGTTATGGATGTCCCCGGCTCAGCCCCGCCAACCAGGCTCGTCTCCGAAAGGGTGGTCCACCATGCTCCGTCCCTCTTCCCTCCTCGCGGGGCTGGTCGTTCTGCTGATCGGCGCGCTTCTGCTTGGCGCGGTGTGGCTCGGGCCGAAGGCGACCACGCGATCAGCCGACGCTCAGCCGCAGCCGAGCCTGCAGAAGCGCTGGCTCTTCGTGTGGCGGGACATGAGCGACCCGAAGGAAGTGGACCGCGTGATCGCCCGCTTCCCGCGCGCCAAGGCCGACGGCTACAACGGGGTCGTCTTCTCGTACAACATCCCGCCGGAGAAGGCCGCCGCCCTGAGGGAGGCGGCGAAGGAGCACGGGCTGGACCTCGTCGCCATCGTCATGGGGGGCTCCCGTGACCGGAACTACATGGAGGGCGTGCTCTCCCAGGACGCCCTGTTCGTCGCGAAAGGCGGGACCGCCGCCCTCGTTCCCGACAACCCGACGCGCGTGGTGAACGGCGACTTCGAGGATACGACGGGCAACCACTTCAACGGCTGGTCGTTCCAGGACGACGAAGGCGTGACCACCTTCGCCGACCACGAGGTCGTCCACGGCGGGAAGACCTCGCTGCGCATGGAGAGCGTCGGCAAGAACCAGTACCGCCATTGCCGAATCATGCAGCCGCTGAAGCTGCAGCCTCACCGGCAGTACCGCATCTCCTTCTGGCTGAAGTCCGAGAACCTGTCCCCGGCCGACCCCGAGATCAAGGTGCTCACTCCCGATACCACGGGCGCCGTCAGCTTCCAGACGTTCCACACCGAGCGGACGCAAGACTGGAAGCACTACGACCTGGTCTTCAACAGCCTCGACCACGCCGAGGCCAACCTCTACCTCGGCTCCTGGTACGGCAAGGACGGGGAGTTCTGGTGGGACGACCTCACCATCGAGGAGATCGGCCTGGTCAACGTGCTCCGCCGGCCGGGGTGCCCGGTCACGGTGCGCGGGGAGAACGGCACGACCTACGAGGAGGCGCGGGACTACGAGAAGATCGTGGACCCCGAACTCCACCCCTGGCGGGCTTACCACGAGCCGCCGGTCATCAAGCTGACGGCCGACACGCGCATCGGAGAGGGCGATCGGCTGCGGGTGAGCTACTACCACCCCATCATCGTCTACGAGGACCGGCTGACGAGCTGCCTCTCCGAGCCGGAGATCTTCGCCGACTGGCGCGAGGAGGTGATCCAGGCCAACGACCTCCTCCACCCGGCCGCCTTCTTCATGTCGCACGATGAGCTGCGGGTCATGAACCAGTGCGCCCTCTGCCAGAGCATGAACATGACACCCGGAGAGCTGCTGGCCTGGAACGTGCGGAAGGCGGCGCAGATCATCCGGGACATCCGCCCCGACGCGGAGATCTGGGTCTGGAGCGACATGTTCGACCCACAGCACAACGCGGTCGACCACTTCTACGCGGTGAACGGTTCGCTCAAGGGCTCCTGGGAGGGGCTCGACCCAGGCATCGGCATCGTGAACTGGCACGGGGGCCTGATGGGGAAGAACTGCCGGTTCTTCGCCGACCGGGGGCTAAAGCAGATTCTCTCCGGCTACTACGACGGCGACGAGGACGGCTCCGCCATCGCCCAGTGGCTCGCCGACACTCAGGGCATTCCCGGCATCGTGGGCGCCATGTATACGACCTGGGAGGACCGCTACGACGCCATGGACGCCTGGGCCGAGAAGGCCTGGGGCAGCGGCAACCCGAGGTAACCTCGTCACGATCTGCAAGCCGCGGGCACCTGACTCATCTGCCCGGGCACGCGCCGCAACGAGGAAGTGCGATCCCGGCGAGGCGAGATGAGCAAGGTGTCCGCTCATCCTGGCCCCTCTCGTCCTCCCCGCTTACCGCTTACCCCTTACCGCCGTTCCTTCCAGAATCCCCGGGACTTCTCCAGCGCCACGCAGATCGCCTCGATGTTCTCGAGTGGCACATCCGGCGCGCACTCCGCGCTCAGCCACAGGCCCCCCTCGGGCGAGCCGAGCTTCTCCGCCGCCTCGCGCACGTGCGCGTCGAGTTGCTCCGGCGTGGCGAAGGGGAAGAGCTGCCGGTCGAGGTCCAGGTTCACGCACACCTTCCCCTTGCACTCCCTCACCAGCCCCTCCAGCCCATTCGCCCGGATCTGCGGGTTGAGCACGTTGACCCCGCACTCGATCAGGTCCTTGATGATCGGCAGGATGTGCCCATCGGTGTGCATGTAGACCTTCGCCCCGGCGTCATGGCAAAGGCCATACATCGTCGCATAGCAGGGCTTGAGGTACTTCCGCCACTTGTACTCGCCGATCGCGAGTCCGTGCTGCATCCCGAGGTCATCGCCGAAGTGCACCATCGCCGGCTTGCCTTCGAGCATCCGCTTGATCTCGCCCACGTTGTACTCGAGCACGATGTCAATGAGCATCTGCAGTTCCGGCGGCTCCTCGGCGAAGTCGACCATCAGCTCCTCGAAGCCGCGCAGGTCCGCCAGCCTCAGCCACATGAACCCGTGCATCAGGCCCGACCCCGGCGGCGGGGCCTTCAGCTTGTGCACGTCCGCCCGCGTGGGCACCGGGTGCCCGGTCACGATCGACTCGCACCCGTGCCGGATGTTGCTCCACACGCACCCCCACACATCGATGTGCTCCCCCTGCCGGTACGTCCCGCCCACCTCATCGAAGTCCCGACTGCCCTGGTTGATCTCCCCGAAGATGATCGGGTGCCGCGCCACGATCTCCTCCAACGCCTCTCGGTACTTCACCCATGTCGCGGGCAGCAGGCTCACCGATATGGGGATGGTCTCCGGGTAGTCGAACTCCATCGCCTTCCAGCGATCGTCTTCTGCTCCCATGCCGTTCCGCCGTCTCCTCTTCCGGCCGTTGCCGTTCTTCGTGTCTTTGTGTCTTTGTGGTTCACTGTCGTTGTGCCTTCCCCCTGCCCCCCGAAGAGGTGCCCTCACCCCCCACCATCGAAACCTCCCCCATGCCTACCCTCCTCCTCGCCCTCGCCACCCACCTCGCCGCCGCCGGCGAGAAGACCTTCGTCATCTCGGACTTCGAGAACGGCCTCGCCGGTTGGGTCACCAACGACGCGATCAAGCACGCCGGCCAGTCCCAGGACACCCCCCTCATCTCCCTCGCCCCCTCGGATGCCGCTCACTCCGGTCGCGGGTGCCTCGCGGTCACCTTCCATCCGGGCCAGGGCTGGGCCGGCGCCTTCATCATCCTGGCGTCAGCCGGTGACGTCTGGGCCGACGCCGGCGTGGACGAGATCGCCTTCTGGATGAAGGGAGATGGGCAGGACAAGGTGGTGAAGATCGACATCCAGGCCTGGAGCGACGAGCATGTCCCCGCCTTCTGGGGCGTCCCCGTCTCGCTCAAGGACACCGCTTGGCATGAGGTGGTCATCCCTCTGACCGCGTTCCAGGAGAGCAATCCCTCTCAGCGCCTTCGGCTGCCATCCTTGCACGCCCTGCAGATCGACGCCTCGGGCGAGATCGGGCCCGCGACGCTCTGGGTCGATGACATCATGGCCCGCAACGCGCACGGCCAGGGCGCGCCGTTCGCCGAGAGCCCGCTCGACGACCAGGTCCGCGCCCTGCCGCCTCTCAAGGGCCTCCCGCGCCTGGGCCAGTGGGGCATCCCGCCCCTGACGCCGGAGGGCTTGCAGCGCTCGAAGCTCCTCGGCCTCGACTTCGCCTCGAACGGGGAGAACCGCCTCAACCAGCAGCGGGCGTTCCTCGATGGCCTCATCTCGAATCACTGCCCCGGCCGGCCCGGCGCCGAGGTTCTGTCCGGGCTAGGCCTGACCGACGAGGACATGGACCAAGACGCCCAGGGCCGTCGCACGGGCGAGGGCGTGGAGAGCGCTGTCTTCCACCCCGCGGTCGTCGACCGCTTCTGCACCTACGTCGCCGAACGTGTCCGCACCCGGAAGGACGCCCCGTGGGTCAGCTCGTTCACGCTCTCCTCGCCGATCAGCATGTACGGCGAGGTCCATTACCCCGCCTCGACCGCCGGCCAATACGCCGTCTTCAGTCGCCCCGCCCAGGCCAACTTCCGCACCTGGCTGCGCCGCGAGTACGACGATGATCTCGCCGCGCTCTCCCGCGCCTGGGGGCAGCCCTTCGCCGGCTGGGAGGACATCGTCCCTCCCCAAGGCCCGCAGCCCGGCCCCGAGGGCATCGACCTCCGCACCTCCTGGTCCGACTTCATGCACTGGTACAACTGGTGGCTGGAGGAGGTCACTCGCCGTAGCCTCGTCGCCGCCCGCCGGGAGACCGACAAGCCCCTCGCGGTCATGATGGGCGGCCCCAAGGTCGGTCTCAGCCAGGGGATCGCGCTCGGCAACATCGGGCCGATCGTGCGGCTGCTGGGCCGAACGCGCCCGGCCTTCTTCAACGACACTGACAGCCAGACGCTCTTCTCCTGCCGCTACAGCCGCGCCGCTTGCTCCCAGTACGGCGTGGAGCTGATGCTGGAGCACGTCGGCCCGCCCTATCTCCACCTCTTCCATCAGCACAACATGGCGCTCAACGTGCTCGCCTGCGGCGCGGACCTCGCGCACCTCGCCCACGCGGGAGAGCTGTTCGATCCCAGCCACTGGTTCGGCCGCGCGTGGACGAACCTCGCGCCCCTCCTCCGTCGGTATCACGGTACCTACGTGAAGAGCGACGCGGCCTTCTTCCACTCTTACCTCACGTCCTGGTACCGGCCCGACCGCTCGAACGGGGACACCGTGCGCCTCTATGACTCGACGAACCAGCTCTGGTTCCCGGAGCAGGGCTACCCCTCGTGGGGGCGGGCGCTCGGCTCGCCCGATGTGGTCGATGATGCGATGATCGAGGACGGCGCCCTCGCCGGCCGCAAGCTTCTCGTGGTGCCCAACAGCTCGGTCACGGTGACCTCCCGGAAGGCCCTGGACGCCATCCGCAGGTGGGTCGAGGATGGCGGCACACTCGTCGGCTTCGGTCCGGGCTGCCTGGCCTACAGCGTCGAGCCCGACCGGTCGCTCACGCCCACACCCGGCCTCGGCGGACTCATCCGGAAGGACCGGATCGACCGGCTCGCCGGCGGCGACCGACTCGCGTGCCAGGTCGGGAAGGGCCACGCCATCCTCTACCTCGACCCGGCCGACGACGCCTTCCTGATGAAGCACGTCCCACTCGACTGGCTTCGGGCCGAGGCGGACCGCTGCGGGGTCCGCCGCTGGTGTGAGGCAGATGCCGAGATCAACCTGATGTACGCGGGGCGGGACAGGACCTCGGGCAAGCACCTCTTCGTCGCCGACTTCACCCGGTCGGTCCGCAACGACCCGCCCGATGCCGAGCCGACCTTCTGGACCGACCGCACCTTCCAGCTTCGGTTCGACCCGTCGCTGCAGGGGGATGCTGAACTGGTGGGGCTGACCAACAGCTTCGCGGGCTGCACCGGCGGCCAGGCGGACTTCAGTCCCGAGACCCGCGTCCTCACCGTCAGGTTCCGCCTGCCGGGCGAGCTTCTGGTCACCTTCGGCGAGTCGAAGTAGGTCGTGGCGCAGCCCTCCAGGGCTGCGGCCGTTGCCGTCGCCGTTCTCCTGACCCCTGGCCCCAGACCCCTGCCCTCAATACCCCCCCGCTTCCCTCCCCACCTCCAGTATCGCCAGCCAGTTCGCCAGCTCCAGCTCCGACATCGTGGGCCACCCGAACGGCGTCGCCGTCGGACAGAGGATGAACCTCCCACCGACCATCCCCACCCTCACCGTTTCGGCAACCATCTCCCGGAACCGCCGGTTCGGCATGGTGCAGATGTCGTGGTGCTGGATGTTCCCCACGATCGTGAGGTCACCGCCCACCCGTCGCTTCGCCTCGGCCATCGTGACATCCCCCATCGGCGGCGGCTCGATCGGGTGCAGCGCATCCGCTCCCATCCGCACGAAGCCCTCCAGCACGGGCCCCATCCGCCCGTGGCAGTGCACGACCGCCATCCCGCCCGCCGCGTGGATCATGTCGATGATCTCCGCATCCGGCCCGACCACCCATTCCTCGAAGTCCCGGGGCGATTGCAGCGGCGGGATGCACAGCTCCGGCCCCACGTACCCGAACAGCGGCCCCATTCCCTGCGAGATCACCCACGCCACCCACTCCCTGATCCTCCGCCCGAACTCGGCGACCAGCTCCCCGACCATCCCGCGCTTCTCGATGGACCAGATCGCGAACGTCTCCGATCCTGTGAGGTTGTTGACGAAGTACATCGGGTCGCTCGGCACCGACACCATCGGTAGGCCCCGGTCGCCGAGCTGCTTGTCTACCTCGAAGAACCCCGAGCAATCCGGCTGCGGCGGCACATAGGGCACCGAGAGCAGCCTCTCGACATCCTCCTCCGTCTCCAGCAAGTGCTTCTTGCAGTACCCCGGCCTCCCGTGGAGGCTGACGTAATGAACCTCGGTCAGCTCCCCCGCGGGGGTGCCGTAGGTGATGACCTGCTCCTCGAAGTCGGGCGACCTCGCCGGCCGGCGCTCACTCCGCACGCTCACCTGATCGCTCGCGCTCAGGAACACCCCCGCTCCCGCGCCCCACCAGTGGATGATGTCCCCCTTCTCGAGCACCGCCTCCACCAGCCGCCGCGCGTTCTCGTGGATGTCCCCCAACCACGGGTGAATGCCCCACATCCACACCGGAACGCGGTCGGGGAGGTCACCACGGAGAGCTGTGAGGAGACGCTGGCGAGAGGTCATTGGGGCACCTGCGCCAGCACGGCACATGTGCTGGCCGTGTAGGGGCGCCATTCATCGCGCCCGATCGTGTAGGGGCGCCATTCATGGCGCCCGCCACCAGTAGGTTGGCGCCAAGGGGTCATTCGGGTGTGGAGTCACCGACGCCGGACTGCCCGGGAGAGGGCTCGGTTCGGCGTGTTCTCGTCCACCAGGAAGTTCAACCGTGGCCCACCTTACAGGGGCACCACTTCCGTCTCGGATACGAGTGCGGCGGCGTAGGCCAGAGCAGCCTCAACCTGCTCTTTCGTCAGGTCGTACTCAGCCATGACCTCCGCCTTGCTCATCCCACCGGCCAGCGAGCCGACCAGGATGGACACCGGCACGCGGGTCCCCGTGATCACCACCACACCATGATGGACCTTGGGGTCGACACTCACATGCGGCGCGATCTCCATTGGGCTCACCTCATCCTTCCGCCTCTTCCGCGTCCTCTGGTTTCGCCTCCTGCCTGCCAGCCTCCTGCCGCGTGAGAGAGCACACTCCTCGTGCAGGTTCCTGTGTGGTGGACGCGCACCTGGCCCCGCTCATCGCGGAGGTCGTGCGAGTCCTTGGCCAACCGGACATTCGGCCCCCGGCCGCGCTTGCCGGCTGCCCTCCCCCTGCACCCCCTCCCGTGCGCCCGGGAGAAGGGAGGCCAGGGAGTTCCCCCTCCCCCTATTGGAGATACTTATATATCTACGTAGTAGATATATAAGTATCTCCAATAGGGGGAGGGGGAAACCAGGCTCACGTCCCCGGTCGCACGCCCCCCTTTTGTCCCCCCAACCGTCCTCACCCAACCTCCCGAAGAGGTTTCCCTCCCCTGCCGGCGGGAAATGGCCGTGTGCAATCTGACGAGTCACAATGCACGGGAGGCTGCTTCGATGGCCGATGAAGTTCGGTTCGGAATCGTGGGTCTGGGCATGGGGCGCGATCGCGCGAACAAGGCGACGAAGACGCCCGGCGCCCGGCTGGTCGCGGTGTGCGACATCCTGGAGGAGCGCGGAGCGAAGGCGGCGGAGGAGTTGGGGGTCGAGTGGATCACCGAGTACGATGAGATGCTCGCGCGGGAGGACATCGACGCCATCGGTGTCTACACGCCGAGCGGGTGGCACTGCGACTTCGCTCTGCGCGCGCTCCAGGCCGGGAAGCACGCCTTCACCACCAAGCCCATGGATATCGAGGTGGCGAAGTGCGATGCCGCCATCGCCGAAGCTGAGAAGCGCGGCCTGCTGCTTGCGGTCGACTTCGACTGCCGCTACGATCCGATGAACCACCGCGTTCGGGCGGCACTTCAGCAGGGAGCCATCGGCAAGGTCATCCTCGCCGACCTGCGGATGAAGTGGTATCGCAGCCAGGGCTACTACGATGGCGGGTCGCCCCCCGGTTGGCGCAGCCGCCGCGAGACCGAACGCGGCTCGGCGGCCAACCAGGGCGTGCACTACATCGACCTCTTGCAGTGGTGGCTCGGCCCGGTGAAGAGCGTCATCGGCCGCTACGGCACCTTCACCCACGAGATCGAGAGCGAAGATGCGGCCGGAGGCATTGTCGAGTTCGCGTCCGGCGCGTGGGCGGTTGTGCTCACCACGACGTGCAGCTTCCCCGGCCTGGGCACAACGCTCGAGATCACCGGCGACCGCGGTACCGTCGCCTGGCACGACTCGAACCTCAAGGCCTTCCAGGCGATGAAGGGCGATGCGTCCGGGCTGCCGGAGTGGGGTTCACCGGAAGCCGAGGACCTGAGCCTCGACGACTTCCCCGTGCCCGAGGACCTGCCGCCGCACATCATCGTGGACATGGTGCGCGCCATCACCGAGGGCCAGCCGGTTCAGTGCGACGGCCGCGAGGGGCGGAAGTCGGTGGCGCTGTTCCAGGCGATCTACGAGTCATGCGAGCAGGGGAAAGCCGTGTCGGCGCCGTAGCACCCATAGGGACGCATGGACGGCCGTTCTTGACAGTGGGTCCTTGGTCCTAGTCTCGTTTGATGTGTGATCCATCGGCTGTCACGTGACGCGACATCAGACCTCGCCGAGGTAGGCGGCCCGGACCTGGGGGTTGGCCTCGAGGTTGGCGGCGGAGTCGGCGAGCACGATGCGGCCGGTCTCCAGCACGTACCCCCGATGGGCGATGCGCAGAGCCATGTGGGCGTTCTGCTCCACGAGCAGAATGGTGACTCCGCGCGCGTTGATGTCGCGGATGACGCCGAAGATGCTCTGGACGAGGTTGGGCGCAAGCCCCAGCGACGGTTCGTCGAGCAGGAGCAGCTTGGGGTGGGTCATGAGGGCGCGACCGATCGCGAGCATCTGCTGCTCGCCGCCTGATAGTGTGCCCGCCCGCTGCCGACGTCGCTCGGCCAAGCGCGGGAACAGCGCGAAGACGTCGGCCATGGCCTCCTGCACGCGCCGGCGCCCGCGCACCAGGTAGGCCCCCATCTCCAGGTTCTCGACCACGGTCAGGTCCGCGAACACGCGCCGCCCCTCCGGCACCTGGCAGATCCCCCGGGCCACGATGGCATGGGCGGGCACGGTCGCCAGCGACTGCCCCTCGAAGAGCACCTCGCCGCGCGAGGGCCTCAGCAGCCCGGAGATGAGGCTGAGGGTGGTGGACTTGCCCGCGCCGTTCGCGCCGATCAGGGCGACGATCTCGCCCTGCTCCACCGTGAGAAACACGCCGTGGAGCGCCTGGATCGGGCCGTAGTGCACATCCACCTCGCGCAGGCTCAGCATCTCAGTGACCGGGCTCCCCGAGGTAGGCTTCGACGACCGCGGGATCGTGGGCGATCTCCTGCGGGCTGCCGGCGGCGATCTCCCGCCCATCGTTGAGGACCACCACGCGATGCGAGATGCCCATGACGAGACGCATGTCGTGCTCGATGAGCAGGATGGTCAGAGGGAGCTTCTCGATCAGCGACCGGATCAGCCCCATGAGGTGCGTGGTCTCGGAGGGGTTCATGCCGGCGGCGGGCTCGTCGAGCAGGAGCAGCCTGGGGTTGGTGGCCAGCGCGCGGACGATCTCCAGCCGCCTCTGGTCGCCGTAGGGCAGGCTGCCGGCCAGCTCCGCCGCCCGGTCCTGCAGGCCGAACATCCCGAGCAGCTTCAGCGACGCCTCCGTGATCCGCGCCTCGGTGGCCGCCCACCGGCGGCTGCGCAGCGCGGCCCGCAGCATCCCGTAGTCGCTGTCTTGGTGCATGGCCGTGCGGAGGTTGTCGAGCACGCTGAGGCCGCGGAACAGCCGGATGTTCTGGAAGGTGCGTCCGATGCCCAGCTTCGCGATGCGGTGGGCAGGCAGCCCAGAGATGACGCGGCCATCGAAGCGCACACTCCCCTCGGTCAGGCTGTGCACGCCCGTGATGGCGTTGAAGACGGTGGTCTTCCCGGCGCCATTGGGTCCGATGAGGCCGACAAGCTCGCCGCAGGAAAGCGCGAGCGAGAAGCCCGAGACGGCGGTCAGCCCGCCGAACCGCACCGTGCACGACTCGAGAGAGAGCAGCGGCCCGTCAGGCAGCCTGGCTCCCCCCTCTCCGCCGCGCGGTCACGGCCTGCAGCAGCTTCCCCCCGCGGAGCAGCATGGCGGCGATCAGCAGGGCGGCGTAGATCACCATGCGAGGATCGGTCTGGAGGTGGAGCAGATCCTTCACCTGCCGCAGGCCCTCGGGCAGAAGGGTGATGGCGACGGCGGCGATGATGACGCCCGCCGGGCTGCCTCCGCCTAGGACGACGATCAGCACCAGCTCGATCGACTTCATGAAGTCGAATCCACGCGGGTGGATGAACTGGAGGTAGTGGGCATAGAGGCAGCCAGCCACACCGGCGAAGAAGGCGCCGATGACGAAGGCGGCGGTCTTGTAGTGGGCGCAGTCGATGCCGAGGGCCTCGGCCGCGGCCTCATCCTCGCGGATGGCCAGAAGCGCGCGCCCATGGACCGAGTTCACGAGGTTGCGCAGGACCACGGCGGTGACCACTACGGCTCCCAGGCACAGGAACAGGCTGGAGTAGCGGGGTATGCCGGCGAGCCCGCGGGCGCCGCCGACCGCATCGATGTTGAGGAGCACGACCTTGATGATCTCGCCGAAGCCAAGCGTGGCGATGGCGAGGTAGTCCCCTCGCAGCCGTAGGGACGGCAGCCCCACCAGGAGCCCCCCTCCCGCCGCCGCCAACCCACCGACCACCATGAGCGCCAGCATGTAGAGGGCGATGACGACCTGCGCCATGGACTGGTGCTCATGGGGCGCGAGCCACTGCTGGCCGAAGTTGACGGAGACCCAGGCCGTGACGTAGGCGCCGATGGCCATGAAGCCCGCGTGGCCGATCGAGAACTGGCCGGTGTAGCCGTTCACGAGGTTGAGACCGAGGGCGAGGACCACGTTGCAGGCGACGAAGACGAGGATCTGCAAGAGGTAGGGGTTCAGGAAGCGAGGGAGCAGCGTGTTGAGCAGGACGAGCAGGGCCCCGACCCCGACGCAGATGCCGAGGCGAGGCAGGTAGTGAGCGAGGGGCGAGGGTAGGCTCACCGGCTCACACCTTCTCCCTGCCGGCCCGACCGAGAAGCCCGGTGGGCCTGACGAGCAGGATCGTGATGAGCACGGCGAAGGCCACCGCATCCCGCAGAGTCGAGCCGCTGAGAGTCACCGATGGCGAGACGTGGAGCGTGACGCTGCTGACGCCGGTTTCGACCAACCCCATGAGCACGCCGCCGAGCATGGCGCCGGGGATGCTGCCGATCCCGCCGAGCACGGCCGCCACAAAGGCTTTGATGCCCGGCATGAAACCCATGAGCGGGTCGACCGAGCCATAGTAGACGCCGTAGAACACCCCTCCCGCTCCCGCGATGGCTGAGCCCAGGCAGAAGGTGAAGGAGATGATGCGGTCGGGGTTGATGCCCATCAACTGGGCCGCCTGGCGATCCTCCGACACGGCGCGCATGGCCTTGCCGACCTTGGTGCGGGCGACGATGAGATGCAGGAGGATCAGGATGGCCGCTGTCGCGGCGACCGTGACGACCTGCTGCTGAGTCACGACGAGGGCCAGGTGCTTCTGCGGCCACGGGATGGGGTCGGGCTTGATAGCGGGCGGGTAGGTTCGCGGCGCCGCCCCCAGGAAGATGACCCCCAGGTTCTGGAGGAGCAGCGAGACGCCGATGGCGGTGATGAGGGCCGCGAGCCGCGGCGCTGCCCGCAGGGGTCGGTAGGCGCCTCGCTCGATCACAACGCCGAGCAGCGCCGCGGCGACCATCGCGATGAGCACTGCCAGCGGGAGGGGCAGATGGAGCACGGTGAGCGCGGCCAGGCCCGCGAACGCGCCCACCATGAAGACCTCACCATGGGCGAAGTTGATCAGCCGGAGCACGCCGTAGACCATCGTATACCCCAGCGCGATCAGGGCATACATGGCCCCCAGCGAGATGCCGTTGACGAGTTGCTGCAGCATGGGCTAGCGGCTGCTTGCCGTTCGGAGGGGCGGCGCCATGGTCTGGACGAAGGTCTGCTTGCCGTTCTTGATCGTCAGGATGGTCGCGGACTTGCGGGCATTGCGGTCCTGGTCGATGGTGATCTTGCCGGTCACACCATCGAAGTCCTTCACCTGAGCCAGGGCATCGCGCAGCGCGGTGCGGTCGACCTTGTTGGCGCTCTTGATCGCCTGGGCGACGATCCGCACGGCGTCGTAGGCGCAGGCCGCCAGGGCGTCGGGAACCTCGTTGTACTTCGCCTGGAAGGTCTGGACGAACTGGCGCACCACCGGGTTGGGATCATCCTTGCTGTAGTGGTTGGAGAAGCAGCCACCCTCGGCGGCCTTGCCGGCGATCTCAACCAGCTTGGGGGAGTCCCAGCCATCCCCGCCGATGCCGATGGCCTTGAGGCCGAGCTGGCGCGCCTGGGAGAGGATGAGGGCCACCTCACCGTAGTACCCGGGGACGTACATCACATCGGGGTCGAGGTCCCTGAACTTGGTGAGCTGAGCCCGGAAGTCCTTGTCGCCCTGGTTGTAGGACTCCTCGCCGAGGATCTTCCCGCCGTCGGCGGTGAAGGTGGCCTTGAACACGGAGCTGAGGCCCTTCGAGTAGTCGCTGGCGACATCGGAGAAGATGACCGCCGTCTTTGCCGTGAGCTTCTCGGTGGCGAACTTGGACATCACCAGGCCCTGGAAGTCGTCGGTGAAGCAGACGCGGAAGATGTAGTCACCGGTCTTGGTGACCGCTGGGTTGGTGGAGGACGGCGTCACCATGGGCGTCTGAGCGCGCTGACAGATGGGGGCCGCCGCCAGGCTGTTGGAGCTGGCGACTTCGCCGAGCACGCAGAGGACCTGGTCTTGCTGGATCAGCTTCTGGGCGGCATTGGCCGCCTCCTCGGGCTTGCACTGGTCGTCCTCCACGATCAACTTGATCTGCTTCCCGAGCACCCCACCGACGGCGTTGATCTCCTCGGTGGCGAGCTGCATGGCCTTGGTGGAGGACTGGCCGAAGGTGGCGAAGGGGCCGGTGTTGCACATGTAGACACCGAGCACGATCTCGCCACCACCACTTGCCTTCGGGGTGGTCGCGCCGGCGCCAGGGCCCGTCGTTGGCCCGCCCGGAGGGCCGGTTGAGCGAGGGCAACCCGCCAGCAGCGCCAGGCAGGCGATCACGAGGGACGAGAGCAGTAGGGGTGACCCGCGTGACATGAGAACACCTCCACCGTGGGCGACCGCTTGAGGGCGGCCTCCGGCCGTAGAGGGGGTAGTTCCCTGGGCGACCTCGCGTATCCTCCGGGCGGGGGATGACAGCGACGCGGTGCTGGACCTAGGGAACGGTGTGGACCGGGCAGATCACGAGCGGGGACACAGTGGGCGGCCTCAGCGGGACGATCGGAGACCCGTGGCGGGGACGAAGCCGCGGCCCGGGCTGGGGCCGGACGACCCGGGCCTCGCACCTGCTCCAGGTGCGAGGGACCGAGTGTCGGTGAACGGCGGCGACCCGGTGAGCGCGCAGTCCCACCAGAGGGTGGAACAAGACGGTATGGGGCGACGTTGGGCATGAGCGGGACCGACCCTCGCGGAGGTGACACTCGCCCTGTAGGACAGCGCACAACCTGCGGTCATAGAAGAGGTGGGTCATGTCACGGTGGCTGTGGCTCCCGTTTGCAGCCCTCCTGCTCGCGGGCTGTCTTCGCCAAACCCTTCCCCTGTCCACGCAGTCTCTCTCTGCCCCAACCGCACAGTACCTGCTGTGTGTTCGCCAGGGCGGCCGGCAGCCGGATGTCCTCGTAATGGCCACTCTGGGGCTCCAGGGCGCAGAGTTCCGCGACCTCTGCTCCGGCGACAACCTCGGCATGTTCCTTGAGGCCCTCGGCGTGTTCGGAGGCAGGGCCTACTTCGCCAAGATCGACGACCTGCTCTGTGTCGCCCTCGACACGGGCAAGTGCACGCGCATCGCCAATGCGCGGCCGTATGCCTACGTCGATGGACGCTTCTTCTGCGTGCGCGGGAAGGAGATGCGCGAGTATGACCTGCGCGCGAGACGGGTCCGGACGCTCGTCGTCCTGCCGGAGGAGGTGTACATCGATGCCCTGGCGGTCTCCCCCGACGGCCGGTGGCTTGCCTACTTCGTGGATCCGTCGCACCCGTCCTGCTCGTCGGCACGGCGGCTCACTATCGTAGATACGGAACGCCGGACCGTGCAGCCCGTAGCGACCAACACCGAGTACCGTGTGTCTGCGGCCGCCTCCATCTGGCCCGTGGCTCCACCCCACGCCTGGCTGGGTGCGCGGTTCTGCTTCCTCCGGTCCGACATCACCGGCGACCCGGCCGACGGGGGCGGACACAGCGTCAACGACCCGGTAGCCTACACCATCGCCGAGTATGACGTCGCCACCGGTCAGGTCCGCGACATCGTCGCTCTGGGATCGGCCATGAGCCAGGGCTGGCCTACCCTCGGGCCCGCGCGGCCGGGGCTGCCGCCGACGCTGGACGTCCGAACCGGGCCCGGGGCGGGGACGTACCTCGTGGACGTCGATGCGGGCAGGCTGGTGGCGACCGACTCCGCCGGCGGCGCGTTCCGCGTCGTGCCTGGCCCGACGGGCAGTCGGCTGTGCGACGGGGCGAAGCTGCTGGGGAGCGGCCCGATCCAGATGAGGATGGCGGTCTCCCCCGACCAGAAGGCGGTCGTCTGGGCGAACGACTTCCCAGACACCGCCGACCAGCGGGGCCTCTGGCTGTACCACCACGGCGACCACGCCGCCCGCCTCGTCGCGCAGGGCTGGTTCGGCGAGTGCTTCCTGTGGTTCGGCGACGCGGACCTCGCCCCGACGGAGCCGTCCCCGCCCGCGGCCGCCGAGTGGCGTGCCTTCGACAGCGAGCCGTTCCGCAGGGCGACCCCCACCGGCGCAGCCGGCGCCAAGCAGACCGGGGGCGCTGCCTAGGTCCAGAACGTGTACTGCGGCCGCCGCGTCGCCTGGGCCAGCAGGGACCAGAAGCCGCCGACCGCGAACTCGCCGAGCATGAGGCCCAGTGCCCAGGGGAGGGCGTTGCGGTAGGCTTTGGGGCCGAGGTAGCGGATGATGAGGGACTTGAGCGCCCAGCCGATGAGGAGGGGCAGCCAGATGAGGCCGGTGGTCCAGTCAGCGGCGATGGCGTAGCCGATCGGGTGGAAGGGCCACCAGACGAACCGGAAGCGGAGGATCATCAGCAGCGTCGAGAAGCCGAAGCCGGCCACGATGCCGAGGAAGCCCTGCCAGTTCGCGGTCTCGGGCGCGTTCAGCCACATGTTCACGATCTGCCAGCCCTGTGGCGAAAGGTCGTGGACCGGGTGGCCCATCTGCTCGACCCCCTCGCGGAAGCAGAAGTGGAGCAGGGCCCAGACGCCGGCGAAGGAACCGAGGACCGCCGCCATCGCGGCGGCGCTGGTCACATCCTTGTGGCGAACCCCGAGTAACTCCCCGATCTTCATCCCCTCCAGCTGGTGCGGCGACGGGATACCCGTGTACGCGCGGTTGAAGCCGAACATGAGCCCCCAGGCGCCCATCTGGCGGACACTCATGTGCTTCGGGCCGAAGACGGTGAGCAGGACGTGATCCGGCCCGGCGAAGTGGAAGCCGTGAGTGGGCGCGCCGGCCTCGCCGCGGATCTTCGCAATGGCGGTGCAGATGACGAGGTAAAGCACCATGTAGAGGAAGCCGATGTAGAACGGCATGCCGAGCGTGACGGCGAAGCCGGTGGTCAGGAGGAGGCCGACGAGGATGACGCCGAGCGCGAGGCGGTACTCAGGCGCCTCGCGGGGGTCGATGACCGTTCGAGGGTCGGAGGCATCGGCGGGCGGGAGGCCGCGGACGAGATGCCAGACGCCGGAGAGGTGCCGACGCGCGGCCCAGAGGGCGAAGACGACCACGGCGATGTAGCTCCCGATGCCCTGCTCGAGCATCGCGGGGACCGTGCTGTGCGCGGCGGTGAACCAGGGGTAGGGCGAGGAGTAGCCGAGCGCGCAGAAGAGGAAGCGCTGCAAGCGGAAGAAGAGGAGGAAGAACCACGTCGAGAACGTCAGGTCGCCCGGCAAGAGGAACGCGGTGCCGATGATGAAGGGGTAGAAGGCGATGCCGGTGGTGGTGAGGGCGGCGTTCCACTTCGGCGAGAACTGGAGCCAGTTCACCTTGACGGGAATCTGCGGAATGCTCGGCCAGTAAGTCGAGAGGCCGTTGACGATATCGATGCCGGCGGACATGCCGAAGCCGATCCACATGGTCTTGTTGCGCCACATGGAGGCGCGGCCCGGCTCGGTCATCGACATGGGCAGGGCGATGAGGGGGAAGCTCAGGCGCTCGTTGTGAGTCCACTGGCGGCGGAGGATGACGTTCACGCCGAGGCACATGAGCTGGGTGACGGCGATGAAGCCTGCCCAGAGGAGCCCCGGCGTGAGCCAGGGCTTCAGGTTCGCCCAGTGGTAGAGGCTGGAGTCGCCCTCGTAGAAGTAGCGGACCGCTACCGGGTCGGACAGGACGGCATGGGTCGGCAGGTGGGGTAGGAGCCGGTCGGCCCACCGGTTCACCTCGTTCGCATAGCGGAACGGATAGGCGAGCGAGGGGATGAGGATGGCCATGAACTGGTCGCCGACGATGCCGCTGCTCGCGCTGATCATGACGTAGACCACCAGCAGTTCCGCGCGGGTGAAGGACCAGCGGGGCGCGACGAGCCGGAGAAGGGTGTTGAGGCCGGTCAGCGCCGCCAGGAGGATGACGGCGTGGAAGAAGATGGAGAGGTAGGTCGCGCGGCCGCCGTAGATGTTCTCCATCCCAGCGACCCAGAGGACGACCAGGGGGATGAGCACCGCGCCCGCGATGAGACCGCGCGGTCGGAGCTGGGATGGGTTGTCGGGCGGGTCGGGCAAGGGGTGGTCACCGGATCAGGTTGTCCGTCGGAGGACCGACGGGCCTACGCGTCCGAGGTCAGGGAATACGCCACCAGGTCACGAGTGTCCTGCTTGCGGCTGGAGGTCGAGGCAGTCGAGGCCGAAGGAGTAGCCGGTTGACTCCCCGTTCTTGTCGACCACCTCGAGGCGGAGGCGGTGGTCGCCAGCGGGGAGGTGTAGAGTGCCGAGGGAGAGGCGGCCAGAAGGCTGGACCTCGGCGGCGTAGGCGTCGAAGTCCGGGCCGAGTCGGCGGCCATCGAGAGAGAGGCGGAGGAGGCCGAAGTCAGGGGCGCGGGTGGCGTAGAGGTCGAGGGAGTAGCGGCCCGCTCTCTTCACGGGAAGGAGCAGCGTGAGGGAGCCGCCCTCCCGGCAGCCGCAGAAGAGCTGCGCGCCGCCGCTCCACACGGCCGCGCCCCAAGGGGTCATCTGCTGGACGCTGGTGTCGCAGTCATGCTTGTCCGCGATCGGCAGCGATTCCGCCTCGATGGGCGACCACGCGGCCCGGTTGTTCGGTAGAGGGCTTCCGCCGCCCGTGCGGAGGCCAAGGGCGTCGTTGCCATAGGCCTGGGCGTAGGCGTAGGGCATCCAGGCATAGCCCCCCTCGCCCCAGGTCGGGCCGAAGGAGTTGCGGTAGAGGAAGGCGCCGCCGCCGGGGAGCGCGGGGTCGTCTCGGTAGCCGACGAGGGTCAGGCTGTGGCCGTCGAACACCTTGCCCTCGGGCGGCAGGGCGAGGACGAGGCCCGGCTCGTACCGCTCCTCGTTCGGCCAGCGCAGGCCGATGGCGAGTGGGTGGCCATCGACAAGGCTCTGACGGATCTGGCCGAGCATCTCGTCGGTCATCCCCGTGTGTACGTCCCAGGGCTTGACCCAGACGGCGGAGGCATCCTGGCGCGCTTCAGCGTCGGCGATGGCCTGAGGCGAGGGGGTAGCGTTCGGGTCGAAGGCTTGCGCGTAGGGCATCAGCGACTCCTCGCAGACGCCGAACATGCGGATACCGCGCAGGGCATCGGCGAAGAAGGAGCCATCGCTCGTGCGGCCGTTGCTCTGGTGAGAGGCCCAGTTGAGGTACTCCTCGGAGAGACGGACGGTCTTCCCGGTTGACTGCGCGAACTCGAACTCGAGGACGCTGTTCATGGCGAAGAGGGAACAGCAGCCACGCGGCACCTGGGACTTGGGCGCGAGGCCGAGGGCGTCGAAGCGAGGCCGAAGGTCGACCGAGGGAGGGAGGTTGGCGAGCGTAGGTGTGGTAGTCATCAGTAGTAGAGTGAGCATGTTGGCGGGTTGCGAGTCGCGGCCCTTCGGCAGGCTCAGGCCAGGAAGCGACTCGCCTTCGCGATCAAATGAGGTAAAGGCTAGTCTGGCGGCCGTCGAGGGGGCGGCAGCCGGATTCGGTGAAGACCACGTCCTCCTCAACGGCCATGGTGACCTCTTGGTTCTCCCATTCCGGCACGGCGTCGCGGACGTTGAGCTCCATGGTGAAGGCGTAGTTAGGCTGCAGGGGCACGTCGCCGCGGCCGGGAGACCGCTGCTGCTCCCAGGGGAGGCCGATGAGCGGGCCGGGCTCGTGCAGGAAGTGGCCGAGGGAGTGGGAGTAGACCTTCGGGTTCGGGATGCCCTCGGCGCGGGCGCGAGTCAGGATGTTCGACAGCAGCTCGTTCCCGGTAAGGCCCTGGCGGAACTCGGACATGAAGACCTCCTGCAGCCGGCTGGCCTCGGACAGGAGGCGCTTCAGGCTCTCAGGGGCGTCGGCTTCGCCCGGCCGGAGGACGTAGGCGCACTGCTGGTGGTCGCTGTTCAGGCCGAGGTAGCGGAGGCCGACGTCGGAGTGGATGAGGTCGCCGGCGCGGATGGTGCGATCATCGGCGCCGAAGCGAGCTTTGATCGCTTCGCTGCGGACGACGTTGAAGAAGGGCTTGAAGGCCATCTCGAGGCCGAGGTCGGCGCAGCGCTGCCAGTAGTACCACTCGAGGTCGTCGGTGGTGGTGAGGCCGGGGGTGATGGCCTGCCGGCTGTAGCACTCGGCGAGGACAGCGTGGGCGACGTTGACCACGTGCTCGTACAGCTCGACCTCCGGGTCGGAGAGGGTGGCGAGCCACCGGGTCACGAGCGCCTCGGCGGACACGAGGCGCTTCACGTACTTCGCCGGGAGGGCTTGCACGAGCTGCGTGTAGAGGTTGTGGGTGAGGCCGCCGGCAGCCCATTGGACCGAGCCCGTGTCGATGCCGATGCGGCGAGGGTTGCGCGCCTTGATGACCTGCCGGAGGAAGGGCCACTGCTCCTCGTGGTTGACGCCGGCCCAGGGCTTGTCGTAGAGGCCGCCGGTGTTGGTCATGGAGAGGTTGACGCGCTCGATGCCGGCGGGGCCGCGGTCGGAGAAGATCAGCATTTGGAGGATCGGAGCCCAGGTATCCATGGGCAGGAGCGTGCGGAAGACGGGGTCGTAGTCGTCCTCCTGGCAGAGGACGAGCCACATGTCGAAGCCGGCTTCGCGCAGGGCGAGCGGGAGAATGGTGTCGAGGCGCTGCTCGAGGACACGGCGCATGACAGCGGCACGCTCGCGGAGGGAGAGGACGCGGGGGAAGGGCTGGTGTGGTATCACGGCAGTTCTCCGGTTGTCCGGGAGTGACAGGCTGGGAAGCCTGCTTCAGGCGACGGCGGACTGGTAGGCAGCGAGAGTCAGGCGCGCCGTGCGCTCCCAGGTGAACTCGCGGGCGCGGGCGAGGCCCGCGGCAGACAAGGCCCGGCGGCGGGCATCGTCTTCGAGCAGCGCGTGGACGGCTTGGGCGAGCGACCCCGGGTCGGCGGGGTCAATGAGGACCGCCGCGTTGCCGGCGACCTCGGGAAGCGAGGAGGTGTTCGAGCAGACAACGAGCGTGCCGCAGGCCATCGCCTCGAGCACCGGCAAGCCGAAGCCCTCGTAGAGCGAGGGGAAACAGAAGACTGCGGCGGCGGAGTAGATGGCAGGGAGGGAGTCCTCGGGCACCTGGCCGAGCAGGACGATGCGGTCGCGGGAGGGTGAATGCTCGATGGCGGCGAGGGCCTCCGGGTCGCGTTGCGCGGCGCCGATGATCGCGAGGTGCAGGCCGGGCTGGGCGAGATGGTCGAAGGCCTCGACCACGGCTTTCAGGTTCTTCCGCGGATGGCCGGACCCGACACAGGCGAGAAGGTAGGGCTGCTTCAGGCCGAGGCGCTCGGCGATGGCAGCGGCGGCGGTGACCGGAGCGAAGCGCGGGTCAACACCGAGGGGAGTGACGGTGATCTTCGCTTCGGGAACGCGGAGGAACTCGATGAGGTCTCTCTTCGTGGACTCGGAGATGGCGATGAGGGCCGCGGAGCGGGCGGCGGAGGCGGGAATCAGGCGCTCGTAGATCGGGCGCTCGGAGGGGTCGTACATCTCCGGGTAGCGATAGGCGGCGAGGTCGTAGAAGGTCGTGACGGCCGGGCAGGGCAGCCACGCCGGGAGGAGCGTGCCGGGGAAGTGCGCGACCGAGACGCGGTCGCGCCACATGGCGAACGGCATCCGCAGGCGGAGCCAGAGCCTCGGCACGCGCGAAACACGCGCACGGTCGGCGGCGCGGAAGAGCGGCGCGGCATCGGGGGGGACCGCGGCGCCAGCAGCGTAGAGGAAGGTCTCCGGCCGATCGGGCAGCGCGAACAGGGCGCGGACCAGGTTCAGCGTGTAGGTCTCCACGCCGCTTTTCCGAGGTTCGAGGAGGTAGGTGGCATCAATGCCGAGACGCATGGGCAACCCCATCGGGTGTGGCGGACGTCGGTTTCCTCGCGGCGGCGAAGACCGTGGAGGCGGTGCTCCAAGGCGCAAGGCGCGAGAGGAGCCGCCCGAGCTTCGCAGCCAGGGGCGTGACGTCGTGATACGCCCCCCGTCGCCGGAACCATCCGCAGAAGCTGTGCAGCGAGTATGCGTGCCCGAAGGGCATGGTCTCGAGGATCTCGAAGCCAGCGCGCGCCAGCGCCGCGGTCAGCTCGCCCGCGGGCAAGTGACGACCCGGCGGCTCCAGGGGGCCCGCTACGGGGATACGGCGCAGGGCACGGTAGACCCGTTTGAGCGGCGGGTCAGCCACGGCCAGCAGGTTCCGGTGCGGCACGGAGATGATGAGGACGCCGCCGGGCGCGAGGACACGTCTCATCTCGGCGAGGCACTCGTCCGGCCCGTCCGGGAGGTGCTCAATGACGCCGAAGGAGAGGCAGGTGCCGAAAGCCTCGGCACGGAACGGCAAACTGCACACATCAGCCAGCGCGAGGCGGAAGTCCGCCGAATAGCGGCGCCCCTTGGCCAGAGCGGCCAGGCTGCAGTCGACCCCAACGGCGCGGTACCCCTGCTCGCGAAGCCAGTAGAGGAAACGCCCCGGGCCGCAGCCGGCTTCGAGGATGGAGGCGTTGGGGACGAGGTGGGGGGCGATGAACGCCAATGCGGGCTGGACCCACTCATAGCTGAGGGTGCCGATCTCGTCCTCGAAGGTCGCGTCGGCCCACGCACTGTCCCAACTGCCGCGTTCGTCGTGCATGTGCGTTCGGAGACGGGCAGGATGCCCGTCCTACGCGGGAATGGACGCTGGAAGTGGCTGATCTCCCCGCCATCAGCGCCGTGATAGCCAACCGCGACGGAGCCGACTTGCTGCCGCGTATCCTGCCGCCGCTGCTTGAGGAACTTCCGCCTGATCGGCACGAAATCCTCGTCATCGACGACGCGAGCGAGGATGGCAGCGTGGCGCTGGTTCACCGCGACTTCCCAGCCGTGCGGGTGATCGCGCTGCCGGGGAACGTGGGGTTCGGCGAGGCGTGCAACCGGGGGTTCCAGGAAGCGCGGCACGATGTGGTTCTGCTCCTGAACAGCGACATGGAGGTCACGCCGGGGTCGGTGGAGGTGCTGGCGGAGCACTTCGCCGATGCGGAGGTGTTTGCAGCGGGGCCAGAGTTCACGGAACCGGGGGAGGAAACGGGGCTGGTGGATGATGGGCGCGGGACCGTGCGACCGACCATTGGGGCGCCGGCCGGGGGAGGGCTTTTCTCGAGGGGGAAGTTCGTGGAGCTGGGAGGGTTTGACCGTCTCTACCATCCCTTCTACTGGGAGGATGTGGATCTCGGCTGGAATGCATGGAGGCGGGGATGGCGGATCGTGCGGGATGCGCGGGCGTGCTTCGTGCATCTGGGGAGCGCGACGATCAACCGGTTGTACTCGCGGCAGTACGTCGCGCGGGTGCGGGCGCGGAACCGGTACCTGTTCGGGTGGAAGAACTTCCAGACGCCTCGGCTGCGTCAGCGACACCTTGCGGTGATGATGAGACGCATTCTGGCTGATCTCGTGCGTCGGGGAGATGCGGCGAGCCTGTTGGCGCTGTTCGACGCGTGGCGATTGCGCGCTCGCGTGAAGCCCACAGCCATGGAGGCCAGACGCACGGAGGAGCAGGTCGTGGCGGATGCGAGGCTGGATGTCGAGCGGCTCCTGCGGGTGTGAGGGCCCGGAGCCTGCGCAGAGACGGGGTGGGTGGCAGTAGTGTCCAGTGACGGCCGGTCCAGGCCCCGAGGGGAGGCGGCACCGGCCTACAGATAGCCGAGGGCGCGGAGGCGCTCTTCGAGGATGGCAGCGTCTCCCTCGCTGACCGCCACGTCCAAGCGGTAGGCAGCCGGGAGCGACTCTTCGACGATGTTCACCGGCCGCGCCGCGGGCTCGCCGGCGAGGCATTCAGTAAGGACGCGGCCATCCATGTAGCTGGGCACCGGGAGGCCGAGGAGGTGGAGGGCCGTGGGGGTGAAGTCCTGGAGCCGGCACTGAGAGCCATGCTCCGTGGCGACCGGATCTCCGCTGATGGCGAGGATGGCGTTCGTGGAGTGCACGCCCCAGACCGGGACAAGCGGCGTCACCAACGCAGGCTGCCGCATGAAGAGGACGATCTGCGATTCGACCGCCGCCATCCCGAGAGCCATGTCGTCGGCGGCAGGGGTGAGCACGATGTCGGGCCCCCGGTCAAGGAGCGGCCCTCGGTAGACTTCATCGCGGGCGAGGACTTCTGAGAAGAGAGGGCGCCCGGCCGCGTCGCATGTCTCCCGCAAACGCTCGATGACCTCGTGCAGCACCGTCTCGCGGTCTGTCGGTGCGATCTTCCCGTTGGGTTCGCGGCCTTGAAGGCTGAGGCGCAGGCTGCCGTAGGCACCGGCGGGGTATGCTGTCGTGCTGGCGAAATCGATCTCCATGGAGGAGGCTCGTTCCAGGACTCGGGACCGCGCCTTGTCTCCCCGGAGGAACAGCCGGTTAGCCAGGCCAGTGGGCAGGGCGCGCTTGAGGACGTTCCACAGGGAGAGGACCGCGGACGTCGCAAGGCGGCGGCCGGGAGAGGTGTCGGGGGCCCACCGGACCTCGAGCAGCCCGAGATTGATGAGGAGCTTGTAGAGGTTGATCTGGCGGCGCGCGCAACGCATCCCGTGGTCGGAAAGGAGCATGACGGGGGTCTTGGGCCAGTCGGTGAGGGAGACCAACCGCCCGACTTCGCGGTCGAGGGCACGAGCGATGCGAAAGGGGACGCCGTCGGCCCGAGGGCCGTCGCTTGCGCGTCCGTGGCCGGCCCAGTCGAGCGCGCCGAAGACGACCATGAACACGTCGAGGTCGTGGTGGGTCAGGAGATAGGCGGCGGCTCGCCCGCGCATCTCGACGAAGGCCTCCAACTGGTCGGGATCGCGGCCGGCGAGACGCTCAAGCTCAGGATGGAGCGCGTAGTCGGGTACGGCCGCCAGCAACTCGGGGCGGAGTGAACGGGGGTAGAAGGCGTCCTCATCGAGCTTAGGGCAGCCAAAGCCGGAGACCATCACGCCGTGCGACTCCCGGGCGGGGTACATCATGGGCACGTTCAGCCCACCGGGATGCAGCGAGGCGCGGGAGAGCCCTTCGAAGAGGTCGGGGCAGGGAACCGGCAGGGACCACCAGGGCTGGCGCTCGGGGTAGCTGAAGTCCATGAAATCGTAGACGCCGTGTTTGGCGGGGTTGCAGCCGGTGAGCGCAGTCATCCATGCGGGAGCCGTCAGGGGCGGACGGACAGAGTCGCATCTTAGAAGGCAGCCCTTTCGCATCAGATCGGCAAGGTGCGGAAGGCTCGCACTCTCGATCCAGGCGCGCATGGTGTAGTAGTCTGCGCCGTCGAGGCCGACGATGAGCAGTCGCAGCGGTCGGGGCATCGTCGGTTACCTCCGTGCCAGCGCCGGCACCCCAGCTCACCCACTCAGCCAGGCTTGCGGGCAAGGATCAGGACGGCGGCGGCCTCGTCTGGTGAGGCGGCCACGCCCTCGATTGCGGCGGGACGCAGTCGCCGGAACCAGTAGGCGGCGAGCAGCCGCCCCAAGCCTCCGCGTCGGAGACCGGGGCCGGCCACTCGATACAGCCACCCGCGGCCGCGGATCGGGCGCTCGACCCAGTCGTTGGCAGCGAACCATACGCGCGCGGCGTCGGGCGGCATGAACCCGATGAGATCACACGGCGCCAGTCCGTTGCGCTGGAGGAGGGCCTGCCAGGCGGAGTGCGGCCAGGAGTTGACGTGCTCGACGCGGGCGGCGAAGACGGCGGGATAGTCGAGGGTGCGGGGGTGGGTCTCGGCGGCGATCTCCGACAGGCGCGCGGTCGGCACGGAGAAGGCGAGAAGACCGTTCGGCTTGAGGACCCGAGAGGCCTCGGCGAGCACCCGGTCCGGTGCGGGGATGTGCTCGAGCACACAGACGCTGAGCACGGAGGCAAAGGCGGCGTCCCCGAAGGGCATGGCCCGCGCGTCAGCTACGATGGCCGCCCGGTGGATTGGCCGGGCCAGGGCGAGGCGCACCGAGTTCTCGTTGAGGTCGAGGCCGAACACGCGGTGCGGGTGGGTCCGATCGCCCGAACTGCCGAGAAGGTGCTGGACGATCCGGCCGTCCCCGCAGCCGAGGTCGAGCAACGGGCTGTCGAACTCCATCCGACTCAACAGCGCCATCTCCCAGCAGCGCCACAGGGCAACTGACGGGTACTGCGGGTACTCGGCGAGCAGGGCCCGGAGAAAACGAGGCGCGAGCTCGGAAGCGCCAGGGCATGGGTGGGCGACCATCTTCTGGCCTCCAGAGGGCGGAAGGTCAAGCTCACGTATCAGGAGGGCTTGCGGGCGACTGCCAGCAGCTCCACCGAGCGTCCGATGAGGTTCTCGAACGCGAAGGGCAGGTAGAGTACGTACTTTGCGAACCATCGGAACGCCCGCTTGCCAGCGGACGGCACTCCCGCGTAGACGTGCCCCTGGAGGACCTCCCCGGCGGGCCGGCCGGGTCGGGGCTCTACCTGGATCCCCTTTCGCGCCAGGTGAAGGCCGCGGAGCCAGTAGAAGAGACTGGTCTGGAAGACCATGGCTCCCTCCGTCTCTGGGATGGGTCGGCACGAGATGTCCCGGAAGCCGGCCTCGGCGAGCGCGCGGCGGAGCGACCGGGGACTGAAGTGCGTGAGGTGCCGCGGCGTGTCGAGCCAGTACCACCACTTGCCGAACAGGCGAGCCTGCAGTGCGGCGATGTTCGGCACCTTCACGAACACCGCGCCCCCGGGCTTCAGCAGCGACCGGGCCTTGCGGAGATCGCCGACCGGGTCGTGGAGGTGCTCGAGGACATCGAAGAAGGTGATGGCGTCAAACGAGGCTTCCGGCAGGTCGGCCTCCTGCAGGAAACCGCACACGACCTCCAGACCGTAGCGCTCCCGGGCGATGCCGGCCGCGTGCTCATACGGCTCAAGTCCGACGGCGTCGAGGCCGCGTTCGCGCATGAGCGCCGGCAGCTTGCCGACGGCGCAGCCCACGTCCAGCACACGCCCCCCGGGATAGTCGCGCACGAGCAGATCGAGAGTGCGGCGCATGCCGGCATCAAGATAGGGTGGCACGTCATCGGGCGGCGGCGGCGCCCAGTAGTGGTCTGGGTAGTAGACGCTCATGTCATCGCGCGATGGGCGCGGGTTCATGTAGACGAGGTGGCACTCCGGGCACCGCACCAGTCGGAACTCGCCCCGGCGGAAGAGGTTGATATCGCGGGCGGTCAGCCACAGCCGGGCGTCCGGCGAGCCGCAGACGGGGCAGTCGATGGTCTCAAGAGCCATGGGGCCGTCTCTCGATCAGGCCGCGAGCGTACCCCGTCACATGCGCCAGGTCCACGGTCGCGTTGGCGAGCGGCGCGAGCGCGGCGGCCAGTGGCCGCTTCGTCCGTCGCCAGGCGCGTGCGGCGTGCCGGAGCCAGTATAGCACGCCGAGGAGGGGCAGTCCAATCAGCGCCGGCCGCCAGAGCGCGCCGGCGACGGCCAGAGCGGCGGTGAGCACGACCATCAGGCAGGCCTTCGTGTAGTGGCGGAACCACAGGCGAGCCTGGGCGTCGCCGCGGGCGTAGCGGTAGAACTGGACGAACAGGCGGCGGAGGTTGGCCTGCGGGCGCCACTCGACAAGGGCGGAAGGCTCGAACACGAAGCGGGCGCCGGCGGCTTTCAGCGCGAGGTCGAAGGGTGTGTCCTCGTTGTGCCAGGCCCATTCGGGATAGCCGCCGGCCTTCTCCCAGGCCGAGCGGCGGAAGGCGACGGAACGCGCGGAGGGGAGGAAGGCGTCCGGGTTGACCTCGTCTACCGTGGGGACGGTGGCAGCGGCGACGGCGGCTTCCCAGACGGTGGTTGGCTCGGGGAGGTAGTAGCCTGAGACGACGTCGAGGGTCGCGTCGGCCTCCAGGGGTCCGATGAGGCGCTCGAACCAGTCGGGACGCGGACGGGAGCCGACGTCAGTCAGGGCGAGGAGGTCGGCCGAGCTGCGTTCGACCCCGAGATTGCGGCCGCGGGAACGGTTGGCGCCGGGCTCGACGATCAGGGCGATCGGCGCGCCCGCCGCGATGCGTTCGCGAATGCGCTCTACGGTGCCGTCGGTTGAGCCCGCATCGACGACGATGATCCGGTCGGGGCAGCGGGTCTGCGCGAGGACGGCGTCAATGAAGGAGCCGATCGCGGCGGACTCCTGATAGCAGGTTGTGACGAGGGCGGTCGTCACGGGCGAATGCCTCGGTAGAGGTCCAGGTAGAGGTCAGCGACGCGAGCCCAGGTCTGCGTGCAGGCGAAGGCGTAGGCCGCAGCGGCCATCCGGTCGAGGGTCTCGGGCGCCTCGACGAGAGAGGCGAGGCGGTCAGCGAGGGCGGTCGGCGACTCGCCGATCACGGCCAGACGCGCGCCCGGGAAGAGACGGAGGTAGTCTTCCTTGAGCGGGTTGTCGTATGTCGCGAACACCACCGCCCCCGAAGCCATCGCCTCCAGCATCGCGAGCAGCCCGTCCACGAACGCCACCTGCGCCCGCGCGAAGCACGGCGCGGCATCGGGCACCCGCCCGTGGAAAGTGACCGCCAGCCTGTGAGCGCGGGCGAACTCCTCGCCCTGACCGCGTAGGCTGCCGTCACCGCAGACGTCCAACAGGAGCGTGAGCGAGTGTTCCTCCTGCAGGAGGCGGAGGGCCTCCAGGTACTTCAGGAACCCGGTATCCGGTTCCAGTCGCCCGACGAACACGGCGCCCTCGCCCAGGGATGGTCGCTCGGGCGGAGCATCGACGCCGCCGTGGGTGATGTGTGTGCTGCGGAACCGGTACCATTTCGGGATGAAGGCGCCGGCACAGATGCTGCCGCGGGTGAACCACAGCACGACACGGCGGAGGACCCGGGCCTCGAGCGGGATCGGGTAGCGCTCATAGCCGTGGAAGGTCACGAATGCGGGCCGGTGGGAGTCCCAGAGGCGGAAGGGGAGGTAGTACTTGAGGAAGGGGTAGGCGTCGTGGGTATGGACGATGCGCGACCAACTCACGAGCGGGGCGAGGGCCTTGCGGCCAGCGCGGGTGTCGAGGGGGAGACGGGTGACCTCGATGCCGTCGATGGTCTCGTGTTCGGGCCAGTCGGTCTGGCAGCGAGGGGTGGCGAGGCGGACCGCCAGACCGCGGGCGGTGAGCTCGCGCACGACGCAGCGGACGTGTTTCTCGACGCCGCCCGTGCGGGGGAAGTACGAGGGTGAGAGCATGAGGACGCGGAGGCCCTTCAGGCGGGTGCCGGGGTCGGTTGGCGCGTCGGAGGAGTCTCTCATTGAGGGACGGGCGTCGGGTCCGGGGACCCCACCTACGGACCGAGCACCTCGATCTCATCCCCCGGGCGGAGGTCACCGCCCTGGAGGATGCGGATGAAGATGCCCTCTCGGGGCATGACGCAGTCGCCGACTTGGTGGAAGATGGCGCAGCGGTCGTGGCACTCCTTGCCGATCTGGCTCACCTCGCCGAGGACGGAGTCGCCCAGGCGGACGCGCGTGCCGATGGGCAGGGAGAAGAGCTCGAGGCCCTCGGTGGTGATGTTCTCGGCGAAGTCGCCGGGGCCGACTTCGACGCCCCGTTCCTGCATCTTGCGGATGCTCTCGATGGCGAGCAGGCTGACCTGGCGGATGCCGGGCGCGGCGTGAGCGTCCCCCACGATGCCGAGGTCAGGCTCCAGCGTGGCCTGGGGCACGTTCTGCTTCTTCGTGCCGCGCTGCTCGCTGATGGAGACGGCGACGATGCGACCCTTCGTTGCCATGGCGGGCCCTCTCCACTGCCGGGCAACGGCATTGCCGGTCGCGGAGCGACCGGCCTACCCGGTCAGGTTGGCCGCTTCCACTCGCCACTGCGGCCGCCGGACTTCTCGAGCAGCTTGATGTCCTCGATGACCATCTCGCGATCGACGGCTTTGCACATGTCGTAGACGGTGAGGCAGGCGACGGCGACAGCGGTGAGGGCTTCCATCTCGACGCCGGTGCGACCGATGCAGGTCGCGGTCGCCCGCACGGAGATGCCGGGGAGGTCGTCACGAAGGCTAAGGTCGACGTCGACGTTGGTGAGGGCGAGGGGGTGACAGAGCGGGATGAGGTCCGCCGTGCGCTTGGCGGCCATGACGCCGGCGAGGCGGGCGGTCTCGACGACGCTGCCCTTGGCGACGCGGTCCTCGCGGATGAGCGCGAGGGTCTCGGGCTTCATGCGCACGCGGCCGCTCGCGACGGCCCGGCGGACGGTCTCGGCCTTGGGGGTCACGTCGACCATTCGGGCGCCCTTGGGTCCGGTGTGGGTGAGCCGATCACCGGCGCGCGGTGCGGAGGTCACCCGCCGATGGCGCTCATCGGCGTTCTTGGGTGGCACGGGATTCCCTCCCCCAGGCGATGCCCCTCGGGCTTGGCCGCAGCGGCGCGGGCGAAGGCACCGCGCAGATCGTCGTCGGAAGCGCCCCCGCGGAGGATAGCGCGGAGGTCCACGGAGTGGTCGAACATGAGACAGGGACGCAGCTGCCCATCCGCGGTGAAACGGAGACGATTGCAGGCCTCGCAGAACGGGTGTGAGACGGGGCTGATGAACGAGACGGTCCCCTGAGCGCCCGGCAGCCGCCACGCCTGGCCGCCACGGCTCGTGGCCGGGCCGGGGGCCGGCTCGAGGGGGCCGACGGATTCTGCGGCGACCCGCGTCTCAGCCTCGGTCACGACCAGCTCGGGCGACCAGAGCGCGGCCTCCCCCATCGGCATGAACTCGATGAACCGCACATCGTAGGGCTCGGCAAGGGTCAGCCGGGCCAAGTCCGCGATCTCGTCGTGGTTCATCCCGCGGATGACGACGGCGTTCACCTTGATGGGCCACAGACCCTCGCGGCGGCAGGCGGCGAGGCCGTCCCACACGGGCTGCAGCTCGCCGCCGCGGGTAAGCTCGCGGTAGCGATCGGGACGGAGGGTATCGAGGCTAACGTTGATGCGACGGAGGCCGGCGGCGCGGAGGTCGGCGGCGAAGCGCGCGAGGAGCTGGCCGTTCGTGGTGAGCGCGATGTCCTCCAGGCCGGGGATGTCGTGCAGCATTCGGACCAGCGCGGGCACGCCCGGTCGGACCAGCGGCTCCCCGCCGGTGAGGCGGACACGGCGGACGCCGCAGGGGACCAGGGCCGCGACGACGCGCGCAATCTCCTCGTAGCGGAGGATGTCCTCGTGCCGCTTCGGTGGCACACCCTCGGGCGCCATGCAGTACCGGCACCGGAGGTTGCAGCGGTCGGTGACCGAGAGGCGGAGGTAGGTTATGGTGCGGCCGAGGGGATCTCGCATGGGCATGGTCCGGCAATACGCGAGCGCAGCCGGCGCGCCATGAGGCAGGCGGCGAGCTCGTGCTGGCGCCTCTGCGGTCTACGAGGGGGCGCCGCGCCGCCTCAGAACCTGCTCGTAGATGTCTCGCCGATGACCCACCGCAACCGCCACCACGATCAGGGCATCGTCCTGGATCAGGTACACGACCCGGTAGTCGCCGATCCGCAGCCGCCGGAACTCCCGAAGGTCCCCGCTCAGTTGCTTCGATGCCACCGGGCGGGGGTCGAGGGCGAGGCCGTCGATGCGACGACTCGCCTGCTGCTGGACGCGCTTGGGGAGGCGCGCCAGCGACCTCCTGGCAGAAGGGAGGAACTCGATGCGGTAGGCCACCATGCCGCTCTACAGTCCGAGCTCAGCCTTGACCTGCTCCCACGGGATCCGGTCTTGGTTCTCGGGGTCCTCCAGCGCGGTCCGCGCTTCCTCAAGGAGGAGGCGGTCCTCGATCTGGTCCAGCAGCTCGAGGTCCTCGAGTGGCACGATGGCAACGACATCCCTGCCCTGCCGGTGGATGACAATGTGCTCCTTCCCAAACGCAACGCGGTTCACCGCGGTGGAGAGTTCGGCCCTCAACTGGGAGACACTCAGACGGGTCATGCGACCTCCCCCTTCACATTGGTACAGAACGTCTGAAACTCCCGGAAGTTGCAGACCATACGAAACACAGCGCGCGGTTCCCGGATGGAAACACTACTGCTCGTAGACGAGCCGGCCCATCCCAGAGATGTCGTAGCCGCCGAGGGCAGACACGGCTTCCCGGAAGGCGGGAGTGGCGATGGTCTCCAGGAGCTGTAGCACGCCGGGATGGTCGAAGTGCTCCTGCGGGATGGCGAGGTCGTAGCGTTCGCTCGCCAGCGGGATGAAGTCGAGGCCCATGGCCAGGGCGGCGGCGCGAATGCCCAGGCCGGTGTCGGCGGCGGCTCCGGAGACCGCCGCGGCGACCATGGTGTGGGTAGTGACCTCGCGGCCGTAGCCGCGGATCGAGGTCGGGTCGAGGCCCGCCTGGGCGAGTAAGTGGTCGAGCAGGACACGGGTCCCGGCGCCGCGCTGGCGGTTGATGATGACGACATCCGGGCGGGCGAGGTCGGCGACTGACTGGATGCCCTGGGGGTTGCCCGGAGGCACCATGAGACCGACCTCGCGCCAGGCGAGGTGGATGAGCTTCAGGCGAAGACGGGGCAGGATGCGGCGGAGGTAGGGGACGTTGTAGTCCCCGGTCTCGGGATCGAGGAGGTGCGTGCCGGCGAGGTGCGCCTCGCGTTGGGCCAAGGCGCGCAGGCCGCCCAGGCTGCCGACGTGGGCCGAGGCCAGGCGGAACCGGCCCGGGCGACGGATGAGGTCGGAGGCGATGAGATCGAGGGCGACATCGTGGCTGCCCACGACGAGCATGGTTCGCTCGAGATCCTCGGGAGGCACCAGCAACTCGATGGGAACGGGCGTGCCGGGGTCGAGGCCCTCGTCCATCTCGGGGATGATCGCCAGGCCTTCGGCCTGGACGAGAGAGCTGATGGCGCCGGCGGCGCGCTTGAGCGGAACCGCAACCAGGTCCTCGCCGACGCGGCCGACGCGGACGCGGAGATACTCGCGCTGGCCGGCCTTCGAGGGCACCTTGTGGCGGACGACGGCGCTGACGCGGGGTCGCTGCGGCTCGGGCAGCCCCTGCAGACGGAAGATGACGGGCCGGGCGAACAGGTCGAAGGCCATCCAGGCGGCGACGGAGTACCCGGGCACGCCGATCACGGGCACGCCCTGAACGATGCCCAGCGCGGTCGGTTTGCCCGGGGCGAGGCGGACGCCGTGTACGAGGAGGTCGCCGCACTGCTCGATCAGACCGGGGACGTAGTCCTGGGTGCCGGCGGAGGAGCCGGCGATGATCGCGACGAGGTCGGACTCGCGGACCGCGCGCAGGAGGGCGGACCGGAGGGCGGCGGGATCGTCCGGCGTCGGGGGCCAGGTGGTCGGCGCGCCGCCCCACTCCGTGACGAGGCCCGAGAGCATGTGCGAGTTGCAGTCGATGACCTGGCCGGGCGCGGCGGCGGCACCCGGGCTTACGACCTCGCTCCCTGTCGGCATGAAGAGAACTCTGGGCCTGGGGACGACGGGCACCCCGGACACTTGGGTCGCGATGAGGGCGCCGATGTCGGCGGGGGCGAGCCGGCGGGCGGGGGTGACGACCAGTTCGGTGGCGACCATGTCCTCGCCGAGGAGTCGCACATGCTGCCAGGGCGAGGCGGCGGTCATGATCTCGATGGTGTCCGGCGTGGGCTGGTGGACGTCCTCGACCATGATCACGGCGTCGAAGCCCTCGGGCATCAGCTCGCCGGTATTGACGGCGCGCGCCTGGGCGGGGATCGAGAGTGTGAGCGGCTCAGCCTCGCTCGCGGTCGCGGCGAGGTCCGCCTGAACGGCAAAGCCGTCCATCGCGGCGGCGCAGTAGTGCGGCGAGGAGGTCTGGGCGAAGACGGGGTCGGCGGTAACGCGGCCGAGGGCCTCGGTGGGCGACACGAGCTCGGGCGGCTTCGGGGCGAGATCGCCGAGAGCGGCGAGCAGGCGCTCTCGGGCTTCATCAACCGAGGCCATCTTCAGGTAGACGTGCCGTTTGCGCTCGGATGAGCCTTCGGTGAGGGGTGGCATCGGGCGTTCCTTCGCGGGTTGCCGGCGGGGATCGGCTCAGGCCCTCTGGTCGTCCTCGCTGTGGGATGTTCCCTGGGGTTGGGGGATGTCCTCTCCGGGGAGGGGCGGCGATGGCGTCACGGGCGGGCGGTTCGGTTGCAGGCGCGGAAGGGCTGACCGTGGTAGACCAGGCTCCTCACCCGGGCAGCGCCGAGGGCGAGGAGCACCGCACGACAACCGCCGCACAGAGAGGTCTGGGGGGTCTCGCTCACGAAGCTGGGATGCGGATCTGCGTCCTTGGGAGGGGGAGGTGAGATGCTGATGGATACCCGCTGCCGCATTCAGCTTCTCGGCGGTCTCCGCGTGCAGCAGGGCGAGCGCACGATCACCCGCTTCCGCACGCAGAAGACGGCCGCTCTTCTGGCCTACCTCGCTTACCACCTCGGTCGCGCACGCCCCCGTGAGGTGCTCGCCGAGCTGCTGTGGCCCTGGGCGACGCCGACCGCCGGACGCGAGAGCCTGAGCACCGCCCTCGCCTCCCTACGGAGGCAGATCGAGCCCCCCGGTCTGTCGAAGGGTGCTGTCCTCCAGACCGACCGCTTCTCGGTTCAGCTCAACCCCGACGCCGTCACCACCGATGTCGCCGAGTTCCAGGCAGCGCTGCAGGCAGCCGAGCGGGCCGGGAACGAGACCGAGCGGCTTCAGGCACTGACCGAGGCGGTCGGCCTCTACCGCGGTCCCCTGCTTCCCGGCTACTACCAGGACTGGATCGCCCCCGAGCAGGAGCGGCTGGCTGAGCTGTACCTGCAGACAGTGCTGCGCCTGACGAAGGCTCTGGAGGAGGCCGGCGAGCTGGAGGCGGCGCTGGATCACGCTCGACGGGCAGTCGCTGCCGACCCGCTGCGGGAGGAGGCGCACCGGGAGGTCATACGCCTGCTGATCGTGGCCCGTCAGCCCGAGGCGGCGCTGAAGCAGTACCAGGAACTGGTACGCGTCCTGAAGGAGGAGCTGGGAGAGGAGCCGTCCGACGCGATCCAGCGGCTGGCCGAGCGGCTGGAGGCCGTCAAGGGCGCCGCACCTGTCCCACGCGAGAAGGCGGCTGAGCCGGGGCGCGTCCCCCCACCTCGCACGCGGAAGGCTCTGCCCAGCGGCACGGTGACCTTCCTGCTGACCGACATCGAGGGCTCGACGCGGCTGAGGGAGGAGGCGGGGGACGCCTTCGATGACGCCTTGACCACCCACCACAAGCTCCTGAGGCAGCAGTTCCGCGAGCACGGAGGCCACGAGGTCAAGGAGCTAGGCGATGGCTTCCTGGTCGCCTTCGAGCATCCCACGACCGCGCTCGCCTGTGCGGTGGCCTCGCAGCGGGAGCTGGCGCGGAAGCCCTGGCCGAAGTAGACGGGCCCGCTGCGAGTGCGGATGGCGGTGCACACGGGCCAGGTCGAGCTGATGGAGCGGGAGTACCGCGGGCTGGCGCTGCACCACGCATCAAGGGTGCTCACGGCCGGGCACGGCGGACAGGTTCTGTGCTCCGAGGGCGCTGCCGGGTTGCTCCGGCGGGACCTCGAACCCGGGGTCCGGCTGGTGGACCTCGGCGTCTATCAGTTGCGGGATGTCGAGGTGCCGGAGCGGCTGTTCCAGGTCAGCTATCCGGGGATGGACCCGGAGAAGTTCCCTCCGCTCAAGGCGCACATCGGCTACGGCAGCCATCTGCCGCTGACGTTCACGCGCTTCTTCGGACGCGCGAAGGAGCTGGCGTGGCTACAGGAGGCGCTGGTCCAGCCGGAGACGCGCCTGGTGACGATGACCGGGTCGGGCGGCTGCGGGAAGACGCGGCTCGCTCTGGAGGCAGCGCGGCAATCGCTGCAGCCGTTTGGCGGTGCGGTCTGGTTCGTGCCACTGCAAGCGCTCGCCACTCCGGGGCTGATCCCCGGCGCAGTTGCGGACGCGCTGCAGCTCCCCCGCTCTCCCCACATCGAGCCCCTCGACCAGGCCGTCGAGGCCCTGTCGCGGCAGCCGTCGCTCCTGGTGCTCGACAACTTCGAACACCTCGCCGGAGAGGGCGCCTTGGTGCTGCGCACGCTGCTCCAGCGCGTGCCGACACTCACCTGCCTGGTGACCTCGCGGCAGACGCTGGACCTGAGCGGGGAGGCGGAGTTCTTCGTGGCTCCCCTGCCGACGCCGAGCGGAGAGGGCACGCCGGAAGGGCTGATGACCTGCGACAGCGTGCAGCTTTTCGTGGACCGGGCGCAGGCGGCGCGGCCCGACTTCCAGGTGACCCCGGCCAACGCGCGGGCGGTCAGCGCGCTCTGCGACCGGCTGGAGGGCATTCCGCTGGCCCTGGAGCTGGCGGGCGCCCGAGCGCAGGTGCTGACCCCGGCGCAGATGCTGGGGCAGCTTGAGCATCGCTTCGAGTTCCTGGTGACCCGGAAGCGGGATGTGCCCGACCGGCACCGCACCCTCAGGGCGGCCGTAGACTGGAGCTACCAGTCGCTCACGCCGGAGCTGCAGCGGTTCTTCCGTCAGCTCTCGGTCTTCCGCGGCGGCTGGACGGTGGAGGCGGCCGCGGCCGTCTGCGAGGAGCCGAAGGCCCTGGAGTGCCTGGAGCAACTGCGGGAGTGCTCCCTGATCCTGCTCGACGAGGGGGCCGAGGAAGCCGGCGAGGTGCGGTTCCGGCTCCTCGAGACCTTGCGGGAGTATGGCGAGAAGCAACTGACAGAGGAGGAGGCGAACGCTCTAGGTCAGCGTCATGCGGAGTGCTACCTGGAGCTGGCCGAGAAGGCAGATGCCCAGGACCGCGGCCCGCAGGCGAAGGAGTGGCTCGACCGTCTGGAGCGGGAGCACGACAACCTGCGGGCTGCGCTGGCGTGGCTGCAGGAGGCGCCTGGGGTCGCCCAGACTCAGCTCCGACTCGCCCGCGCCCTGCTCCATTTCTGGAACTTCCGAGGGTACTTGAGCGAGGGCCGGGCCCACCTGGATGAGGCGCTCCGCCGCCCGGACGCGACGGCGGCCACGAAGGCTCGGGCGGGGGCGCTTTCCGGGGCGTCGGGTCTGGCGGGCCGACAAGGTGACTTCGCGGCCGCCAGGGCGCTGGCGGAGGAGGGCCTGTCCATCAGCAGAGAGCTGGAGGAGGCCTCCGAGGTCGCAGCCTGTCTCGCCAAGCTGGGAGGCGTCGCTATGGTCCTGGGGCGGTACGCGGCGGCGAAGGCCATGCTGGAAGAGGCGCTAGGGATCTGGCGAGGCTTGGGCGACCGCCCGGGGGTGGCGAGCGCCCTCAACAACCTCGGCATGCTCGCCTGGTACGAAGGTGACCACGCCGCCTCCAGGCCGCTGTACCAGGAGGCTCTGGGGATGTACCGGGAGGAGGGGGACCGGTCAAACGCCGCCACGTGCCTCGCCAACCTGGGGGATGAGGCGTTGACACGCGGTGACTACGCGGCGGCGAAGGGGATGTACGAGGAGAGCTTGGCGCTGTTCCGGGAGGTGGGCCATGGGCAGGCGGTAAGTTCCTCCCGCGTGAACCTTGGTTACCTCGCCCTGGCCGAAGGGGACAACGCGTCGGCGGCTGCGTTGCTCGAGGAGGCCCTGACGAGTGCGCGCGAGCTGGGGGAGTTGGGTACCGTCGCCAACTGCCTTAGGGACCTCGGCGTCGTTGCCAGGCACCAGGGCGACTTCGCGAGGGCGCGGGCGCTGGGGGAAGAAGCCCTGGCGATGTCCCGCAGGTTGGGGGACAGGCTGGCGATAGCCGCCTGCCTCCTGACCCTCGCCTGCACGGCTGACGGGCTGGGAGACCACGCGACGGCGCGGGCCCTGCTCCGCGAAGCCGGGGACGCCTACCGCGAGTTGGGGAGCAGGACGAACATCCCTGAGTACCTGGAGGCAACAGCCTCGTTCTGTGCAGCAGACGGGGAGGCAGATAGGGCCGCGCGGTTGTTTGGCGCGGCCCAGGCTCTTCGGGAGAAGATGGGCATTCCCCTGGAGCCCAGCGACCGCGCGGAGTACGAGCGCACCGTGGCCGCCGCGCGCGCCGCCCTGGGCGACGAAGCCTTCGCGGCGGCCTGGGCCGAGGGGCGCGCGATGAGCTGGCAAGAGGCCATGGTCTATGCCCTGGGAGAGGAGGAGGGGCCGGAAGCCCCGACCGGGTAGGTGGCCCCCTCGATGCCGCGGCGCGGCCGTTCCTCGGTCGCACTGTGATCCCCGTCACATTCCCTCATCCTAACAGCGCCCATGCTGTGGCTTGCCGGGTTTCTGTCGGACTCGGCCAGTACCATGGGCCTGACGCACCGCCCAGGTGCCCACGCGCACCGGGCGCACCCGGAGGAGGGATCACCGATGCGTAGGCTCACGGAGGCGTTGGCCGTTGTCGTCATCCTGGCGGCGTTGGCTCTGGTCATGGGATGTGGAAGTACCGGCAGTGGGACGTCGAGCGGCCGATCTCTGAACGCGGCGGGGACCCAGAGCAAGATTGCCTACTCGCGCATGGTGCAGCAGGGCCGTAACCTGTACCCACGGGTCTTCACCATAGACCCGGACGGCACCGGAGTGACCGAAGTGGCCGGCAACGGGAGCGTGCAGCCGGCCTGGAGCCCCGACGGCACGAAGATCGTCTACTGCTGCTCCAACCGGCTTTACACCATGAATGCAGACGGCTCAGCGAAGAGCGCGATCACCTCGAAGTACGCCCCTGGGGACCCAGCCTGGTCGCCTGACGGCAGCAAGATCGCCTTTCAGGGCAGCGGCATCTACACTGTCCCAGCGACCGGCGGGACTGCCAGACTCGTCCCGGGTAGCGTGCCCGGCGACCAGTTCCCCTGCTGGTCTCCGAACGGGGACTTCATCCTGTTCGAAGGCAGCCAGAGGAAGGACGCGAACGGCAATGAAGCGATAGGCCTGTACACGATCCCCTCATCCGGGGGCACGGCCACGCTCCTGGTCGACACTTACGATGCCGAGCACCCCTACGGTTACGCCTATCACAGCGACTCGGACTGGTCGGGGACAACACCGAATAGGGTCATCTACCGGGTCTACGCAAGAGACGGGAGCTACGGGTCGACCTTCTACGTCTACTGCGTGGCCGTCCAGGTGAGCGGCAGTTCGGTGAGCACCATTGGCACCCCCTTCGAAGTGAGGCGGGGCGACCACCCCAGTTGGTCGCCCAACGGACTGCAGGCGGCCGTATCAGCAACTGAGACCGCCGTCTTTGTGCAGGATGTACCCATGGGCCCTGCGACCCCGCGCCCGTGGTACTCCCTCCGGATCAGCCCGCCCCCGGTCGCGCCCGGCATGGGGATGGACCCCGACTGGTCGCCGTAGTTGCCGTAGCGTCCCTTCGGGCAAGACGAACCGGCCGCCCCTCCCCCTGGAGGGGCGGTTGCCGTTCTGCCCGGCAGACAAGGGGGCGTCTGCCGCGGTGCGTGCCGCGTGGGCGAGTTGACCTGGATGATGATGCGCGCCCTCGTCGCCTGTGTCTCGATCGGCATCTCGCCCGAACACGCAGGCGCGTCCGAGACGAAGTGGGGCGGGGAGTCGTCCGGCCGGTTGGTGGGGAAATGCCCGGTTCGCGAGGTGGGTGTGACATGAACCCCAGACTGCGGCTCGGCGCCTATGTCGGAGCCTGTCCCATCCGTAGTTGAAAGCTGGGGAGGAGGAGGAGGTTAGCGGTGGTTCTCTCGGGCGCGATCTGGTAAGATGGCGCCCAGGTAGACGGAACCGAAAGGAGAGAACCGCCGTGAAGGGAGTATACCAGATAGCGGAGACGAGGGACAGGAAGGCGCTGACGGAGTTCCTGG
>Ga0315289_10000180_pt1 | contig 100220 bp, 75 predicted proteins | sample YL17G11_40_MG_FD_203452 | JGI IMG/M metagenome (GOLD analysis project Ga0315289, IMG submission 203452) | Sediment microbial communities from Yellowstone Lake, YNP, Wyoming, USA - YL17G11_40 | ecosystem: Environmental > Aquatic > Freshwater > Lake > Sediment | place: USA: Wyoming | collected... | reverse complement strand
GGAACCCGAGCGCTACGCCGCTTACACGCGTGAATACCTGGGCTGGGGCGTGTTCGCGCTGATGACGCGGTGATGAGGGGATTACCGGGCGACTCAGAAAGTGGAGAAAATCCAATCATGCCTAACAACTCATTCAAGCCGACGCCGCTTCGCGGCGCGGCTTAATTCAGGCGTTAGGCGGGTAGTCTGCCAAACAGTTCTGAGAATAGATTGAATTCAAGAATATCACTTACGCAGCCATGAACCAGAACCAATTACTAGAGCTTATTAGGCTTCTCGCGCCGCAGATCCAAGATTTTCTTGGAGGTGGTGCCACCGTCTCTTTCAAGAACAAAATAAGGGATATTTCTGGGATCGAGATACCTCAAAATGGCGGCGCGATAGGTCAGGGGAACAGTATCCTTTTATGTGCAGAGAATCAGGGAGGTGACGTAGTTGTTGTACAGTTTACCCGATCAAGCCTGCCGTTCTCACCCACTGAGCTACACTTCATCAATCAACTGTGTAAAGGCTTGACAGTACTAGCGCGCGGATTCGATGATCCTAAACACGCAGTTCACCACCGAACAGCTATCTTAACTACAGCTTTCGATATTGCTGTCGCTAGATTTCTTCGGGGAGACACAAGGCACTTTGCCAATGTCCAGCGCGTCATTGAAATTGCTAAGAACCTCACATTTCAGCGTTATGAGGGTGCTCCATGTACTAGTGGTCTAATATATATCAACAAGCCCACTAAAGGATTTCTAAATTACATCGGTGAACTCGGTTATCGAATCGCTAAGACGCCAATGGTTCGAGCTACTTCGAACTTTTTTGGTGCACCACTTTCCTATCGATATGTCGATGGAGTTCAATCGGCCTATCTACTAGTATCACCAGCGACATGCATGGGAATTGTACAACTTGATCCAGCATGCCATATCTCATTGGCCGATCAGGGCACCCATGGACAATATAGGCCATTGTTAGGTATCACCGGGGCAGGTTCATTTGCGGCATTTGTAACTCCGAACTCAGAGGTTGATGTCCTATTCGCGCCCGATGGCATCCTCCGTTGGCGGAAAGGCAGGTGGATTCTTATTGAACTTGGGCGTCTTGCATCTATATTCAATGAACACATCAATAATCTCGATACGGCTAAGCTTCTCTGCGAGATTGTTGTCGGCATAGCCGCAATCCGTCACGGTGCCCTCATTCTTCTCTCGGACCACACATCTGAGGAAATAGGGATCATCCGACGAATCGACGATACTGAGATTGGGAAGATGCTTCGGAAAAGCTTGTTAACTCTTCACATTTTGGAAGCGTACCGTAGTGGCGTTTTTGTTGCGGCAGTTACGTCGGATGGAATGACTATCATAGATAGTACTGGCGTAGTTAGAGACTCGGGAGCTCTGGTCGATCTAGCAGGAGCCAAAGCACCTGGTGGTGGTGGACGAACTGCGGCTGCACAGAGCGCCTCACGTCATGGCTTGGTTATCAAAATATCTGAGGATGGGCCGATGCAACTTTGGCGCTACGGAGAACTACTAATGCAGACAGGTTAGATTATCTCTGGATTCCCAATTACCCGCCTAACACCGGCTCCAGCGGACAGCGGCTCTGCCGCTCGCGCGCAGGCGCGATTTCCCAGAAGTGGCGCGATAATGAGAAGAGTCTCGCCAGCCCCGCCGCTGCCGCTGAGCCAAACCGTTAGGCAGCTCAAAGTACGAGGAATCACATAGACACATGCCAGACAAGGCCGTCTACCTGCTCGTCGTCGAGGGGTTCGCCGACTGGGAGCCTGCCCACGCCGTTGCCGAATTGCGACGACATGGACAATATCGGGTTGAGTGCGTGGGATTGACGTCGGTGCCGGTCCTGTCCATGGGAGGCATTACCGTCTTGCCCTCGAAAACGGTTTCCGACGTGGACCCGTCGGATGTGGCGGTGTTTATTCTGCCGGGTGGCGACAGATGGGAGACGGCGCCTATCGAACCTGAACTCGAGGAACTACTCAAGCAGCTCGATGGCGGCAACGTCCCAATCGCAGCCATTTGCGCGGCGACGGTAGCCATCTCCAGGATTGGGCTCCTGCGAGGGCGGCGGCACACGAGCAACGGACTCGACTATTTGCGTTCGCACGTCCCCGGGTACTCCGACGCCGACAAATACGTGAACGCTCCCGCCGTTCGCGATCGCAAGCTCATTACTGCCAGCGGGCTGGGCGATGTCGAATTCGCGCGTGAGCTGTTTGAAGAACTCGAGGTGTTGAGTGCGGAAGATCGGTTGTTATGGGCACGGATCTTCCGCAGCGGGAAACTCCCAGACGAAGCTGCCTAACACTTATAAGGCCCCCCTTTGTCAATGGGCACACCTCTCCTTCTGACCGATGATAAAAAGCCAACTCTCAGTGTCTCTTTGCGCTCTGACTTGGTTTCTGTTTTGTGGTGGCAGAGAACATGCTCTGCACCAAACACTTATTGAGGCTCCGGCACCGGGATCCCCCGGCACTGTGGCAATCTGTGCCACCGCCCAGAAATTCATCCGTACCCTCATGCTGTCCTCGTCAAAGTAGGGGCGTCTGGGCGCCAGTTATCTCCAGGCTCAGGTGAGGGGCAGAGCAGCAAAAAATGGGCCGGAGCGGGAGCGGATGTCCAATCAACGGCAAGGGCTGCCGGGCCACGAAATCCATGAGAATCATGTCGCAGTCGAGCTGCAGATGCAATGTTCTCCGGTCTGGTTTGGGCCCTGACGGCTCCAGTTAGACGGCGGGCTCATCCGCTCCCCTCCGTCAAGAGGCCAAGAACTTGTCCATGTTGAAACTCCTTTCACGAGACATCAGGAAATAGGCAGCTCTTCCCAGCTTGTGAACCAGGATGCTGAGCGCTTTGCCTTTGCCATGCTTTTGCGTGAGTCGGGCGAGCCACTTTTGTCCCTCCGGGTTGTTTCTGAGAAACAAGACAGCGGCTTCGGAGAAGGCCCACTTGAGGTGGACGTTGCCGATCTTCTTGCCGCCGGTACCGTATTTCTTACCAGCCGATTCCTTGGCGCATTTGACCAGACGGCTATACGAAGCAAAGTCCTGCACTCGCTCGAACCTCGTGATGTCGTGGATTTCATAGAGGATGGTCAGAGCCAGCACCTTCCCGATGCCGGGGATCGAGCGCAGACGGTGGAACATGTCGGCATCGTGCTGCCTGGCTTGTCGTACGATAAATAGTTCGAGGTCGCGGATGATCTGGTCGAAGTGGGCGACCAATTCGAGGTCGATCTCCATGCTCTTGCGCACACTGGGATCATCGAAACGATCCACGAATCCCTTGCGATTGGCTTTGTAGGCGAGTTTGGCGGTGATCTCCGGGAGGTTGTATTGATGATTGGTGTTTTGGATGTGAGCCAGGAGCTGGCCACGCTTGCGCACGAGGTAGAGCCTGCGGCGCATGACATCTCGGGTGGATCGCATTCCGGGCGGATAAACATAGGCTTGAGGAATCATGCCGCCACGCAACAGGACTGCGATCTTGTGGGCATCAATGCGGTCATTCTTTGCTTTGCCGCCGTGGATGGCTTTCATGTAGAGAGCGTGGCCGAGGACGAAGGGGATGCCCTGCTCTGAGCACAGATCCGCGAGCCAGTACCAGGTGAACAAACATTCGACGGAGACGACAATATCGCTGCGAAAAGGCTCGATGGTGGTCAAAAACTCGTCCGGACAGGAATGCAGGTTCTTTTCAAGACAGATCTTGCCGGATTGGTCGAGGATACAGACAAACATGGTGCGGGCGTGGAGATCGATCCCGCAGTAGAATTGATGCTGTTTGGTGTAGAATTTCATCGTCAAGGCCCTCCTGTTTGGAAAGTGATGATTGTCAACCTTAAGCCTACACGCGTTGGTAGGCTCAGGGGGGCCTTGATGAGTATCAACGGCATCCAGCCGTCAGCGCAAAAGGCGCGCCGCGGCTGATGCCGCAGGTTAGACCGACCCGAGTCTCCACGGGACAGCGGATGAAGGCGATTCAGGACATGCGAGATCCAGCCGACCGTCGCATCGGTGGGAGGATTCGCCCCGTTCTCCGCCGTGCCGCGCGAGCTCGGCACACGGAGACGCATGGATAAGATAGCGCTGGAAAAAGTCGGACCTGGTAACCTGTCGGATTGCGGCATAGGCTGCCTCGCGAGCCCGAAGAACCAAGGGTATCAGCCCAAAGTCGAGTGGCTGCAAAGGCGCTTTGCCGAGGGGCTGCGCTTCCTGCTGTTCCGCGATGGAGAAGGCAGGCCGCTGGCCTTTCTCGAGTACGTGCCGGGCGAATACGCCTGGCGGCCGGTGGACGCCGGGGGCTGGTTGTTTGTGCATTGCCTGTGGGTATATCCCAGAGGGCAGAAGGTAGGCGGGCTGGGTAGCCGTTTGATCCGTGCTTGCCTGGAGGAAGCGCGGCAGGCACGCGCCGCAGGCGTGGCGGCTATGGTGAGCGACGGGCCCTGGATGGCGGGCAAAGAGGTGTTTCTCAAGAGTGGGTTCAGACAGATCGCAGAAGCCGATCGATTTCAGTTGGTCATCCACCGCCTAAGAGAGGGCCCCGAGCCGCGCTTCCGCGGCATTGGCGGCAACATGGCGAAGTACCGAGGCCTGCACATCGTGTATTCCGCTCAGTGCCCGATGCTGCCCAAGTCGGTGAACGACCTGTCGGAATTGGCAGCCGAACACGGCCTGGAGTTAAAGGTCACAGTGCTCAACAACGCGCGCGAAGCTCAAAACGCACCCTCCTACTATGGCGTTTTCAGTCTGGTGTGGAATGGGCGGCTGCTGTCGGATCATTACGTGAGCAAAGGACGATTCAAGAACCTCTTGCAGAAGGAGATCCTGAAAGAAAGGTGTCGAAGGGACTTGTCCTCTTGAATACAAGCCGACTGCGGTCTAACATGCGGATCAACCTGGCGGCGCTGCGCGCCGCAGGTTATCCGCAACGTTAGACGTGACCAACTGCCGTTCCTGCCTGATGACAAAAGGCACACATCGGTCTAAAATGTAAATGTGAAGCCGTTCCGGTGGAGTGCAGAGAAGAACGAACGCTTGAAGTCGGAGCGCGATATCTGTTTCGAGGAGGTCGTTCTTGCTATCGAGGAAGGTGGGCTAATGGATATTGTCGTCCATCCGAACCAGAGGCGATACCCGGGGCAGGTGGTGCTGGTTGTGGCCTATCGGGATTACGTCTTTCTTGTTCCATCGGTCGAAGAAAGCACGCACTATTTCTTGAAGACCATCATTCCAAGCCGGAAGGCCACGCGAGACTATCTTGGAACGGGAGGCCCAAATGAAAAAGCTTGATCGTTACGAACAGGGAATACTCAACGCCTACGACAAGGGCGCCCTGGTTTCCGTGCGGCCGACGAAGGCGCAGCTGGATGCACTCCGTGAGGCTGCGCGTGCGACCTTCACCAAGAACCGGCGGGTGAACATTCGTCTTTCGACTGCTGACCTCATGGACATTCAAGCACGGGCGCACGAAGAAGGGGTGCCCTATCAGACATTGATCGCGAGCGTCCTGCATAAGTATGTGTCAGGACGATTGCTTGAAACGAGGTCCCGTCTAACCACGCGCTCAACCGGACGCGCCGAAAACCGGCGCGCCGGTTAGCGCGGGCGTTGAGGCTGTAGAAAAACGCAAATCGACCTTTACGGATTACCCAATTTCGAAAGAATCGGCTGCCTTTTTTTAAGAAAGACAGGCTTCCATGAGGCCATTCGGACTTTTTCTACAGCCTCGTTAGCCAGACACTGAGAATTAACCCGGGTTCTGGGAATCGGGGCGGGGAAACAGCATGACCAGCGCACCTGAAGACGAATTGCGCACCCAGGAAGCCAGGTTGCTCACGGCGATGCGGGAGCACGACTTCGGTGCCCTGTCACGGCTGTTCGATCGGGAGTACGTGTTCACGAGTGACAGCGGCGAGGTCTGGGGCCGCGAACGCGCGCTGCAGGACTTCGCGGATCCCGGGTTCTCGCTTGGGCAGCTCGAGGTCGAGCTGGAACGGATCATCCCACTGGCGGAAGCTGGTGTCGTGAGCGGGCGTGCCCGCGTAGCGGGTAGGGCAGGCGGAGTGTCCGTCTCCGGTGTCTACAGGTTCGCGTGGGTGTGGCGACTCGTGAGAGGCGAGTGGACGATTCTCGCCACGCACACATCGCTCGGGCAGCCGTCCGAGTGACCGAGATTGCAGAAACCGATGCTGCCCAGCAAGCGGGTGAAGCTGACGAAGCGCGGTTGGAAGTGAATGCAGCGGTGGCGGTCGGCAGGTACGTTGTCGCATCGTTCGAAGCACCGCCTTCGTAGAGCGCGCTTTGCAGCTTATCCGCTGTGTTGGGCCGATCAACTACGAGCGAGGCAGCATGACGAGCACAGAGGTTGTCTTGGCATTCGTAAACGCGATCAACCGCCGTGACGTCGAGGAGCTGTGTCGACTTATGACTGACGATCACCTGTTCGTGGACACCGGCGGGGCGCAATACTGCGGTAGGGAGACGATGCGTTCAGGTTGGCTTGGGTATTTCTCTATGGTTCCCGACTACACGATCGAAATTCAGGAAGCCGTTGCTGATGGTCCGCTTGTCATCGTCGTCGGTACGGCGCGTGGCACTTACTCCCCTGATGGCAACCTGGACCCTGCTGATCAGTGGAGCACCCCCGGGGCTTGGCGGGCAGTTGTGGCCGGCGGGCACGTCGCCGTCTGGCAGGTGTTCGCAGACAACGAGCCCATCCGTCAGATCATGCGCAGATACGGCAAGGAGACAGCCTAACAGGCCTATGCAGCCGCCGGCGCTACGTGCCGCCGCGGCTGAACGCGGGCGTTAAACGCAGTGCCAGGGGACCACGGGCCCCGTATGCGGTATACTGTCACGGTTAGCGATCCAGTTTCGGTGCAACCCGGCCAACGGAGATTTGAAATGAAGGGAGTTCAATTCCTCATCGACGAGAAAGGCGAAAAATCGGGTGTGCTCATCGACCTGAAGAGGCATTCCGAACTTTGGGAGGACTTCTATGACCGAGCCATTGCTCGGAGTCGGAAAGGGGAACCCCGGGAATCCTTAGAGTCTGTAAGAAAGCGTCTCATGGGGCGGAAGCGCCAGCACAATGGCTGACCACTCGATAGTCTTGGCTCGCTCAGCAAGGCGGGAACTCGAAAGGCTGCACGATCCGCTGTCATCTCGGATCTTAAAGAGAATCGAATCGCTTGCGAGCAATCCTCGTCCATCTGGGTGTAGGAAGCTTGAAGGGGCAGAAAATCTGTGGCGAGTCCGCGTGGGTGACTACCGCGTTGTCTACGCTATCGACGACCGCACAAAAATGGTGGATATTACTTGTATCCGCCATAGACGCGATGCATATCGCTAGAGGGGCGTCTAACTTGGCGCTCCAGCGGACCGCCTTCGGCCGCCGCTGAGCACTGGCGTTCGGCCCCATAGGGAGGCAGATCGTGTCCACCTTGACAGCCAGATTTATTGTAGCTACAATATAGCATGCGGATCGAGTTCGATCCAGCCAAGGACCGCATCAACCAGGAAAAGCATGGTGTCTCGTTGGCTATGGCCGTTGAACTCGACTGGGATGCTGCGTTGGTTTGGGTCGATAAACGGTTCGAGTACGACGAAGTACGCATGATCGCGCTCGCTCCGAGGACCGAGATCCTCTATTACGTGGCCTTTGCTGATCGAGGCGAAGTGCGAAGGATCATCAGCCTACGCCGAGCCAATCGTCGCGAGGTGAAGCACTATGTCCAAAATCTCTAAGAGGTCTTCGGTGACGATGCCCACCACGGAAGAAGACAGGGCAATCACTACGGCGGCCAAGACCGATCCGGATGCTCAACCGCTGACGCTGAAACAGTTGAAGGCGATGGTGCCCATGCGCGCGCTGCGCGGTCGCCCGAAGTCCGAGAATAAGAAGCTGCTTGTCTCGGTTCGCTACAGCCCCGAGGTCGTTGCGTACTTCAAGTCCACAGGTGCAGGGTGGCAGTCGCGAATGGATGGCGTGCTGCGCGAGTACGTGGAACGTCGCTCCCGCAGAACGTGAGAATGGAGCCGAACTCTTCCCTGAAGCGGGCAGCCACCGGCAAGCCGGTGTCTGCCGCTTAGCTCAAACGTTGAGGCTGTAGAAAAACCCAAGTCGACCTTTACTGATTACCCAATGTCAAAAGAATCGGCCGCCTTTTTTTAAGAAAGACAGGCTTCCGTGAGGGCCATCCGGACTTTTTCTACAGCCTCGTTAGCCTGATGACCAAATCCAGATGTTGCCATCATTCCTCTTGGCAGATGTGCGCCATTGGCGTATAGTAAGGGATGCGCTTCGTTGAGACCCCGGTGTTCACGAGAGGTGTCACGTCGGTTCTCGACGACGGGCACTACAGATCTCTCCAGCTTGCGCTGGTTCTCCGCCCTGAACAAGGAGCCGTCATTCGGGGCAGTGGCGGGCTTAGAAAGCTGCGTTGGGCGCTGCCGGGCCGAGGCAAGCGAGGAGGGGCACGCGTGATCTATTACTGGGACAGACAAACCGAGACTTTCTATATGCTGTTCATCTATCTGAAGACGGAACAGGGGGACTTGACCCCAGAGCAGGTAAGAATTCTCGGCAAGCTTGTCCGCAAGGAGTTCAAGTGAGAGAGCAGGATTTTAGGAATCTTGTAAAAAGTGTCCGCCAAGCAGGAAGAATCCGCCGCGGCCAGATGAAACCGAGTCGGGTCTATACATTCAAGCCGACCGAGATCAAGTCGATACGATCGAAACTCGGCAAGTCGCAGTCCGAGTTTGCGCTCATGATCGGTGTGAGCGTCGCAACTCTCCAGAACTGGGAGCAGGGACGGAGGACGCCGGAGGGGCCAGCCAAGGCCTTGCTCAAGGTGGCGGCCCAGAATCCCGAGGCTGTCGCTGAAGCATTGAGTGCCTACACAGGCTAACAAGGCGTTGCACCCGACGGCCGCCAAGCGCTCAATGAGCGTCCGCGGGTGAACGCCGGTCGTTATGCCGTCTCTTACCTGGGGAGGGTCAGGTGACATCCAAGATGCCCAGGGGAAAGAGCTCCCCAATGACGCCTGAAACAAATGGAGGCTTCACCTACCCAGTGGGATACCAACGGTTCCACAAGGACCAGTTGTTCAACTTCCAACTGAACCGTCCGTATTCGCTGGGTTACGCCCGCCTTGAGGATCTGACCGCAGCCGGTCAGAGGATTGCGACGTTCGCCCAATGGAAGACCGAGATGCTCAGGCTGGCGACGGAGGCGCTCTCGGAAGGCCGGCTGATGAACGCAGCCTTCTACTACCGGGCGGCCGAGTTCTACACCTTCCCCGACGACCCGGACAAGCAACCGCTGTACGGGCGGTTCTCCGAACTCTTCTATTGCGCCTTCGAGAAGCACGGGATCGAAAGGATTCAGGTTCGCTACGGAGAAGCCTCTTTGCCTGCCATGGCGATCGGGCCGGAGGGTACAGCCAGGGGCACCATCATCCTCCACGGGGGCTATGACTCCTTCATCGAGGAGTTCTACTCGATGATGCGGTACTTCGCGGCATCCGGCTTCAGAGTCATCGGCTTCGACGGGCCGGGGCAGGGAGCGGCTCGGCGTAAGGCCGACCTCCCGCTCGATTACCACTGGGAGAAGCCAGTGGGGGCTGTCCTGGATCATTTCGGGCTGGAGGACGTCACGCTGATCGGGCTCTCCATGGGAGGCTATTTCGCCCTCAGGGCGGCGGCTTTCGACCCACGGGTGAAGAGAGTGATCACGTCAGGACACGCTTTCGACTACCGGAAGGTCGCGCGACCCCCTGCCACCGCGATCCTCGTGTTCTTTCACGATCACCTTAGGGAGTTTACCAACAAGTTGTCGAGATGGAAGATCAAGAAGGGCAGCATGGAAGCGTGGAACATCAGTCATCTGATGTACGTCCTTGGTGTGGACGAGCCGATGGCCGCTCTTGAATTCGCCCTCGAGCTGAACGAGGAGAACCTCCACTCGGACGTGGTCAGGCAGGATGTCCTGATCCTGGCGTCACGCGACGACCACTTCATCCCCTTCCGGCTTCATCAGGAGCAACTTCGGCGTTTGACCGCGGCCAGGTCGGTCACCGACAGAGTGTTCAGCAGAGAGGACCACGCCCAGAATCACTGCCAGATAGGCAATGTCGGGCTCGCCCTGCAGGTGATGAGGGAATGGACTGATACGAAGACGATTGGAAGGGTTTCTTGACGGCCCTACTGGTCTACAGACGTGATGACAACCCATCAGCGCTTGCGCAGTTACGAATGAGGTCGGCATAACCGCGTGAACCTGTCGGTCCATCCCGTCACGTCGCCGAGTTCAGCAGGCGAGTGCACGCCAAGACAAGTCGGCATCCGGACCGCGACGATCCTCATTGGCTAAACGTCGTAGGTGATGGGCGCAGCGAGCGCACAGGAATCGCTCTGCGCTGGAAGCTCATAAGAAAGGTGAACGAACCGTGGGCCGGCAAGTTCTCTTGGCTCGGCTGGATCAAGCTTACGGAAGTGTTTCCAGATCAGGAGGCCGCGGATCGCAGCAATCCTGATCCGAAGAGGGTTACGACACAGCAGTCTCGGATCGTGAGGGAGACCGCGCAGATCCGGTATTTAAAGAGACTGCACGATCACTCGTCGGAAGAGCACAGAGACATTACCATCGGCACGTCAAATCGACTTCGGCCTCTCATCGTAAGCCACGTCGATCGTGGCGGCCGCGTTCGGATCATTAGCGCGCGTCAGCTGACGCGCTCTGAGAGACAAGTTTATGAACAAAAAAGTCAGGACTGAGATGGAGGACGACCTCCGACCGGAATATGACCTCCGACAATTGCTCAAGCGCGGGGTGCGCGGAAAGTACTTTAAAAGTTATCGTGCCGGCACCAATCTCGTGTTGTTGGAACCAGACGTTGCACAAGCCTTTTCTAATGAGCAGGCGGTGAACGAAACCCTGCGTCTAGTTATCCAGTTAACCAAGATTCGGGGCGGGAAGAACCCAAAGAGAGCGGGGAGAGCAGGCTAACAAGCCGCTGCAGCCGGCGAGCGGCGCGGGTGCGCCTGGATCAATCGGGCGAACCGTGAGCGCCGCTCGCGGCTGAACGGCATGGCGTTAGACGCCTGAATTCGTGCTTGTCCGAGGATGTGGTATCACATATCATACCACTGTGAAGCGGCGAGTCGTTCTCGATACCAATGTTCTGGTCGCCGGTCTCCGGTCCCGACGGGGAGCAGCTTTCCGCTTGCTCGCGTTGGCTGGCACCGGGGTCTTCGAGCATTGCCTGTCCGTTGGCTTGCTTTTCGAATACGAATCGGCGCTTAAACGACCAGGAGTGGTCCCCAAGCTTAACCACCGGCAGTTGGATGCGATCCTGGATTACCTTTGCGCCCGTGCCGTTCGCCAGGAGATCCACTATTTGTGGCGTCCGGTGCTACGAGACCCGGGCGACGATCTCGTACTTGAAGTGGCTGTTGCTGGCGAGTGCGATTCCATCGTGACTTACAATGTTCGGGACTTCGTCGGCTCAGAGCGATTCGGGATTCGAGTCCAGACTCCGACAGAGTTCCTGGCGGAAATGGAGGGAGGACAATGAGTGCACTGAGTATCAGGTTGCCGGAGTCTCTGCATCAGCGCGTTCGCGAGCTCTCCGCGCGCGAAGGGATTTCCATCAATCAGCTCATCGCTGCCGCCCTGGCCGAGAAGATGTCTGCCATCATGACGGCCGACTACCTGGAGGCGCGGGCTCGGCGCGGGACTCGCAAGAAGTTCCTTGCGGCCCTGGCCCAGGTTCCAGATGTCGAGCCCGAGCCCAGGGACAGACCGCCGATGGAGGCGTCTAAGCGCATGCAGCGGACGAGGGCCGGCTCAGGGTCTAGGAAGACAAGGCGACGCCCGAGGGCTGGCCCTCGCCGCTGATGCCGGGCGGTCGGCAGCAACGCCTCGTGGAAGCCTGGGCCGAGATCCATCGGACCGAGTCGTTGGACGACTGGCAACGATTACAGGCTGGCAGACCCCCGCTTAAGATCGAGCCACTTCGATAGGGAGAATAATCCATGAGCCATCCGATCCATTCTGTCCGCTCGTTCCAAATCGTTGGGCCCTTTATTATGAAGGTACAGTTTGACGATGGAATAACCAGGACCATTGATTTCAGTCCGGTCCTGCATGGGGAGATTTACGGCCCGCTGAGGGATCCTGCGCTGTTCGACGCGGTGCGGATAGATGCCGACGCACACACCTTGGTCTGGCCCAATGGGGCAGATTTTGATCCAGCCACCTTACACGACTGGCCAGAACTTGGAGATAAGCTTGCCGCCATGGCCCGCAGCTGGTCTATGGTCTCCAGTAAATCCCGGGCGTTGAGGCTGTAGAAAAACCCAAGTCGACCTTTACGGATTAGCCAATTTCGAAAGAAGCGGCCGCCTTTTTTTAAGAAAGACAGGCTTCCGTGAGGGCCATTCGGACTTTTTCTACAGCCTCGTTATGCGGATGCTTGGGTTTCCCCTCTCCGCCGGTTCGTGAGATACTGACCGCCGAGCCAACTGTTCTCAGATCAGGGCCTTATCGAGTATACTTTCATAGTCACGAAGCGAACGAGCCACCCCATGTCCACGTCGATCGCGACGATTTGTCTGCGAAGTTTTGGTTAAAGCCCGTGGCCCTGGTTCGCAACCTGGGTTTCAGCCCGGTGGAGTTGCGTGGCATCCAACGGATGATAAAAGAAAACGAAGACATGCTTTTGGAGAAGTGGTATGGGCGTTTTGGAGCCTAAACCGGGTGAACGCGTAAAGGACGTACGTTTTACCGAAGACACCATGTCTGTCGACCTTCTCGACGGACGGACGATTGTGGTTCCGTTGGCTTGGTATCCCAAGCTTTTGGATGCGAGCCCTGAAGATCGCCAGAACTGGAAGCTTAGTGGTGCGGGTTTCGGCATTCATTGGCCGGACATTGATGAGGACCTAAGCACCGAGGGATTGCTGCGCGGCGCTCCTGCGGCAGCTGAGCCGATCAGCGCACCAAAATAGCCGCATCGAGGGCATGCAGGCGACCGCTTAGGCGGCGCCTGATGCCCGGCGTTAGGCGTTGGGAAGCAACATGTCACTCCACGCCCAACGACGGGTGATGTTTGTATGAAACTCCGCCTGCGGGCCATTGGTCGGGTGGAAAAAACGATCGTGCGCCAGTGCGTACCCACCTAGCAGGTGAGTCTCTGCAACTTGGAGCCTTGGTGTCTTGGTGGTTTCTTCAACGACCTGCTCATCCCGTTGTGGGGCCATTTCCGGATGATTTCAGCCCCAACCGGTGATATTGTTGTCCCAGCCAAGAAAAGCAAAGTACTATCTGATGATGATGGCCAAGAGCGGATAGGGTCAGGTGCTGGCGCTGAAGCAGGACGGCCAGGGAGGTGCTGTGCCACCGGTTTGTATTCGCTTCGCAGGGTGGGCTCCGCGGCGTATCCGGTTAAGCGGGCGAAACCAGCCTGGTTGAACTTGAGGTTTTTCAGCTAGATGGGCGCGTGGACGCGGGCGGCAGTCCGGGATACACCGCCGCCGCTCGCCCGGCCAATTATTTCGCAAGTTCTGTATACTTTAGGTTAGCTTCTCATATGCAAAACACCAGGAGGTGGCTACGTGACTACGATGAGTCCCTGGATGAGAGGTGTTATTGATACCCTCGTAGGATCCGAACTGCTTCGCGGATCCACAATACCGCATCGGAATAGGCTTGCCGTAATTCTCATAGACTCAGCTTTCGAGACTGCATGCCGTGCCTTTTTACAGCACAAAGCCAAGATCAAGCTCAGCGACAGCCACAAGCATCGCGATAATCTCATCTCCACGATGAAGTCCAAGCTTAATGAGATCGATGCTGAAGTCTGGGACAGCATCAACTTCTATTACGAGGAAATCCGGTGTGACTTTTACCATCAGTCTGCCGGCAAGACCATCACGGACATTTCTGTGCTGGACTATCGAGATACGGTCGAGTTTGTCATTGACACCGCTTTTGCAACGAAGGTCCGTCCGCTCGTCGAGCAGCAGCTTATAGCGGCACAGACAACCGATACCGCGGACGATGCAGTGCTTCACCCGATCCCCACGATTCACCCCACTGAATCAAGAGACCGGACCACCAAGGTGCTGATCGCTGTTGCCGCGGTTGCTCCCAAAAGCGTCGATGAGGTAAACGAGTACTTCAAGCGCGAAGGTGAGACCCTCCGGCTCAAACCAGAGGAATTCACAACATTTCTTGCAAGGAATAGCGGCAGCAAAAAACTTTTCTATTATGACCGCGCGGCACGGCGCTGGAAACTTTCGAAGCTAGGTCTCGACAAGCTGTGCGCCGCGAAGCAGGAGGATGCTAATGGCTAACTACAAGATTACCGGAGTTACAATTGAAGTTAAGTCGGGCGTCGTGTTGAGGGCTGAGATTTCTAATCCTGCGGATCTAAAGCAACTGCTACACGATCTTCTCGAAGAAGGGTTTGCTGTGTCAGAAGCAGCAGACAAAGACCGTGAACCATCTTCGAAAAAACCCACATCGCCCGGCGAGCAATCGCCGTTGGGCCTTATTGAGACCCGTGCCTCCCTGTCCTCCGGACAGCTGGCCACCGTGAAGGTGTTGGCATTCAAGGACGGAAGCCCTCAATTGCTTCATCCAAATGCCTTCTCATCCGTTTCGGACGCCACGCTCTCCCTGCTCTATGCAGTGGAGATAGGCTTGCAAAGGCCATCAATATCCTACGACGATTTTAAGGACCTCTACGACGCACAAAATATCAAAAGCGGTACTGCGTTCCCTATGCTATTAACGAACCTTCGCAATGCGGGATACATTGATAAAAAGGCATACGCAGCGGATAGAACGGTTCGCCTGACTGCGAAGGGTGCAACAAAGGCGGAAGAGGTAATCAAGGGACTCTGTGGTACTCAGCCTTAAAATGCAGAGCTAACAACGGCATCCAGCCGCCGGCGCAAAAAGCGCGCCGCGGCTGATGCCAAACGTTAGGCGCCACCGCAGAAGCATATGCGTTAGTAGACTCGCTCACGGTGGGCATTAGCGGGAGGAGGGAGTTCGTGGACCCCGTTGCAATCTTCGTCTACATCTTTCTCGGAGTTGCCGTCGCTGCATTCGCGGCTGGTCTTTTCCGGCGGCGGGTCTGGTTGGTCACCGTAGGCACGGCGGTTGCCGCGCCGGCCTGCTTCCTCCTCGATTATCTGTATTGGGTCGCGCCTGGCCTGGCCGTTCTCGCTGTGATCCTTGCCAACGTATTATCGGCGTGGGCGCTGTATCGAGGTCGCCGGCTCGTAGCTGCAATCCTGCTTGTTCCCTTCGCCGCCATGGTGCTGGCCACCGCGCTTACCGTCCCACTAATGATAAGTGCAGAAACCACCGCCAATGCGAGCCTTGGCGATCTCGACGGCGACGGCGATCTCGATGTGGTATTGGCCAAGGGTTTTCACTCGCCCCTGGTCAACGTCGTCCTCTTGAACGACGGCAAGGGACACTTCGAGCAGCATAGTCTCGGCGATATCGCGGACAGGTCCTTCTCAGCGCCTCTCGGCGATCTCGACGGCGACGGCGATCTCGATATCGTTATCGGCAATGAAGATCCGGACAGGAAGCTCATTTACTTCAACGACGGGAAGGGGCACTTCACGCTCGTGGGCTCTTTCGGTGATCCAGATTGGAATTCGCGCATCGTCAATGTGTCGGACCTCAACGGCGATGGCCGTCCCGACGTCGTAGTACCCGTCAGAGACGGGCGAAATAAAAAGGGGGGTGTCTACATATGTATGAATGACGGTCGAGGTCGCTTCCCGTCCTGCCGCCTGCTCTGGCCGCGATCAGCCATCCAGATCGCCGTCGGCGATCTCACTGACGACGGCGCACCGGACCTCGTTGTCCCGGGCGATGGAGGACAGAGCTATGCCTTCATTAACGACGGTCAAGGCCGATTCGATCAAAACCATCCGTTTGGCCCCGCCAGGGTCGCGACAAGGGCGGTTGCCCTGGGCGATCTCAATGGCGATGGCCGCCTGGACATCATCATGGGTAACGACGCGGGCGGAGCCCTCGCCTTTTTCAACAGGGGTGCGGGAGTGTTCTCGGATGGTGTGCCACTCGGCGAGAAAGCCGACGACGTATTCGCAGTCGCGGTCGCCGACCTGAACGGCGACGGCGAGGCTGACGTGGTGCTAGGGAATGGGAGAATGCCATGTGCAATCCTTTTGAACCACGGAAAGGGCCGAGCGTTCACGCGTGTCCGCACTGGCGACAAGCAGTGCCGTACTCTCGGGCTCGCCGTTGGGGATTTGACTGGTGACGGCTTCCCGGAGATCGTCTTCGCCCGGTTCGGCGCGCCGAGCATGGTTTGGCTCAATTCCCTGACCACAGCAGTTCGGCCAACGGAAAGTGTGAATCTCCCGTGGCATCGACTCACAAGTCCAGATCGATGAGTCTTACTGTTAAGCCGATAATTTGCACGGCAGTTCGTACGGGAGGCGCTTAACGGCATGCAGCGGACGGCGCTGCGCGCCGCGGCTGATGCCGGAGGTTAGCCAGCTTTGGGCCCTGACTGGGGAAACATATTATGCTGAAGCTCAAGCCTGTGACGCCTGGCGATTTGCTACGCGAGGAATTCCTCGTGCCAATGGGCCTCACCCAGTATCGCCTTGCCAAGGAGATCGGCGTGCCCGCCCAGCGGATTGGTGAGATCGTTGCGGGCAAGCGAGCCATCACGGTCGACACAGACCTCCGCCTCTGCCGCTTCTTTGGCCTTTCCAACGGCTATTGGCTGCGGGCGCAGGCGGCTTATGACACCGAGGTGGCAGAGGAAGCCCTCGCCAAGTCGCTGGCGAAGATCAAGCCGTGGGAGGGACTACGGCCCGATGGAGGTCGCCGGGCCTAACACCGGCATCCAGCCGTCGGCGCAAAGAGCGCGCCGCGGCTGAGGCCGGGCTTTAGAAGGCTGGCTCACAGAAGGAAGGGTGACCCATAGCAATCAAGCTTCCGCGTTTTTGCGGCAGTATGCTAGAATTTGCGCATGACCAACGAAGTGGTCGAACTGTTTAAACGCGCTTCAGACTTGCCTGATAGCGATCGAGCCACCTTGGCAGGCCTATTGATCGAAAGCCTTGAGAGCGAACGCGAAAGGGACGTTGAATCTGCATGGCTTACTGAGATCGAGCGGCGTTTACAGCAACTGGACTCGGGCGCAGTGAAAACCGCTCCCTGGGAGCAGGTTCGAGCTAAACTCCTTCGTCTCCTAGATGAATGTTGAACTCGGGTTCCATCCTGAAGCTGAGAAGGAAGTTCTCGGGTCGGCGGCGTGGTATGCCGAGCGTAGCCCTGTAGCGGGACAGGCCTTTTTGCTGGAACTTGATCTCGTTGTCGAGCGAATACTTGAAGCTCCAGAACGATGGCCTTTGTCCGTCCACCGAACACGTCGGATTGTCTTCCCCAGATTTCCTTTTAGCGTGTACTACCGTGTTTCGGGAGACGTCGTAGAAATAATCGCGGTGGCGCATCAAAGCCGTCGGCCAGGTTATTGGCAGTCTCGCTAAACAGATGGAACGCCCTCTAACGGCATGCAGCGGAACCATGCGGCTGCTTCTAGCTTTCTCGCCGAAATCGATCGCATGCAGTTGGAGGTGCGTGAGTATTTGAGTACACACCCGGCCGAAGTCGAGACTATCGCCTAGCGCCCATGAAGATTCTCGCCATACAAAGCGCCACCTAACACTTCAGCTGGTGAGCGGCGCCGATGGGTTTGGCCTGCTCGATCCCAGGATCCCTTGCGCCGCTCGTGGCTGAGCGGCAAGCCGCTAGGCGTCGGGAAGCAACATGTCACTTCACGCCCAACCAGGAGAGATGTTTGTACGAAACTCCACCTGCGGGGCATTGGTCGAGCGGAAAAAGCGATCGTGCGCCGGGGCATACCCACCTAGCAGGTGAGTCTCTGCAACTTGGAGTCTTGGGGTCTTGGTGGTTTCTTCAACGACCTGCTACGACTACGAAAAGCCACCGCAACTCATTGTGAAACCTTCGCTGGTTTTCGGTGTTTAATGATTTGTAAGGCTTACTCCGCGATCTTAAGCCGATGAGCTGAGTGGAAGAGACTTATGAGGACGATTATGAAACACCGTAGCATCTCAGGGATCTGCGGGACGGCGCTCCTTGTTCTGTCTCTCGGGCTATTTGTCCTGCAAGCGCCGGCATCAGACTGTACTAAGACTTCAGTCGGCTTCCTCCCGCTCATCGATCTGGGTGCCGGCTTTTATCAAGGGAAGCAGGGCGGGCTCTACCCGAAAGGGAGCAATACTCGGCCGCCCGCGCACGAAACTGCCGGGCTCAGCATCGCTCGTGCCATCAGGCCTCTCAACTCCAAGGGGCAGCCTGACGACACATCCGGCAAGATCGTGTTTTTATCCATCGGGATGTCGAACACGACCATGGAGTTTTCCACGTTCAAGCCCATGGCCGACGCAGACCCGGACAAGAACCCGAAGCTGGTGATCGTCGACGGCGCGGTTGGCGGCATGACCGCGAGCGTCATCAGCAATCTCTCCGGCTCCCAAGGACTACAATATTGGCAGACCGTGGATACGCGATTGGCGGCCGCGGCCGTAACACCTGCGCAAGTGCAGGTCGCCTGGCTGAAGGAGGCCAATGCGAACCCGACAGATCTTTTTCCCACGGATGCGCTCGTGCTTAAAGGACAGCTCGCCGCGATTGCCCGGATTCTGAAGACCCGCTTCCCCAACATCGGCATCGTCTACAATTCCAGCCGCATTTACGGCGGCTATGCTTCAACGACGCTTAACCCGGAACCTTTCGCCTACCAGACGGGTTTTGCGGTCAAGTGGCTGATCGAGGACCAGATCAACGGCTCGCCGGACCTGAACTTCGATCCGGAAAAGGGAGCGGTCAAAGCGCCGTGGCTTTCCTGGGGGCCGTATCTGTGGGCTGACGGCCTCAGACCGCGAAGCGATGGTCTGACCTATGCCTGTTCTGACTTGCAAGCATCGGATGGCACGCACCCCGCGCCCGGAGGAGCGCGCGAGAAAGTCGCACACCTGCTCCTCGATTTTGTGAAGACCGACAGTACGGCGAAGCTCTGGTTCCTGCGTCCGGCAAAGGCAGGCGACACATCGCTGTTCTATCCCGCTCTGGTTGCGCGGCAAGAAGATCTCTACGACTCCTCAGGCAGTACATTTACGGGTTTGGCCGTCGCCAATCTGGACACTGGCGAGGCTACCCTGACCTTTACGGCGTTCAATCAGGGCGGGAATCAAATCGCCGGGCCGGATGTCACGAATCCGAGATCGCTGACGCTCCCGCCCGGAGGCCAGATGCCCAGGATGGATTACGAAATCTTCGGCGTCGGGATCGGGGCAGAAGACTGCGCCGGCTGGTGCAAGGTAGACAGCACAACTCGCGCTCTGGTCGGATTCTTCGAAATATTCAACGGATCCCTGGGTATGCTCGACGGCGTCGATGCGTCCGCGCGGAGCATGAGCGCTTTTGTTTTGCCTGATCTTGAAGTGGGCGGTTTCATGGAAGTCCGCGTCGCCAATCCGAACGCAGTTTCGGCGGCTGTCAAAATAGAACTCCTGCAATCCAATGGGACGACGCGAGCCCCGGCAGCGAGCCGGACCCTCGATCCTTACGGCGCCCTGATTGAGCAGTTCTCCGACCTTTTCCCATCGGCTCAGGCCGAAAGCTCCGACTACCTCTGCGTCACCGCCAGCCAGGGGGTCATTCCGTTCGCACTCTTCGGAAAACCTGGTGTGTACCTCAAGGCGCTCAACGGGCAGGACATGACTGCAGGTGCGACTACGCTCTACTCCCCCCAGTACGCTGTCGGCGGCGGCTGGCGATCTGCGCTTTCGATCGTCAACCTCGACAGTGAGCCCGGCAACGTGACGCTTGCGCTTTTCGACAGAGCCGGACAGCCGATCGGCGGCACCCAAACTCTAGACATCGAGGGACAGGGCAAGATCCAGATCGACGCCCAGGATTTTTTCATTACACCCGACGCGGGCCTGAAGGAAGGGTACGTCGTGATCACGAGCAACGGGGTCAAACTCGCTGGAAGCGTGTCCTTCGGCGATGCCGGTGGCAACAGCTTTGCTTCGGCTCTGCCTCTCGTTGCCGATCTCCAGCAGCAGGTGATTCTCAGCCACGTGGCTTCCGACTCGACCTGGTACACCGGGATCGCAATGGTCAACCCGAACGCCGGGCAGGTGCAGAGCACGATCGAGGTTTTCGATGCCGGCGGCATGCTCATAGGGCACCAGGACCTTGTTCTCGAGGCAAGACAGTCGAAGTCGCAGCTTCTGACGCAGTACATTCCCGCCCTGGCAACCTCGCAGCTGGGCTCCGGCTATGTCAAGCTTACAGCAGACAGGCCGATCGCGAGCTACGCCGTTTACGGAAGCCGGAACGGGCTTTCCGCCGTGCCCCCGCAAATTCTTCAGTAACTGTCTCGGCCCCACAGTCTGCCTGACGCCCGACTACCGGTCTTGGATCAATTGATATAAGTTCATGAAAAACACCGATTCAGCCGAAAAATATTAAGTCGATTCACAGATGTCGCCCGTGAGAACAAATACCGCGAGCTTTCCTTTCGTTCTCAGTCGGGGCAGCAACAGTCCGGCGGGTTTAGAAAAAGCCATGCTTGATAGCGACACAGCAGTGGAAAGGGACTTACGTATGGCGCAGGTTCAGGATCGAACGCCGCTTTCCACGCAGGATAAGCAGGGATGCGGTTCCGCCCCACCTGAGTCAGTTCGGGCTGATCGGATGAGCGTCGAGAACGAGGTGCACCGGAGAGCGGTTCAGGCGGCGCTGATTTACAAACTCGGCCGACGCCTCGGAAGCGAGCTGAACCTCGACGTCCTGCTTTCCGACATTGTGAACGCCGTCTACGAATGCTTTCACTACTACTCTGTCATGCTGCTCCTTGTAGAGGAGGACAGCCAGTCGCTGGCCATGCGGGCAATCGCCGGCGGCTACTGCGACATCTTCCAGGGGTTTCATGTTCCCATCGGCCAGGGGATGATCGGGCTTGCCGCAACCACCGGTAAGTCGCAGGTGAGCGGGGACGTAAGTCGGGATTCGCACTACTATCACGGCCTGGATGTGAAAACGAAGTCCGAGCTGGCGGTGCCGATTGCGAGCCGTGACAAAATCATCGGCGTGCTGGATCTCCAGAGCGAGGAATACCAGGCCTTTGACGAACTCGACGTAATCTCCATGGAAATGGTCTGCATGCAGACCGCCTCTGCCATCGAGAACGCCCGTTTGTACGAAGCAGCGCAAAAGGAGATCGCCGAGCGCAAACGGGTGGAGGAGGAACTGAAGCGCTACGCCAAGGAGCTGGAAGCGGCCAAGGCCGCTCAAGAGGAGGACGCCGCCAACCTCGTCCGGCTGGTGAAGGACCTGGAAGTCGCCAAACGCCGCGCGGAAGAGGCTACGCGGGCAAAGAGCGAATTTCTGGCCAATATGAGCCATGAAATCCGCACTCCGATGAACGGAATCATCGGCATGACTGAGCTGGCACTGGATACGCAGCTCACACCCGATCAGCTAGAGTATCTCACCGCCGTGAAGACTTCGGCAGAGTCGCTGATGACCATCATCAACGACATTCTGGACTTCTCGAAGATCGAAGCCGGCAAGCTAGACCTTGAATCCACTGACTTCAATCTAAGGGATTGTCTGGGCGACGGCTTAAGAGCGCTTGCTTTGCGTGCGCACGAAAAAAGCCTCGAGCTTGCCTACAACGTCTCGCCGGAGGTGCCCGAGATTCTTGGGGGAGACCCGAGCCGGCTGCGACAGGTCATTGTCAACCTGGTCGGCAACGCCATCAAGTTCACCGATGAGGGCGAAGTGGTGCTTCGAGTGGAGAAAGAACTGGAAGAACCGGGTTCAGTCTGGCTTCATTTCACCGTCGCTGATACGGGCACCGGAATTCCGCCCGATAAACACGAGCTGATATTCGAGGCTTTCCTTCAAGCAGACGGCTCGACGACGCGGAAATACGGCGGCACGGGTCTGGGCCTTGCAATCTCTTCTAAGCTCGTCGAGATGATGGGCGGACGGACCTGGGTAGAGAGTCCCGTGCGCTTCCGGCTTATCGACAAAGGCGGACCCGGCAGCATATTCCATTTCACGGCCTGCTTCGAAGCTAAGGCCTGTCCGGCGCTAAGCCTGCGCCCACCTGTGGCCGTCGACCTGCAGGGACTGCGGGTTCTCGTGGTGGACGACAATGCCACCAACAGACGCATCCTGGAAGAAATGCTCAAGAGATGGCACATGGCGCCGGTGCTCGCCGATAGCGCGCGGTCTGCGCTCGTGTCGCTGACGGAGGCTGCGAACCAAGCTGTTACGTTCCCTCTGGTGATTCTGGATGCCAACATGCCCGAGATGGACGGATTCGAGCTGGCCGGAAAGATCAAACAGGATATTCGGTTTGGCGATCCCAGGATGATTATGCTCACATCCTCGCCGCGCGTGGGTGACGCTGCCCGGAGCCGCGAGTCGGGAATTTCGGCTCGGCTACCCAAACCTGTCAAGCAATCGGAGCTTTACGACTTGATCGTCGAGACTCTCGCCCAAAAACGCAATGGACAGGCCGCGCCACTGGCGTCGTCCATCCAAGCTTCTTTCTCGAAGGCGGCGAGTCCTGTGCGTGCGGCGACTGCCGGAGCGATCCCGCTCAGGGTCCTTCTGGCTGAAGACAACCCGATCAACAGCAGGTTGGCGGAAGCGCTCCTGCGCAAGATGGGCTGGGATGTCTTCACCGTGTCCAATGGCAAGGGAGTGCTGAAGGCGCTCGAGTCCCACACATTTGACCTCATCCTGATGGATGTGCAGATGCCTGAGATGGACGGGTTTGAAACTACTATGGCCATCCGCGAAGTGGAAAGGTCCACGGGCGGCCGCATGCCGATCGTCGCAATGACGGCGCACGCCATGAAAGGGGACAGGGAGCGATGCCTGGATGCCGGGATGGACGATTATGTGTCCAAGCCCGTCGTTGCCGGAGAACTGTATGCTGCCGCGGAACGAGTGCTGAAACTCGATGTTGGGACAGCCGACGCCGCGCCGTTCGATGTCTCCAAGACGTTGGCGATCCTCGAAGGCGATGAAGAGCTGTTCAGGGAATTGGTGACCTGTTTCCTGCGGGAGCTGCCGGGACAGCTCGCCGCACTGCGTCATGCCGTCGAATCCGGCAACGCCGAATCTGTGGAAAGAACTGCCCATCGGCTAAAAGGAAGCATAGCCAGCTTCGGTTCTAACGCGGCCTGTGATCTGGCACAGCTCCTTGAGATCCAGGGCAAGGCAGGCAAAGTCGAAGGATCGCGCGAGCTTCTCGCGAGGCTCGAGGCCGAACTCGAAAGCATGACGCGTTTTCTTTCCGGTTCGGACTGGCAAGACAAGCTCCGCTCCTGCCAGCCAAAACCATAGTCTTGGCGCCACGGTGCTGAGTTGCGGCAAGTTCCGTCAAGACGGCTGCCGTAACAGAGACGGCGGCCACAACAGCATCAAGATCTCTTCGAGGATCTTATTCTCCTTCGCCTTTTCTGGAAACAGGGTGACCTGCACATAGTTCTTGGCGCTGAGATAAGTGCGCGCCGCATCCCAGATCGTCTTCGCGCTTAAGGCCTGGTAATACTTCGGGATTTCAACCAGACGGTTGGGGTCCTCGTGGAGCTGGTACCTGTAGGCGATCTGGGACAAGAGGTAGCTGTTCTGTTTCATGCTCGTCTCATTGTCTCGCAGGAGCGCCTGCCTGGTGTCGTTGACCTGTTTCTCGCTTGGACCATTCGCCTTGAGGTTTTCAATCTCACGGAAGATGACTTTGATGAGTTCATCCGTGCGCTCCGGATTGCAGCCGAAACTGATCCTGAACATGTACTCCTGGCGGGGAATCTTCGTGTAGATGGGCGAGACGCTGACACCGTACGTGCCGCTGAGTTCCTCGCGGAGAGTTTCCCGCAGCTTGGTATCCAACACGAGCGTAAGCGCCCGGATCGCGATCCGATGCTCTTGATCATATTTGAAAGGCCCGGTGAACACGATAGCGGCCTGGCTCTTAGGCTCGATTCCTTTCTTGACGCTCTTTTGAACTACGCCCTTGGGCGGCTTGATTCCCACGTCCTTCCACGATTCCTTCCGATGGATGGAAGGCAGCGCTCCTAGATAGCGTTCGACGAGCGGCTTCATGGCCTGCAGATCAATGTTTCCAACAAAAACGAACGTGAAGTCGCTGGCATCGGCGAAACGGTCTTTGTAAAAAGCGAGAGATTTGTCGAGGTTCATCTCATCAACAAGCTCGGGCGTCATCGGATGCGCTCGGAAATGATTCTGAGACAGGGTCGTCTGGAGAGTCTCGCCGAACGCGTACTCGGGGCTCGCTTTCTGGTTGGCCAGCACGGCCTTCATCTGGGCCGTGAGAACTCCGAAAATCGTGGGGTCGGCGCGCGGCTGCGTGAAGGTAAGATAAATGAGCTGGAACATCGTTTCCAGATCCTTGGGCGAGGCGCTTCCGGATATCCCTTCCTCGGTCTCGTCAATATACGGCCTCGCAGAAGCCATTTTCCCGGCCAGGACTTTTCTGAGTTCCACGGCGCTGAACTTGCCCAGACCTCCGGCGGAAATCACTTCGTCGGCGGTGTAGGCCGCCATATAGTCTTTATCGCTCGCGAGCGATGTTCCTCCGGGACTCATGGCCCGGAAGACGATTTCGTCCTGTTTGTAGTTGGTCGGCTTGAGGACAACTTTCACGCCGTTGGCGAGCTGCCACTCCGTGATCCCGATGGCTTCCCTTGCGCCGGTCTTGATGATTTTTCCGGGCTCGGGGATCTTACCCAACAGCGGCTGGTCGCCGGCAGTGTCGACATAGGGCTTGATCTCTTTCGTAGCGGCTGACTTGATCACGGCCGCAAGCTTCACCTCGTCCGGCACAGCAACTCCTTCTTTTTGGGGAGCGCTGACCACGACGACGCGGTTCCGGTCGCCCATCCACTCCTTTGCGAGGCTGTTGACTTCATTCAGAGTGATCTCAGGCGTGAAACGCTTGCAGAGCTCATATTCATATTCGATGCCCGGAAGGTTTTCTCCCTGGGTGAAATTCCGGATGTACTCCGCTGCCAATGTGCTCGATTCGTGTTTATCTTTTTCCGCCAACGCGCTCTCATAGTTGCGCAAGTCCACGCGTTTCTGCCTCTCCAGCTCGGTTGCTGTTAAGCCGAAGCGCAAAACCCTTCCGGCTTCCGTGAAGAGGGCATCCAACCCGCGCTCGATTCCTCCCTCCTTGACCATCGCACTGAGGAAAAACGCTTCCTTGGAGCGGACGAAGAGGCCGCGTCCGGAACCGGCACCCAAAAACGGCGGATCGGGCTGTTGGGCAAGCTCGGAAAATCGGCGATTGAGCATGCCGGTGTAGAGCCGCTCGAGGATTTTTCGACGATAGGCACCAACCGTGGATCGATCGCGGAGCGGAAGCATGTTATAGACCGAAACGGTGGTCATCGTCATTTCTTTGTCTGTGGCAATGGCATACAAAGTCTCCGGATGGTCGGGAACCTCATAGATCTGGCGCGGCCTGGGATTCGGGACAGCGGGCAGTGAGGCAAAATGCTCCTTGATGAGGCTCTCCACGGCGGATTTGTCGAAATCGCCCACCGCGATGACACCCATAAGGTCAGGCCGGTACCAATCAGCGTAAAGCTTCTTCAGCGTGTCGTACTTGAAGTTCTCAATGATCTCCTTCTGCCCGATAGGAAGGCGTTCGGCGTAGCGTGAACCTTTGAGTAAGATCGGGAACTGCTGGTCCTGCAACCTGGCACTTGCGCCCCGCCCCAGCCGCCACTCTTCAACGATGACCCCGCGCTCCTTGTCGATTTCCACGGGGTCGAAGTTGAGGTCATGTGCCCAGTCTTCCAGGATCAGGAAAGCGTTTTTCATCAGGTCCGGTTTGTCTGTAGGAATCTGGAGCATATAGACTGTTTCGTCGAAGCCCGTGTACGCGTTCAGGCTGGGGCCGAAGCGCATGCCAATGGACTCCATAAACTTCGGGATCTGATCCTTGGGAAAGTGCTTTGTGCCGTTGAAAGCCATATGCTCGACCATATGGGCCAGGCCGCGCTGATCCTCATCCTCCAGTATTGATCCGGCATTGACCACGAGTCGGAGCTCGGCGCGGTTTAGGGGTTGCTTGTTCACACGGATGTAATATCGGAGCCCATTGTCGAACTTACCGATAGTGATTTGAGGATCGACGGGAATAGGCTGGTCGAGCGGTGCAACTTGAGCCGGATGCTGTGCGGCTTTCTCCTGGCCGGCGGCCACGCACAATCCCGCTGCAAGGGCAGACAAGAAAAACCATGTCAGAAACTTTCTGCGATATGTCATGGGCTTACCCCCAAGGATTTGGTTTGGCGATTCGATGACCTCGGTTCTCTCGTGATGCCTGAGAGCAACAGCTAGGTGAGTGAAGTTACACCTCACGCGATGCACGGGCGCGTTCACCCCGCATCAACAGGAACAACACGAAATTATCATGCGTCAGGTGTGCTAAAGCAAAAGGAATCGACATCGGAGTCGATGCCGCCAGCCGAAGCAGGTATCGTTGAATTCAGCTACTGGAGCGGACGCGCCGTCGGGCTGGCATCGGCACTTTCCGATATCTTGCCGGCCGGTCACCCGGGCATCGAGAAATAAGAACCTCTTAAGTCAACGGCACAGGTCCGATCCGTATTCCTATCTGGCGCCCTCGATCAGCGAATTCCAGAAGAACATGAAATCGCCGGTGGACTCGGAGCGGTACAGCACATCGGGGGCCAGCAGGATCACGCGGCCTGCGCCCATCGGGACCTCGACGATGGCCGCCTTGCCCCGCAGCACGTCACCACCGCTGATGTAACCGCTCAGCAGCAGGTCGCCCTGTGCGGGATAGGTGGCTACCACCTGGGCTCTGCTGCCGGGCGTTTTCTCGAAGAACGGCGTGCTGCTATCCAGGAACCAGGATGCTTCCTCAGTGTCATAACCATAGCCGACTTTCGCCGTGGGATCTACCTGGATGCGCAGGATCGAGCCCTTGCACACGGGCCGCGGGACCGCAGGTTGGCTGACGCCGATGTCCCAGTTCTGCGCGATAGGCAGCGTCGCTGCTTGGCCCATCAAGACCAGGGTGCCACCCTTTTCCGCGAAACTCTTCAGATTGGCCACGCCCGTGGCGCCAATGCCCGCCCGGTACTCCGGGGGAGTGTTCGCGCCGGTCGAGCCGTTGATCAGACCGTTCACGGGCACGGATGGAATGATGATCACGTTGTAGCCGGCCAGGCTGCCGTTCGAAATATCGGCAGGGGACAACGAAGTGTAAGGAAAGCCGGCGCGGTCCAGTCGCAGGCGGGTCCAGCCTTCCGGCATCGTAGAATTATTGGGCTTGAGGAGCCCAACCTTGATGCCGTGCAGCGGGACCGAAGGCACTGGCCCGCTGATCGAGTAGGCGGTCAGGCCCGTCTCCTGCGCCAAAGCCTTCAGCTTGTCATGGTCCGCTTGGCTCCCGCTTGTGTGCATCACGAAGTCGCCGGACCGGAAGCTGCGCCCGGCGGCAGTGAAGGGCGCATCCGCCTGCGACACGCTCAGGTTCGGATCCTGCCACAGCCGGGGCAGGGCTACAGCCCAGCCATTGTTAGCGTGATTCTCGGCGGCATAGTATACCGTCACGTCGCCAGTCAGCGTGCCTGCGTAAGGCACCTTGCCGGCGAGCGGAGTCAGTTTCAAGCCCGCAGGCAGTGGCGAGTTCAGGCCCACTACTTTCACATCGGACATCAGGCCCAAGGTCCAGGCCTGCATGTCGTAGGTTGCGGTCCGATTCCGGGGATCCAGGGCGCTGATCGGGAAATCCTGCCGGGTCAGCAACAGTTTGGCATACAGCCCGTACGGCTGGTTCATGCGGATTACGTAATCGCCGGCAGCGAACTGCTGCGCGTCGGCGGTGAAGGGGGCTGCCGCCCGGTCAACCTCGATGTGCTGCCTTACATACAACGTGTTGATCAGGTCGGTCACGTCGACGTTGTCGCCCCCGTTGGCCGGAATTACGAAGGCGACGGGAGGCTCGGTGCTCGCTTTCGCCATGTTGGTCTTGCCCTTGAGGTAGAAGTTGTACAGCAGGTCATGCTTGTTGCGCAGAGTCCAGGTCAGGCTGTTCTTGATCGCGTCTTTTTGCAAATTCATGGCATCGATCAGGCGCCACGGGAGTGGCACCGCATAAGGCTGCGGATTGAACCACGTGCGCCTGCCCGCGTGAGCACCGCCCGTGATCGTGCGCGGTGTGGCATAGTTCGCACCCGTCAACTCCCACCATGAGCCGTTGGCGTTGTGCATCATGGTGTACATATGGTTGTAACTGGGGTCCCACATGTCTGCGTAGTCGTAAGTAAACACGCCCTTATAGCCTGCCGCGATCATCTGGCTGATGACGTAAAAAGACATGCTCCCCAACTCGGCGTTGGAGATTGGGTTTTCCGCGAAGTTGGAGGGATCCGGCGACATGCCAAGATACAGCAGGTCCTGGGCCTGGTGCAGGTCGGTGTACATGATTGGATTCCACTCGAAACGGGCCTGCGTGCTGCACTGGGTTTCCTTCAGCGACAGGCGGATAAAGTCACGGTTGTCGTCGTGGCTGTTGTACTTGTTGTAGTAGGGCGGCGAAGAGCCGGCGTACGGCGTGTCTTTGTAAGTGTAGTACCAGTCAGTGACGATCTCGAGTCCGTCGGGATTAATCGTGCCCTCTATCACAACGATGACGTCTTTGAGGAGATTGATCGTCCACTCGTCCCGGCCGGAGGCCAGCTCGTAGCTCAACTGCGTCAGCGTCTCGGCACCGGTGCGCTCCGTGGCGTGGATGCCGGAGTCCAGCCAATAGACGGCCTTGCCCTGCTCTGCCAAGAGCCTCGCCTCATCATCGGAGGCCACCTGGCGCGGGTCGGCGAGTTTTTTGTTGATGGCCTTGTACTTGTCAATCTTGGCCCAGTTCTCAGGCGACGTAATCACCGTCAGCACCAGGGGCCGCCCCATCTCGCTCGTTCCGTCCGGGAAGACCCGCACTCGGTTCGAGGTGCGCTGCAGCTCTTTGTCGTAGTCCACGATGCCCTTGCGCGGCCCTTCCCCGGGCAACACGCGGGACATCCAGGGCGTGAGCTTGTAATCGTCGCCAAGGCTGTAACCGAAGAAGGCCTTCGGCGTGGTCACCTTGGGGTTCGGCGGCGCCTTCTTCATTGAGCTCTGCTGTGCGCTCAAGGATAATGCCAGCAAGCTGACGAGCCCCACGAGCGTCAAAATGATCAGGGGAACGCGATGGGAAAATCGAGTTCTCTTCTCCATGGCAACGTACTCCTTTCTTAGGATCTTGCAGAAGGCCATCTTCACTGTGACGGAGCCGGCGCAGTGTTTACTTGAGTCTTGAGCTCAGCATGCAGCGCCACGGCTCCTATGCGAACAGCCTTATAGGACATTCCATCTTGCGGCACAAGCAGAAAGCGGTTCAGGAAATAGGGGACGTCTACGCTATTTTGCCGACTGCATGGTCTGGACTGTAGAGAAAGGCGTTCTGGGAAATACACCCAGCACGACGGCGTCCACGAGGTATCCTACCTTTCGCCACTGGTCGTTCAGCGACGCCTCGAACCCTCCCATGCGGAGCAGCGAGTTCGGCGAAGCCACCCGGGCCTTCGCGGTGTTGCCAAGATGGTTCGCCGCGGTGCTGCAGCAGGTGCTGAATCCGATTACCCGCCGCCGCTGTCGCGTCGGTCCTACGGGTCCAGAAACCGAATGACGTTGTCGAAGTTCCCGGCGAACTCATAGTGCTTCGCGAAGCACGCGTGCGCGCAGGGTAACGCAGATAAGCGCAAACCTTCTCATAGCCTCTCGATTCAGCCCGAACTTCGCAGCTCCAGCCGCTACTCTTTCCCGAATAACGCCAGGTTCCGGCGCGCCGCGTCTTTCACGAGGTCTACCCGGGCGGTCTCGTTGATGCTGGCAGCCTCCCGAAGCAGCCTTAGCGCCTCTTCCACCTCGCCCTTGTGCATAAGAATGAGCGCTATATCGTTGCGCGCCAAGTAGGCAAAGAACGCGTTTGGGTGAAGTCCCAGAACGATCCGGTAGTGCTCGATAGAGTTGTCAGGCTCGCCCCTAACCTTGTAGGCTATCGCAATGTTGTAGTGGGCGTCCACATACTCTGGGTCTATCTCCAGCGCGCGCTGGTAGTGGGCGATAGCTTCGTCCACCTTTCCCTGGTTCAGGAGAGCCCCGGCCAGGTTGCTGTGCGCCGGTGCGTGGTTGGGATCCAGGCGAAGCGTCTCCTGATACTCCTCGATAGCCTCATCCTTGCGACCAATGGCTCCCAGTCCGCGGGCGAGGTTGTTGTGGGCATCCGCGAACTGCGGCAGCACAGCCAGCACCTGTTGGAAATGTTCCACGGCCTCCCGGTTCAGGCGGTCTGCTTCCTGCGGGTTGCCCCTTGCAACCAGCTCGGCGGCGCGGTCCTCCTGCAGGCAACCAAGGCCGCTGTGCGCAAACCAGTTGTTCCCGGAAGCCAGCAGACACTGCCTGTACACGGCTTCGCTGTCGCGCCACGTTTCCACCTGGGTGTATGCCACGACTGTCAGTGCACCCAACGCAACCACTGCGGGGGCCACGAGCACTCTGACCTTTATTCCCCGCGACCGCGCCAGCTTAGGCACCCCCCACGCGATCATTATGAAAACACCCACCAGCGGCAGGTAGGTATAGCGGTCCGCGCGAGCCTGCAGGCCCACCTGCACGAACCCTATTGCAGCAATCAGGGTGGCGACGTACCGCAGCCGTCCCATTGTCACAACTGGCAATCATCCCTCTTACTTCTTTATCTTGGGCGGCTCGATCTTCTCCTGGGTCTCCACGGTAAATACTCGATAATCCGAGTAACGATGTATGTTGCGATACAACCAGCCATAAGACTCGCTGGTGACGACAACTTCCCGAGGCAACCAGAAAGACTGCGGGACGGATTGGAAGCGCACTTCGCTGAACCAGATCTCCGATGTCTGCCTGGTCAAGTCGATACCGATCCCGGGCGCCAGAAGGTCGGTCCGCATCCGCACAATCTGATAGTTGCTAGGATTCACCCATACCAATCCCTGATATAGTAGCGGCACGGGTGCGAGCATGGTCACCGTCTGGTAGGATCCCAATACATCGTTGCTCTCCGGCTGCTGGGCAAAAGCGATCAGTTCGGCATTCGGGCTCGAGCGCTGCTTTCCCAAATAGCGAAACTGAGAGCCGAATTGGTGGCGCGGGTGAAAGAACATGCAAAGGCCGGCATATCCCGAAGTGAAGAAAGGGAAACCTGTAATCTCGTTATTCTCGATCTGCCGGTCTTTGCTGTCCAGTCTGGCCTCTTTCCAGAAACGCCCGTCCCTGTCAGGGAAAAAGGCATAGTTGAAGTTCTGTGTGACCGTTCTTTTGACCGATCGGCTGAGATCTGATCTCTCCAGCCGGACCGCTTCTTTCGAGACCGTGTTGGGGAAATCGCGGAAGAATGTCTCCACGCCCTCTCCCACTTTCTTGAGCAGCAGATCGAGCCGCTCGCTGTTTTCTTCAAATGTCAGGTCGCGAAGTTCCTCTGGGTAGGTGCGAAGCAATTCCTCGACGCTCATATCCACAACGGTTCTGGCGCTGGGATAAACGGGCACGGGCGTCCGCTCCGGCGGCACTGCAGGAACGGAGGGCTTTTCGGAGACCAGCCGGGAAAGGTCAAGTGAACCCTGTCGAACTCGCACGCTGAGGTCGGAGCGATCTTTAACTGCGACGCGGATTGTGCTGTACTTGCCTGGCGGCAACTTTTCAGGATCAACGTACCAGCCGAGCAGGTAGTAGCGCGATATTTCCCTCAGGGTTGTGATCAGTGCCGCGTCCAGTGCATTGGTATTCTTAAGAAAACGCCCGCCGGTGTCCGCAGCAAGTGCGTTCAATGCATCTTGCGGGGAAGTCACTTCATTAACGCCGCTGTGCGCTAGCGCCCCTGTCATATCCCCAGCCCTCCTTGTTTTCGCATCCGGAAGACCCACCACGAGGCCTCGCGCATCCAGGGTGTAAATCACGACTCCCGCGCGAGCCGCAGCGGTGGTCAATTCCCCTATTCTTGAGATGATATCGCTTCGTTGAGGTTGAAGAACAAAGCCGTCGGACAAGAGGAATAGCAGTTTGCGTCCCGACAGAGCTTCGGCGGAGCGTATAAGATTACGAATTGCCGAAAGAGACCTCTCGCCAATGGCTGCGGATGTGTGAGCGAGGTCGGCGGCTCTCCTTCGCGTTACCCTCTCTGCGTCCTCGCAGTCCCTGCCAAGATTCGCGAACCGATCTGATGGGAGCGTCCATCCCCGGCTGTCTTTCACGACGGGTTTCCCCGTTATTGCCTGAACGAAGTATGTAATTGCGTCCCAATCGTTCTGCTCTATCAAGACCGCCTGCGCCTCGGTCATGGGCGGCCACTGCAGGTCCTGTACGCCTGCGCTTTGAAAGTTGAACTTCTCCAGGGAAGCAAGCAAAGCAGCCTTGTCGCTCGTGAGTTGCTGCACGGATCCAAGCTGCCCTGATGCCGTGAAAATAGCCACCCTGTCCTTTGGTCCCATCGAAGTCTTGATCAAGTTCGATGTCGCCGCCCGCGATCGCATGACGCTGTCGTCGGCCAAGTGCCAGTCGTCCAGGAAAATCAGGACAATCCGCCCGGGATTCGAACTCGTCGCGGCCGGCTGCTGCGACGCAGGAACAGTCTTGCTCTCCGCCTTCGCCCAGATCGCTTGATCCTGGGGACTTCCTGCAGAGACCAGCTCCAGGAATGAGATCGGTTGCACCTTTCCGTCAATGCGCAGTTCGAACTGGTCGAGTTTCAGGTGGGGCACGAACCGCCCCTGCTTGTCAAAGACTTGCACATCGGTTTGAACCATTGCCACGTTGACACGGATCGTCTGACCGCCTTGCTTCGGCTTTCCCCCCGGCGGAGGCGTCTGTACCTGAGATCTTGAAAGAGGAGCAGCAAAAGCGAGCAAAAGAAAGACTATGAGAGTTTGTGTGAGGCATGCGAAGGATCTATGAGGCACACTCACAAAAACCTCCTATGCCAGACGTGTGCTCGAGCGCACACTTCCATTATCATCCAGATTTACATAATTGGATGCGCCAATTCATCTTTCGGTTCAGGTTCCGTCCGCCTCTACTAAAAAACTGTGGCAGACACGGGCCTTTGAGTTTTCAAGTCTTTGAGTCTTATGCGTGGATCGGGGACGGACCAGCGGAAGTTTTTGATCAAACAGAAGCGCGTGTCTCTAACAAAATCTGAAACTTCTATTGGTGCCTCCCCAATGCGCCCAATCCGCAATCCGGCGTCCCTGATCCAAAAAATCCTTACAAATTCGCGGCCAATGCAATTTCATGTTTGGTCGTTCGTAGGAATAGTATGTACAGCATGGTGAACCAGGATTTCGGGGAGCTGTACAAAACCCAGTATCGCCGTGTGTTCTCGCTGTGCCGGTACCTGTTGAATTCGTTTGATGCAGCCGAGGACGCGACTCATGAAGTGTTCCTGCGCGCTCAGCGCGGCATTGAAGGCTACGACCGCTCGCGTCCCCTCGCATCCTGGCTCTTGAGTATAGCCGGCCATTACTGCGTCGACATCTTGCGGCGGCGGAACATCGAGACACGAATGTTCGAGGCTGACGAATCCGGGCACTTCGAACCTGCGTCAGCCCGGGACGGCCCGCTCGGCGAGCTGCTCGCAGCAGAGCGGGGAGACGCCGTCCGCACCGCAATTGCGGCGCTGCCGGCCAAGCACCGACTCCCGCTGGTCCTCAAGTACGGCAACGATCTGAGCTATGACGAGATCGCAAGCGTGCTGGGCGTGGGCCGTAACCAGGTGGCGACTCTGATCTTTCGCGCAAAGAGAGAACTGCGCCGCATCCTGAAGCCCGAGAAACACCAGGAGAAAAACAATGGGTTGTCCTTCTGAATTGACGTGCTCGATGTACGCGGACGGCGAGCTGCCGGCCGAGGAGGCGTGCGATGTGCAGCTACATCTGGACACGTGCGCGCTTTGCCGGACGTTGATCGATGGCCTGATGCAGGAGAAAAGGATTCTGGTCCAGGTTCTGCAAGAAACCGACCAAGAATCTGCGCCTGCCACCAGCGCCCTGGTGCAATCCTCTCGCGTACCAGTTGTGCAAATTGCAGCATCTGTCCTTGGCCTGGCGGCCGGTTTGCGTTCCCTGCTTGGATATCTCGATCGCATTCAGGTTCCCGCCACCCTCGAATGGCTCAATCCGTTCAGCTATTCAGGGCAGGTCAACCTTTTCGTCACCACCATTCTTTACATGGCTCAGAAAGGAGCTTCGATTATGGCTTCGGTCATCACCCTGGTAAGCATCTTGACTCTGGCCGCGCTCGTTTTCGGCGGCGCCCCATTCCTTATTCGCAGGCGAAAGATCGCCGGCGCGGCACTTGGGATTATGGTGTCGATTCTCACCCTCTCGTCGCAGATCTATGCCCTTGAAATACGGCGCTCAAATCGCCCGATCACCGTGCCGGCCGGAGAGACGGTCGACGATACACTGATCGCCGCAGGCGATTCGGTTACGGTGGACGGCATCATCACCGGCGATCTCATCACGTTCGCCCGGCGCGTTGTGATCCACGGAACCGTGAAAGGCAGCGTAATTTCTTTCGGCCAGTCGGTCGAAATCGAAGGGACTGTCGAAGGCAGTGTCCTCGGATTTGGTCAATCCGTGCAGGCGCGCGGACACGTTACGCGGAACGTTTATGCATTCGCGCAGTCCGTTGTAGTGGGCACAGCCGGTGATGTCGGCGGCAACGTCACCGCGTTCGGCTCGGACACGCTCATTGAAGGAACCGTTGCGCGGGACGCCTGGACTTTTGCCAACGTGACCGACATACGCGGGAATGTGGGCCGCGACCTTGTCGCACACGGCGAGCGCGTTTCGCTGGTTGCTCCGGCCCGAGTCGGCGGCCAGCTCATCGCATACGTAAAGAATGCGGCCGACGTGCAAGTCGGTCCCGGCGCTACGGTCGTGGGCAACAGGGACGTTCAGATCAAGCAAAGCGTCAGTCCTTACCGGACGGTATCGTTCTATGTGTGGAAGTTGGTCTGGCTGGCAGCCGCGTTCTTGACGGGCCTGCTGTTGTTTTGGCTGGTGCCCGCATTGGCCGGCGTAAGGTTGGAAACCGGCCGGGCATTGCTGACTGCCGGTGGTGTGGGTTTCCTGGCAATCGTCGCGACACCCGTTGCGGTCATCATCCTGGCAATTACACTGATCGGCCTCCCGATTGCCCTGATCTCTTTGGCCGTTTGGCTGGCCGGGCTGTACCTGGCGAAGATAGTCGTTGCGGCATTCCTGGGCCAATCTCTGATTCGAGGCTCCAGGTTCCTGAACTTGCTGGTCGGACTTGCGCTGATTCTGGTCGCCGTCAGCATTCCCTACGTCGGCTGGGTCGTGAATATCTTGCTGACGCTTCTCGGGTTTGGCGCGATCATCCTGCGACTCTGGCATCGAGAACCCGCTCCCGCAGCGTGATCTAGTCGGAAATGGGTCTCGTTGCCGCGATGAATGCGACACGATTTCTCGGCGGTCTATTTGGTAGCCGCCGCCGAGACGTCAGGAGTTGTTTTCGGAGCCGAGGGTGCAGAGCAAGCGAACCGTAACCGCAGGTGCGTCGGATCGGCCGGATCAACGATCTCCCGTACCGCCGCAACTGTGCCCTTAAAAACGTGTGCTAAGACGGTGCTGACAACCGCGAGAAGCGCGTATCTCTGACAACATCTAGCCAAGGGGTGCAGCCCCTTGGTTTTTTAATAGAGTGTTGCCGCTTGTAACGCAACATTTCCATAATATGCGTTATATGCCCTGGTTACAGTGAACTTAACTGTCAAGGTCTGTCCGTCGGATCCTGCTCTGAATGTCAAGGTATAGACCCGGTTGGTCGTGCCCGCCGAATTATCGATGTAATCCGTATAAGCCGCCGCGCTGCTGTCGCTCAAAGTAGCTTCAAATTTGCCTATCGCGCACCAGACGCCGACATAAACCTTCAAGGTTTTTTGCGTGGTTCCGGCCGGCACGGATATTTGGAGACCATTATCGAGCTGACAAGTGTAAATTCCGGTCGTGGTGTTGGCAGCGCCGGCGGTTGGCGTTCCTCCGGTCCATGAATAGGAGGTGGGATTGTTATTATACGCCCGGAGAATATCGTTGCCGATTTTCGTAACGTCGCTGATTAGCTGGGTCACACCACTCTTGTGATTGAAGCTGCTCGCATCCAACAGACCCCAGTGCGCCCAATCAGTGGCACCCTCATTGCTCAGGTCAACGTTACCTGTTGGAGCGCCGCTGCCGTTCAGAACTCCCCCTGAGCCGGGCGTTGGCCTCGGGGTCACGGTAGCGGCAGGCTGGGCAGCGGCTGAGGTGGCAATGGTCAGAGTGACTGTTGCTTTCCGTGTTGCACTCAATCCACCGGAATTACGATAGAGGCCTGTTATGGTGATGGTATAGGTTCCCGGGGGCACATTTGAATCGGTTGCGAACCTGAACGTGGCTGTGCCTGTTGGCGTCACAGTGTTTGAGGCGGGAAAGCCTCTTACTGCATAAACTCCCCTGGTGGGTAGGCCGGTAATACCGCTGTTGTTTTCCCACCATACCTGCACCACCCAGTTAGGAAAGCCAGCCATGTCGGCAGTTCCACTTAGCAATGTGGCTGTGACTGTGAATTCGATGTTTTCACCCGGCTTGATCCGTATATTCTGAGGCGAAGCTGACAGGCTGAAGTCTCCTGCTGGAATGCTTGTGATGGTTATTGAGTCGGCCGTGAGGCCTGTTGCAGAAGCCGTGATGTTCGCTTGGCCCGGGGCGAGTGACCTGACATTCCCAGACACGTAATTGAAGTAGGCACCCGAACCATAAAATCCAAAGCTGCCACCACCAGCAATGACGCTCGTGTTCGAGGAGGATAGCGGGGCCGTAATAATCTGGCCAACTGTCGGGTAGGTCGGGACACCATTCGAGTCCAGAAGTTGGCCCACAATCGGCCACCAGGCGTTGCCGTTTACTAAAATCGTTGGTATAGGGGCATAGAGCTTCAGCTTGGCAACGGCTCCACCTTTGTCGACGACGTTTAGGACTGCCTGGCCTTAGGCCAGGCCAGGCCCTCCGGCAGTGATGGTAGTTTGGCCCGTCGCATACCGGCGTGTGGAGGATATATACACACCTGCGAAGGTGACAGCTTTGAAGGTTTCCCCTTTTCTAATTATGTAAGGTGCATAGCCCGTGTAAATCGTGCCCACTGCAGGGTTGGACGAATTCATTTCGAGGGTGATATCAGAGGTTGCATACGCGGGGTTTCCCGAGGCGTCCTGCAGCGAAACGAGGATTATGCGCTCATGGAGTCCCTCTGCTATCACGGTACCAGGCGCCAAGGTGACCAGGAGCTTCGATGGCTTTGATGGGTCTCCCGTTGCAGGGGGTACGACAACACTCCCTACAGCGACTACTGAGGCCGCTAGCAAACATACTAGGAAAACAGTTAGAGCTATCTTGCCTGCTTGCATACCTGCCACAATTACTTGCATGGGACTGGCCTCCCAATCGTCTCTTAAAGGCGTTTGTGCTTCACCTTCAGGATTATTGAATATCCTCGAAACTAGAAAAAACCTTTGTCTCCGTACCTCTACACAGAACTCACGACATCTGCTATGACCCTGATCCTTGAGAGTGTCAGCTATCTCCCTTAAGAACCAAGTTCGATCAGTCCTGGGCTGCAATCACCAGTGACTTCGCTTCGGAAAGCCGCTTCAAGTATACGTGGTATGGTCTGATGTGCCTCGTGGTACCCGAGGAGGGCGCAACCAACCTTGCCCGCTTATAGCACTTTCTACCTGGAGGCACAAGAGAAACTTATAGGGCTTTTTATCCTGGAGTACTCGGAATCAGTGTTTCTTCTGGGAGTGATCGTATCGCCGGCTGCGCAATCTATACGTCTCCGGGATTGGGAAGATCGATCCCCTCGGTGTCGCAGATGCGGCGCAAAGGCGCCAGGCTACGCGCGTGAGCAAAATCGAAGAACTCGCCGAACGGGCGGGCGAGCATGTCCAAGACCTCGGCGGTCTGCGGATCGTGGGCGTCGGAAACCGCCTGGCGTACTTCCGCCAGGCCGACACCGCTCAGCTTCAAGGTCATGAATGCGGCCACGAGTCCCTTGTGGACCCGCAGGGTTCCCAGACCCCGGGAGAGGAGAGTGTCCTTGGCCCGGCTGATCTTGCGTTCTCCGACGTCGTCTATGAGGTCAAGGTATTTCTGGTGGAGAACCCACTCGTTCATAAGCTTGGCGATCTCCCGGGGCACAAAGCTCCTCCAGAAGGAGATCGGAGATTCCGGCTTGACCAGACTTCCGATGACGAAGGCCCCGGCCTGATATCCTATGATTCCTCTTTCCTGAGCCATGGATAGAGCCGATTTGAGCAGTTGAATCTGCCGCTCCGGCGTCAGCAGCTCAAAGGCGGTTGTGTTGGCGAGATGGGTTCCCAGCGTGCTTTCCAACAGCCGGCGTGCGAGCGCGTCCTGGTTGGCGTCGAAGCACCGGTTGATAAACGCAGCCGCCTCGGTGATGTCGCCCCGCAGCCGGCCATAGCGAACCGCATGCCCGAGGTCTTGGAGGCTGTTGAATTCTGAGGCGTCGACGCTCTCGAGGATTTCCCGATAGGCCCGATAGTCGGCTGCCAGGCCCTCGAATCGGGGGCGCTCTATGTCCGAGAGCGGGACGGGCTCGCCGGCCATGAAACGCAGCAGCCGTGCCGGCGCAAAAACCGCCTTTCCGATGCAAAGGACATGGAGTCGGCTCGAGATCGTAACCCAGTCGCCCTCTCGGAGCACAAGGCCGTCGCGATTGACCATTGTGCTGCGGCCGAGGTCTATCGTGACACCGTTCTCCTCCAGGTTCAGGAGCGCAGGGACGCCCAGGTTCTGGGCGGCGGTCACGACGTGGATGGCGGCCGGGCTGAGGCTGCAGATTCCGCTGACGCCTTGCATGTGGACGGCATCTTGAGGCACGAAGCGCTCCTTGGCCAGGATAATGTTCTCGCCGCTGCGGGCCTCGTGCGCCCGGCGGGCGCCTGCGGCAGAGAAATAGACCCGGCCGGTCACAGCGCCGCGCGGCAGAACCGACAGGCCGTGAGCGAAAGGCGTGAGCACGTGGAGAGACTTCGGATCGAGCGCGTCGGACTCGATCTGGCGCACGTGATACGGCTTGATCAGCTCGCGGACGCGCGGCGCCGGGATCTTCCCTGCCCGGTAGAGATCCATCGCGGCCGTGAGCATGCCGGCGCCGGCTAGCTCGGCGGGATTGACTTGGAGGACCGTGAACGTTCCATGGACGCCCGTGAACTCGACCATCACCGGCCCGAGGAAGATGTCCTCGAGCTGGGCCAGGCGCGGCCAGAAATGGAAGATCGCGGGAAACTCGGCGCGGGTCTCCTCCCGGCTCCTGAAATGTCGTTCCTCGGGCTGCAGGCGACCCGTCATCAAGTCTTCGCCGAAAATAGTCCGGGCGAACTGGAGGAAGACCCCGGCGCCGAGACGGGGATGACGGCTGTAGAGGACTCCCGCATAGGACGAGCGGTCGATGACGCTGCAGACCATTCTTTGAAGAATGATGGCCGGCAGGTGGGTTTCCCGGACCATAAAGTTCCGGAGCGCGTCGAGATGGCTTTGGTAATACTCATAAGCCTTGGCCAGGAAGAAAAGGAGTTGCGCGGTGGCGCTCTGCAGAAGTTCCGGTGCGCTCTCTCCGATCCGTTCCTCGATCGTGACGGCGAGCGCCAGGTTTTCTTGTCGGCTCATGTCCGGGCGGAAATTTTTTTCCATCGCCCGGAACGCCTCAGGGTCCAGGGCTTCGAGGATGGTCTTGCGATTGTTGAGGCGGATGCGGACAGCGGCGTCTTCGCCGTAGCGGAGAGGCAGGCCCGGCAGCATCGCCGGCGTCAGGCCGACGTTGAGATATGTCGGCATAAAACCGGGGATGTGCTCGGGCATGGACGAGCGGACGGCCACGAGCAACGGGTCTCCGGGGTCCTCGAGCCTTCGGCCGCTGAGCCGTTCGAGGTTGCGGACCGCGTCCAGGAGGCAGCGCGCGCGGTCCGCAGCGGACAGCCGGTACACGCCGGCGGCCAGAATATTGAAATCTGCGGTCGCGAGGCCGCGCTTATGGAGATCAAGCAGGATCGCGCCCTTGTTGCTGATCTCGGTTTCCGGGAACGTGGCGGCCGTCGTGTAGGGAATGACATGCTCGTTTTCAATCAGGGCCGGACTGGTAAAGCGAGCCGCGATCTTCTTGTGAGTGTCGCGGGTCCGTCGCTCGAGCTCGAGCTGAGCCCCGGAATCGCGGGCACGGGCGCGGCAGACGAGGTCGAGGTGCTCGATCGCAGTTGCAGGGGGAACGCGGTCGAGAAAGCGGACGTCATAATCCCGGACGGCAATGGTGCGGGAGTCGCCGGCTGCGCAAGCGAAGTCGATCTCGGGAGGCAGGTATCCCGGCTGACGGTCGTGGCGCGTTCCGGCTAGCCGGTGCTCCAGGTTGGCGCAGATGACCCGGGCGCTGATGTACTCGGAACGCACCAGGGTAATCTCGCGTACGGCTTTTGCATCCGAAGCAGATGGGAGCATGGTTATTCGGCTGCTATCGTACAATAGGAGCGTCGCGCACGGCCAACGCTTTATGAGATCCCTTCCTAAGCTATAATGGGAGACTTAGAACGGTCAGAAATGGAAGGGTCTCCTATGTACTACATGTTGATATACGATGTCGTCGACAACTTCATTGAACGCAGGGCGGTCCTTCGGGAGGAGCACCTGAAGCTCGTTTACGAAGCGCACGGGCGCGGCGTGCTTGTCCTGGCAGGGGCTCTCGCTGATCCTGTGGATGGCGCAGCCCTGGTATTCAATACAGACGATCGGTCCGTTGCGGAGCGCTTTGCCGAGAACGATCCCTACGTGAAGGCAGGGCTCGTGAAGTCCTGGCGGGTTCGAAAGTGGAATCTGGTTGTCGGTGGCGAGACACGACGAGTCTAAGACGAGCTCTCGGCGCTCAGCGCACTGGTTCGTCAGCACATCCATGAGGCAAGCTCCGATTTTCCTGGCGGTTTTGACGTTGATCGGCGCTCGAGGCGGCGCGCACTTCGAAGGGCCGATGGGTGCAGTTTGCGAAGACCGGCAAGCCGAACGGCGCCGGCTTGCCGATGTGACCCCCTTTACTTTAGAGTACCCGCCGGGGAAGCAGGGCGCTCAGGTGCATGGTCAGATCATAGACTGAGCTTTCACACGACGCCGCGAAGTCCTCCGGCCGGGAGCCTTCTTCCGCATCAAAGAAAGTAGCGACATCCCCGATGCTCGCGCGCGGTTCCGCGCCGATTTCCACGATGCAGTGGCTGGCGGAGATCGATGCGATAATGGGATACAGTGCCCCTCCGATGCGTACGTGCCCGCCCTTTGCGGCTGCGCGGGGCAAGCCATCCGCGTGACCGACCGGCACCGTTGCAAGCCACACGTCATTCTCGGCTCGATAGGCGCGGTTATAGCCTGCGCTCTCGCCTTTAGCCAATTGCTTGACGTAGATGACGCGCGCTTTCAACCGCAGCGCAGGCCGCAGGTCCATCAGGCCGAGAGAGCGGAATTCCTTTTCGGAGTAAATGCCGAACAGAGCCATTCCCGGTCGGACCATGTCGAGAAACGCGTCGGCGTGCTGGAAGAGCGCGAAGCTCGAAGCCGCATGTCTTGTCCCGAACTGAAGCCGCTCGCCATCAAGTGTGGCGCAGAGGGCTTGGAATCGCCGCAGCTGTTCCGCATCGAACTCAGGATCCTCCGTGAAGGTCATCATCGTCCCTTCGACTCGTACTGATTTCCGGCTTGCCAGATCCTTGATGAGCGAAGGCGCCTGCCTATAAGGAACCCCGACGCGACCGATGCCGGTATCGACGCAAATGTGGATCGGGACCGCACTCTGGATCTTGCGTGAGATCCTGTCCAGTGCCTGCCCGAGCGGTGTATAGACCATGGGACGGATCTTCCGGACTACGGCATCTTGCAGTTCCATTTCGTTGCAAGGGCCCATGAGCAAAATCGGCTTTTGAACGCCGGCGTCCCGCAAGGCATGTGCTTCGTGCAGCTTGACCACGGCAAAGCCCGCGATGGCGCGCTCCGGCTCCAGGACTCGGGCCACGTTGACCACCCCGGTTCCGTAACCGTTATTTTTGATTACGGCCAGGATCGGCCTCCCAGAGACGCGGCGGCTGACCTCCGCCACATTGTGTTTGAAGTTCGCCGTCTCGATTTCCACCCAGGGATCGAATGAGGAATCCTTCGAGACGGACGCCGCGGACACGCGGGGTCCCCGGCTCAGCATGGCCGCGCCGATCGCGGTCTTGAAGAAGCTTCTGCGTGAAGGGATCATTGCCCACCTCGATTCCATGGCAGCCCTAAAGTCCTCTCATCCGTCATTACTTCATATCGCGAATCCGAACTTCGATTCCCTTTTCGTCCTTTAACAGGTTTACGAGAATGCTCGTGTCGGTGCTGCCGAAGTGGTAGGGATATAGGATCTTCGGCCGGAGCGCTTTCGTTGCATCGGCAACCATTTCGGGAGTCATCGTGAAAGGGAGATTAATTGGCAGGAATGCGATGTCAATCTGTTTCAGGCTTTTTAATTCCGGGGTATTCTCGGTGTCGCCTGCTACATAGACTCGTGTATCTCCGAATGCAATGATGTAGCCGTTTCCATTTCCTTTGGGATGGTAGTTTTTCTCCATATTGTAGGCAGGCACAGCCTCGATCTTGAAACCTGCCAGGATCTTTGTCTCGCCGTTATTAATGACAATCGCTTTCGGCAGGATCTTGGCGGAAGCTGCATTTGCAGCTATGACCGTCTGGTCCGTGATTACAGCCTGGACGGCTTTCAGATCCAGATGGTCCCCATGCTCATGCGTAATCAGAATCAGGTCCGCCTTGGGAAGCTTGGTGTAATCTCCCATGCTTGATACCGGGTCCACGTGGATTACCTTGCCGCCAAACGCGAACATCACGGAAGCATGGCCGATGCAAGTGATTTTCAGATCACCACTTGAGATCTTGACTGTGTCTTCCTGGAGCTGCTTCTGAGCGAATGCTGTGTATGCGGGCAAGAAGGCCAGAAAAAGCGCAAGGAAGGCCATTCTTAGTTGTGCCAATCCCACATACGGTCTGAACCTGATCTGCTGTGAACTGTCTTTCATGATCGCCTCCCCGGAAATTCGGTGACAGGCACGGAATTTCCCGATTGGTTCTGCCCGGATGCAACCTTCTTCAGGCAATTCGGCGCCTGTCACCGATTTTCGTGTCACCGAATTTCGCGGGCCAAGGGTAAAGGCCTGCCGGCGAGCATTCCGGTCACCTTGCCCTCGTCAACAGCTAATCTACCGTTCACCAGGACGTAATCGATCCCTTCGGAGTATTGATGCGGCTTTTCATAAGTCGCTCGGTCCGCCATCGTGGCCGGATCGAATACAACTATATCCGCCGCAAAACCCTGCTTAATCAGGCCCCTGTCCTTGAGGCCCAATACTTCGGCCGGCAAACCCGTGGCTGCACGGATTGCATGCTGCATTGTGATGATTCTCTTTTCAATAACATACTGCTTGATCTTGGGCAGGAGCTTAGGATCTTGAAGCCGCTCGCGAGTCTTGCCGTCTGCTTCGACCCAGCGTGCCAGCGTCGCGTCGGCCAAACTTGTGGAAGAGGCGTTATATGGATACTGGTCCGCATAGACTCTTACGCCGCGTGCCTGCGCCGCCTCGATCATCCGGCAGACCTCGGGCGCCTGCCCCCAGACCGCCTTGCCCAGCGCCTTGATGTGCGAAATCTCCACCGGGACGCCGGCTTCCTCGCCGACCACGATGGCTTCCGCTATCGACGCCTTGAGGCCTGTTGTGTAGTTGCTCTCATCCCGGATGTGGCTTGCATAAATGCCCCCGTGTGGACGGACTACTTTTGCGAGTTCCACGATCTCGCCGTCTTTAAGGCCGAGGTCGGCGCTTACGCCGGCAGCTCCTGTTCCATCGAACACAGTCCCTCCGGTGATGACGAGGTCATATTCCGGTGCTTGCGCCCGACCGGCAATAAAACAGAGGAGAGAAGCGCACGCGAAGAGAACAGTTTTTTTCCAGTTCATTTTCTTCGTTCCGTTATTTTCAAAGGCGGGGATGTGCTCGCTGCCGAATCCTCGCTCCGTGTTTGCCAGAGAGATAGCAGTCATGATCTGTCCTTCGTGGGTGAGAGAAGAATAGCATCGGTCTGGGCCGAAATCATCCAGAACGATTGCCGCAACCTTGGGAAATATTGTGGCGCTGGCTCTGTTCCAATTGGTCGTAAACGCGGCGGCCGTGCCCATGGCGGTTCTGATCACAAGACGGTATGTTCTGACGGGTGGGCTTAAACCGGGGACGTCTCCCTATTTCCAGCGTTTTTCTCTGCCTGTTCGCCACACGACCTCGGGAATAGGGAGACGTCCCCGGTTTTGTATTTCGCTTTTCGGGAATGCCGAGGTGAATCGATACACGGCAAGCACAAACTCGTGTGCTTTGCGCCACACCATCAGATCTCGAAAGGTCTTCGCCTTTGCTCGCTCTGTTTGCATGACATCGCCTCCGGAAAGCAGCATGGGCGGCGCTTTTGAAAATTCCGGCTTCTGGCTCCTGGCTTCTTGATTCTAACGAGAACAAAACTCACGTAACGCCACGCATAACGGACTAGCTCCGCTCCGCCGCGGGCTGTTCGCAGTCTCAGCCGGGCGTTGCCTTTCGGTGCGAAAGCCTATATAAATGCCGCCTGATGAGCCACGCGAGACGCAAGGCATCTCGACCCATGGGCCGCCCGAACAAGAAGCACGAGCGGCCAAGAGCGCAAGGCGTCGCCCGCAGTGCAACTCGCGGCTGGGGAGTGTGGGTCCTGTTGCTGGCGTTGATGCTGGCGACGCTCGCGGCCTATCATCCGGCCTGGCATGGCAGCATGCTTTGGGACGACGATCGCCATATCACTCGGAGCGATCTGCGTTCGACGGAGGGTCTGTGGCGCATCTGGTTCGACTTGGGGGCGACCCAGCAATACTATCCGCTTACCCATTCAGCCTTCTGGGTCCAGCATAAGCTCTGGGGCGACGACACGCTGGGCTATCACCTGGTCAACATCGTCCTGCACGCACTCGCGGCATTTCTGGTTGCGGTGGTACTGCGGCAACTGGAGGCGCCAGGGGCCTATCTGGCGGCTGTGATCTTCGCCCTGCATCCCGTGCAGGTGGAGTCCGTGGCGTGGATTGCCGAGCTAAAGAACGCGCTTTCGGGCGTGCTTTATCTGAGTGCAGCGCTCGTGTATCTGCACTTTGACCAGAGCAGGCGGAAGCGGCTTTATGCGCTGGCGATGGTCCTCTTCGTCCTGGCCTTGCTGACGAAGACGGTCACAGCCACGTTGCCGGCGGCGCTGCTGGTGACGTTCTGGTGGCAACGCGGGAGGCTGACTTGGCGCCGTGATGTGCGGCCGCTGGCGCCGTGGTTCGTGCTGGGCGCGGCCGCGGGCGCGCTTACGGCCTGGGTCGAGCGGGCGATGGTCGGTGCCCAAGGCGGAGAGTACCAGTTCACACTGATCGAACGGTGCTTGATCGCCGGGCGGGTGATCTGGTTCTATCTCGGCAAGCTGTTATGGCCGGCGAACCTGAGCTTCATCTACCCGCGGTGGCAAATCAGCCAGAGCGTATGGTGGCAGTATCTCTATCCCCTCGGCTTGGTCCCCCTGCTGGCGGTGCTGTGGCTGTTGCGGAAGCGCTCCCGGGCTCCCTTGGCGGCGATGCTGTTTTTCGGTGGGTCGCTTTTTCCAGTGATGGGTTTTTTCAACGTCTATCCGTTTCGTTACTCATTCGTGGCGGATCATTTTCAATACCTGGCTTGCATCGCGATCATCGCCCTGTTCTCCGCCGGCTTGGCGAGTCTCGCCAAGCGAGGGAATTTCCGGCCCAGGTCCACGGCGGTGGTGATGATGCTGTTTTGGGGAGGCGTACTGGTTTTTCCGACATGGAGCCAGAGCCGTCAGTATGCCGACGGCGAAACGCTCTATCGGACCACGCTCAGCCGGAACGCATCGTGCTGGATGGCCCACAACAACCTGGGGAACGCCTTACAGCGGCAGGGCCGGCTCGAAGAAGCGGTGACGCACTATAATGAGGCCGTGCGGCTCAAGCCGGATTACGCGGAGGCCTACAATAACCTGGGCGACGCGTTGCATGGGCTGGGCCGTCTGGAGGAGGCTGTGGCCTCATACAAGAAGGCCCTGCGGCTCATGCCTGACCTGGCCGGGGCCTATTACAACCTCGGCAACGCGTTGCAGGAATCGGGCCGGCTCGAGGAGGCGGTGGCACAATACAGGGAGGCACTCAGGCACGAGCCCGGACTCGCCGAAGCCCATGGCAACCTGGGCGCTGCCCTGGAGGGCCTGGGCCGGCTTGAGGAGGCAGTTACGCACTTGACGGAGGCAGTGCAGCTTAAGCCTGACTACGCCATTGCCTACAACAATCTCGGCAATGCCTTGCAGCAGATGGGGCGTTTTGACGAGGCGGTGACACAATATAAGGAGGCACTGCGGCTCAAGCCCGATTACGCGGAGGCCTACAACAATCTGGGCAACGCCCTTCAGGGGCTCGGCCGATTTGAAGAGGCGATGGCACAGTACAAGGAGGTGCTGCGGCTGAAGCCGGATTCCGCCGGGGCCTGCTTTAACCTGGGAAACGCGTTTCAGGGGCTGGGCCGACTCGAGGACGCGGTAACACAATACAAGGAAGCACTGCGGCTTGAGCCGAACTTTGCCGGGGCCCACTACAACCTCGGCAACGTCTTTCAGCAACTGGGCTCTTATCACGAGTCGGCGGCGCAGTACAGGGAGGTGCTCAAGCAGGCGCCTGGTTCGGCTGAGACCCATAATAGTCTGGGTGTTGCCCTCGTGAGACTGGGTCAGCTTGAGGAGGCGGCAATGCACTTCAAGGAGGCTCTGCGGCTGAAGCCCGATTACGCCGCCGCCCAGGCGAACCTTAGCAGGGCGTTGGCCTTGCTCAAGAAGATCCACTAGACAGCCGGCCGAAGAGGCAGGGCAACTCGCCGCAACGCAGTGGCGAATGTGGTGGAAGACGATGCAGCAGACCAAATCGCATCCGATTAGATATCAGTCCGATGTAAGTGCCGGCACGCGTATGCGCGCATGGTTCTCGAGTTTGTGGCCAGACATTCATCAGGCCACAAAGATGCTGCACAGGAATGTCACCTTCTCGGCGCTTGCCATCTTGACTCTGGCGCTCGGCATAGGTCTGGCGACCGCCATGTGCTCGGTGCTGAACGGTACGTTGTGGCGCCCGCTCCCCTTTCCGGGTCCTGACCGCCTCGTTGCCCTGCGGGGCCCGATCTCCTATCTGACTCTGCTGGACTGGCTGTCGGCCAGCCGTTCGTTCGACGGCATGGCAGGCTATCGAGGCAAGCTTTACACCCTCACTGGCACCGGAGATGCGGCCTCCCTCAGAGGGACCGTTTCATCAGGCTCGTTGTTCTCGGTTCTCGAAGCGCGAGCGGCCCGTGGCCGCGTGCTGACGCACGCAGACGATGAGACGAGCGCTCGTCCTGCTGTTTTAGGCGATGCTGCGTGGAGATCGTTCTTCGATGCCGACCCGGAAATCGTCGGAAAGACCATTTACCTGAATCGCGTCCCGTTTATCGTCGTCGGCGTGATGCCGCCTGGGTTTCAGTTTCCGACGAATGTTGATCGCGTCGACCTCTACACCACCATCGCGGCGGATTGGCAGACTGACCGGCGGCAAGCGGAGAGGACGTACCCGCGCGATCTCCAAGTTGTTGCGCGCCTGAAACCTGGTGTGGCACTCTCCCAGGCGCGGGTGGAAATGGAAACCATTGTGGCGGCGCGCTCGCAGCAGCACGCGGATCGGAATATCAGCCGGACGGGCCTGGTGGTGCCGCTGGCCGCCGATGTGTCTGGCGCGCTTGCTCCGCCCCTGACAGTCCTGATGTGGGCCGTTGCCTGCGTGCTTGTCATCGCATGTGCAACGGTCGCAATTCTCGCCCTGATTCGAATTGCCGGTCGACGCAGCGAGCTGGCGACGCGGCTGGCGCTCGGCGCGACGCGCGCGCAGCTGGCCCGCCAGACGCTCGTGGAGAGTGTGCTGATCGCACTCGCGGGCGGTGCCTTGGGCACGGCGCTGGCATTTCTAAGTGCCAAACCGCTTCTACTCATGGCCGGGCCGAAGGTCGCGTCCGTCGCCAGGGTCCAGTTCGACTTTCGCGTATTCGTATTTTCGCTGCTCATCAGCGTGACAACCGCGGCGGGATTCGGTGCGATCCCGGCTGTGCAAGCAGCCTGCACGCAGTGGCTTCATCTTGCGCGCGCAACAATCCGCGCCGCTCGGCGCTCGACGGCTTCTACAGTCAGAGCGATGCTAGTCGTCGCTGAGATTGCGCTCACTGTGGCGCTGCTTGCCGCCTCCATCAGCCTGCTTCGGGCTTACCTGACACTCGCGCGCGTGGATCCCGGCTTCAACCCCACCCATGTGCAGACGTTCCGGATCGATCTCTCCGACGCCTTGTACACAACGCAACAGCAAGTGGACTTCTTCGAGCGCCTGCGCACCGATGTGGGAACACTGCCCGGCGTGGAGTCGACGGCTTTCACCGCACTGCTGCCATTTGGTGATCTGCGCTACACGATCCGGTTCGGCATCCCCGGCCGCAAGACCGACGATGTACAGTCGGCGGGGGCAGAGGTGCATCTGGTCAGCCCTGGTTTCTTCCGGGCCATGGGCATTCCACTGCTTGAGGGCCGAGACTTCGCTGCCACTGACGTGCCTGGCCGCCCCCGAGTCGCCATCATTAGCAGGGATCTATCGAATCGATTCTTCCCAGGCGAGAACCCGGTCGGCCGGGTCCTCGATGCAGGTATTGGACCCGCGAAGGGCGAGGAGCCAACGCTGCGGATCATCGGCGTCGCAGGGAACGTGCACAACGGCACGCTGGCGGCGCCGGCTGAGCCGCAGATCTACGTGCCGTATAGCCAAGCCCCGATGATTGCGTCAGTCACGTTCGTGACCCGGCTCGCCCAATCTGATCCGCACGCTGTATTGGCTGCCATCCGGCAGCGCGTGCATGGGCTCAACCCTCTGATTCCGATCGTCAACGTAAAGCCGCTTGCAGATTACCTGCACGCCTCGCTGTTACAGCCACGTTTCAACACGGTGCTCACCGGCCTGTTCGCGGCCGTCTCAGTTTTCCTTGCGATGGCCGGGCTCTATGCGGTCGTCACGTACTCTGCACTATGCCGCCGCAGAGAGTTCGCGATCAGAAGAGCGATCGGAGCAACCGAACAGAGCATCGCCTGGCTGGTCATGAAGCAAAGCCTGCAAGTGGTTGTGCCCGGCGTAACGCTCGGGCTTGCAGCAGCGTTGGCCGCAAACAAGGTGCTCGAGAGCGTTCTCTACGGGGTCCGGCCCGGCCAACCCGCGACGTTACTTCTGGCTGCTGGTGTTGTTGCCGCCATGGCTGTTCTTGCATCCTTCCGGCCTGCGCGTGCGGCCGGCGGGGATGATCTCCGCGTGACGCTGCAGTCCGACGCATAGCGGGCGTAGGGGGTGTGGGGAAGGGAGCGGTATTCTCCCCGGCAGGCTGGCGCGTGTCGGCTTCGTTACGCGAAGCCAACACGCGCCAGCAGGTTCCAGGTAAGTGATGCACCTGACGCCCCGTCTCGTGACCGGCCTTCCCTTGGGTTGGCCGCGGACTATCGCCCGGCGTTCAGATCGTTCCAGTTCAGGATCGCGTTGAAGGCCAGGAAGAAGCTGCCGTGAGTTTCCCAGCGCCAGAAGGGACGAACGCCGAACATCACGACGTGACCCTTGCCGAGCGACGCGTCGATGAGCGCGGGCCGGCCCGCCAAGCCCTCGCCGCCGACGAGTTCGCCGGAGAGGAGCAGGTCGTTCGGATCGGTCGGGTATGACAGCAGGACACGCGGAGGGTTGACTGCGGCGGCTCCGCCGCCGAATCCACCGCGGCCACCGCCACCAAATCCACCGCCGCCAGCCGCGCCGCGCCCGGCGCCCGCCGTTGTGCTGGCCGGAGGACCGGCATCAAGCGTTGTCAGTCGCGGAGGAGCGGCCATGGGGCTCAAGTTGCCGCCGCCGACGCCCGGAGGCAAGGCGCCGCCGCGCCCACCGCCACCGCCGCGTCCGCCGCCGGCGCCCAGTGCAAGATTCGGCCCGTTCTTGTACATGACGCCCAGCGCATTCTGGTCGTATCCGTAAAGAATCGGGCTGGTCTTGTCGCCAAGCAGCGCCTTGATGACCGGGCCGGGTGCATACAGGCCCTGAGGCTGATCGATCGACACGCCGGGCACGAGCCGATACTCTGGGAACAACGATGCGGGTTGGCCTTCCGCAATTAACACACCGCCTTCCTGCACGAAGGCCTCAAGGGCCTTCAGGCCGTCACGGCCTAGGCCGCCGCGCCGGTCGTCCGTGGAATCGGGCGCCGTGCCGATATTGGGCGTGAGTTCGGTCTTCTTGTATGGCTGCGGATTGCCGCTGGTCGGTATTTCGCCGCCGTCCACCTGGACCGACCCGCTCGGATAGATGATCACGTCGTACTTCGCGCGCAGATTGCCCTGACGCAAAAGGTTTTCACCAAAGTAGGTGTATGGCACTTTGAGCTTGTCAAATGCCATTCGTACCCAGCCTTCGTCCTGCGTGCTGCCCCACGAATGGATATAGCCGATGCGCGGCACATCGAGATCGTGCATCGGCACTTTGGGCGGCGCGTCGGTCGCCCACGCCAACAACCCGAAGTCCCGGATCTGCGGCTCAAGCGCCGCGCGATTGGCATTCGGGATGATGAAGGCTCCGGGGGCGAAATGATGCCCGCCCAGGTCAAACGCCTGCTCGGCCGCCGACATCTTCACGCTCGCGTTGGCGAAGCGGAACGTGACCAGCGTGTTGTCTGTATTGTGGTCGATAACGATCGTGCTGCCGCTGCCTGTGATCGTGCCCGCCGCCTTGAAGTCGGCCGTAGACAGCGTCATGGGCTTGTCGAAGATGCTCTTGTCGTCGATGCGGTACGTCTTCACGTTGCGAAGCAGCGTCAGCGACCAGCCAGTGTCGTCATACGGGCGGGGATTCTGCTCCGGATACCACTGGACGCCCAGAAACATTTCGACGAGGCCGCCATACGGCTGATCGAGCCGGGCAATGTAGTCGCCGGCCGCAACCTGCACGTTCCCGATCGTGAACGGCGCGGTCGCAGTGTGCACTTCCGCGCCTTCACGGCGCAACAGATTCGCGAGCTCGGCGGCCTCGACGCGCCGGCGCTGCTCCGCCGGAATGACATAGGCGAACGGCGCCCGCGTCCTGCCCTGCTCGATCATCATCTTGTTCTTGGCGTAATAATTCTCGAGGAACATCTCATGGTTTTTCGCAACCGCGTTCATCGCGATGAGGATCGCCGATTCCTGCATGTTGATGTTTTCTCGGCCGCTCCACTGCACGCCATCGGGCGGCACCGGGTAAGGGCGGTACCACTCACGGCTCTGGCCGGCACCGGTAGCGCGTCCACGACCGCCAGCTTGAGCGGCATCGGCCGGTGGCGCGCCCGCAGCCGGAGCACCGGCTCGTCCGCCGGCCGGCGCGCCGCCACGACCTCCACCGTAGCTCTGGGTCTCGTAGAACCGGCCAATGGAATTGTGGGTGACGCCAATCCAGAACATGTAGTTCGGGACCCAGCCGTCATAATAGTTATAAGTCCACACGCCGGGCACGCCGCGCTTGGTCATCTCCATGATTTCCGTCTGCGCAAGCCACCACCACTCGTTCACCTGAATCGGCGCGACGACCGGGTTGTACGGGCCGGTGCCGGTAGACGTGTATAGCAATGTCACCGACTCGTGCAGGTCGTGAAAAACCTGCGGATGCAGGTCAAGGAACGATTTCAGCATGTTCTGAGTCAGGGCGAGGCCTTTGCCGATGCCGTCGCGGTTGTTGTCGTGCGCGACGTACCTGCCCCAATACGTCATGCCGGGCTGCGGCTGCCCGGCGTCTGCGGCACGCCGGTTGTCGACCTGCCGTTCGTGACCGTCGACTTCGCTCACCGGCGTGATGACGACGATGCTATTGTTACGGATCTGCTGGATGAACGGTGTCTCTTCCACTGCCAGGCGGAAGGCCAGTTCCATCAGCATCTCCGGGCTGCCGGTCTCGCCGGAATGAATGCTGCCGGTCGCGTAATAGATCGGCTTGCCTGTCTGAATGAGCTGGCTCGCCTGAGCATCGGTCAGCTTGCGCGGATCGGTGAGCTGCGCTGTGATCTGCTTGTACTTGTCTAGCGACTTGATCGTCGCCTCATCGGCGATGGCGACCGCAACCATCGGCCGCCCTTCCTCGCTCTTGCCAATCTCCCACATCGTGACGCGATCCGACGCCTTGTCGAGCGCGTCGAGGTATCGCACGATGTCCTTGTGATACGTCACCTGGTTGTTCTCACCGGGCACGTAGCCCAGAATTTTCAGCGGGGACGGAACCGTCGAGAGCGGCATGTGATTGACCAGCTCGGTCAGAATCCGCTTGTCCGGCGTGTTGTCCAGGATCCGCTTTGTGTAATCATCATCATTCTTTTGCGCCTGCGTTACGGCCGGGCGGGCCTGCTGGCCTGCCTGAAACGCGCTGGCGCCAATCGCAATAGCAAACGCAACGCCGAACACCAGCGTCATTCTCAGCGTTCGCCGAAACACGTGCTTAGCCATGACTCCCTCCAAACCTGTCCAATCCGACATGCCTGAATCGGGCGCGCTTGGCACGAATCAGGCACGTCAGGAACAACTGTCTATCCGCCCCGACTTTGGGTTTCTAACTATTGATGCCTGCTACTTATAAGGAATTTTGTCTTGCGACGCAAGGCGAAAGCGTGGCGGATCGGTTGCCACCCCACGCCAGAGGCGGGGACCCATAGGTGGAGGCGTGTCTTGGAACGGTCTCAAGAATGGAGCCCGGCTACAAATTGTTTACAGTTACCACCCAGATTCGTTACGGCCAGGTAGTGAATCCGCAGATCAAAAAGTGATCCAATGCAGCAGAGACCCCATGTGGGACGCATTTGGGGCTCAGGGTTTCCCCTGCGTGCCTGAATTGGTACATTTTGTGGTTTTTAAAAAGGCTGCCCGGGCCCAAGCGCCTTGATTCTTATGTTGCGGAAACGCACGACTGTGTCGTGGCTCAGGAAGCCGATGTGCCCCGCGGCACGCTGCAGGCCCGGGTGCTGCCGATGGTCGATCGTCCCGTTTTTGCTTGCCTCCAGGATGTCGCCATCGACAATAATGGCGCCATTCAGGATCACGCGCACATGTGAGCCTTTCCCGATGATCTCTTCGGAGTTCCACTCCCCGGCCGGTTTCAGGAAGCCGCGTTTGGCCGGGATCACTCCGTACACAGATCCATGGTACTGGTAGGGTTGCAGGTTGGCATAGATCGGAGCCGAATCATCGAGAATTTGAATCTCCATTCCGACATATGCCGCATCTCCCTCGAGGGGCGCACGAATCCCTACGCCGCTATTCGCTCCCGGGGTCAGTTGGAATTCGAATCGGAACCGGAAGTCACCGTATTCCTTTTCCGTATAAAGGTTGTCGCTGCCGGCAGCCGGCTGAAAAACCATCATGCCGTCGACCACCTTATAACCGGCCAAGTTGCCGACCCATCCACTTAAATCCCGGCCGTTGAAAAGCGAAACGAACCCTTCGGTTCTTTCCTCATCCGTGAGGTTGATCTCCTTCTCTGATATCTCACGCACGTAAATGTCGCGAAAAGCCAGGTCAGTGCCGTGCGCCTGCAATTCGATCTGGCCTCGCGGGAATATGGGTTGGGATCGATCCCAGTAATTCTCCAGCGTTACGTTGTCTACGACCTTGATGCTGTTGAGGTATACCGTCACTTTCTCCCCAACTATCGTGATGCGGAAAGTGTTCCATTCCCCTACGGGATTGTCGGCGCGAACTAACGGCTGGCTGGGATTTTTCTGATTGTTATAGAGTCCGCCCGAGCCTGCCTTTGCGTCGACATCGGTCCTGGCGGGATCCCAGATCTGTACCTGCGGTGAGCCGCGCAAATAGACGCCGCTGTCACCGTCCTTCGTGATGCGCCAGTCCACCAGCATCTCGAAGTCGCCGTACTCTTTCACCGTACAGAGATTGTCTCCCTGGCCGTTGAAGACGATCATGCCGTCACGTACGCTCCAGTTGGTGAGCATTTTCTTGTCGGCTTCCTCTTGTCTTGCGGCAAGCTCAGCAGGGCTCATCTTGGCCCGCGCAACCGGATTCTCCACGAGCCCGTGCCATCCAGTCAGGTCTTTGCCGTTGAAAAGCGGCACAAAGCCCTCCTCTTTTGCCATGGCCGCCAGGTAGCTGCGGATGTTTTCCTTGTCGTAGTCGCTCTCGGGACCGCTCAGAATCTGAAGCACTCTGTTCAGAGTCTCCCGAACCACCGCGCCAGCCAAGCCGTCCCGGCTCCCCGAGGCGGACGGCAAGGCGATCCTCATCGCGGCTCCCGCCGCATCGCTCCTGACTTCGGGGTCGTCCAGGTAACGAGCGACAGCTATCAGACTCAGGAAAGTCTTCACCCGTTCCATGGCCCGGATGACCGATCTGCGTTCTCTGGCCCCGGTCGCAAAGGGCATGATCTTGCGGAATTGAAGCAGCTTCTGATCAGCCGGAAGAGATGAGGAAGAAATCTGGCGCAGGAAGCCGGCAAATGCTTGACTGCGATATTTGGCATCTCCGGCCGCGCAGATCGCATACAGTCTTTGTGCTGCTGACGGATCCTTCCATTGAACCAGGGCGCGGAACGCAGCTTCCTTCCGTCCAGGTTCGGATTGATCGAATTGCTCTATGACCGCACCAAGCGCCTGCGATCCTCCGACCTCGGACAGGATCTCCAGAATCAGCGCCGGACGGGAAGAGGTTTTCATGGCTTCAAGGAGCGGACGCGCCCGGTTCTGCGCCGGTTCCACCTGGCTGACCGCTTTGACCAGGGCCTGTTGGACTTCCTTGCCCAATGCGGGCTCGTCGGTGAATTCCAGCAGGCGAAGCAGCACCGGCAGGTTTTCCGCACCCGCCAGGTTCTTCAGGGCAGCAAACGCAGCTGCTTTGATCTCGGGATTTTGATCCGAGGTCAGGGCAAAGATCTCGTCAAAGTAGCGTCTACCCGCCTTGGCGGCGATGACCCTTATTGCGCCAGCTTTCGATGCCGGCGGCAAATTGTCCATCATGGCGGCGAGCGGGTCGAGATGGCGTTCGTCCAGTATCGAAAGGAGAATGTCTGCAATACGTCGAGCTTCGTCTCCCTTGCGCGTGGCGAGCAAGGGCAGGAGATCCGTCGCGGCATCCGCTTTCTTGATGCGGGCAAGCGACTCCGCGGCAGCCAGGCTGACCTCCGCATCGGAGGCGCTGAGGCAAGATTGAATGAAGGGCAAGGCCCGGCTGTGTCCTTGCCGTCCAAGCATGCCGATGATTTCCGCACGCACCTCCGGAGTCGCCTTCTGAGCCTTGGCAATCCACTGGCGGGTCGCCGCAACATCGGATATCTTCTCCGCCAGGTTCAGTGCCGCGTTTCGATACGCTTTGTCCCGGTTGTCAACTGCGCGGAGCAGGTCGGGCATCGCTTCATACCCGAGATTGTCCACGAGAATCGCAAGTGCGGCGGAGCTGTTCGGCAGGCGCTCGGTGTCCGCACAAGTCTTCATGATCGAACGGCAAACCTTCCTGCAAAGCTCGATGTCGCCCTTCCGGCCCAGATTCCCTGCGTAAGCGAGCAATGCGCCGGTGGCATTCGCCGGATCGTAGCGGTAGTCCACTCTTTTTGCAGCGCGGGTAAGGGTGCTGAGCGACTTGGGGCTCGCTATGCTCGCCAGCGCGGCAAGTGCCGCCTTCCGCAAAGGGAGGCTGGGGGCATTCGCGAGCGGAAGAAGTGAGCCGTTGGCACCTTCCGCCTCAAGTTCCCCCAATGCCTTCACAATTGTCACTTGGGGTGTGTCCTTGGCCTTGCCGAGCGCAGTGATGAGTGCTTGACGCGCGGAAGCGTCTCTTACAGAGAGCAAGAGCTGAACGGCAGGTTCGGACAGAGTAGCGTCCAGCAGGAACGGTTCAGCCGCGCGCACGGCAGCCGCGCGACCCACAAGACGCAACTGGCTCAATAGGAAGGTTTTCACTTCAGGATCGGACGCTGCGGACAGAGCGTTGATAAGTGCTTTTTCCGTCAATTCACGGTCAGGCTCGGCGCCGAACCGGCTGGCGTAAACCGCCACGCAATTCAGCGCAAAACGAACGCCGGTGTTGTTTCCTGCGCCTGCCGGAGTCAACTGGCGCGCGATCCCGGCCATGCCTTCTTCGCCGAGATTGAGAATATCCCTGGCAAGCCGGTCGCGGAGAACGGAATTGTCCGCGGGAAACTGAGCCAGGATGTCGGCTATTTTCGTGGCGAGCAATCGCTGGTCCTGGCTTGAACCTGCACTGCCAGCACACAGGAAGACTATGAGCAGCAACAGCCAAACCGTTTGCGTCTTTGACTTGTTCATCGCCGTATTTTCCTCGCCGGTTAGAGGGTCCAGGGGGCGCGCATGGGTTGATCGATAAGCCGGTTGGCGGCTTCATCATCTCGAAAGCGTTGAGCTGCCGGATCGTAATGCAAAGTGCGGCCGAGACGGGCAGCGATCACGCCCAGATTGACCAGAGTGCAGGAGCGATGGCCGTTCATTTCGTTCAAGGCGAATTTCCTGCGGGAGCGCACTGATTCCGAAAAGATTTCGATTTGAGGTTCCGGATCGGGCAGCGTCTCGAGCAATCTCTGAAGATTGGGGATATCCGATTTGAATCCACGATAGATCTTGCCGTTCGGGCCCTCGATATAGGCGGCTTCCGTATCGCGGTTTTCCCCGTCGAGGATGATCTTGCAGCCGTCGGCGTATGTGTATTCAAGGCGCCGCCACGAGCCGGCAGCGTCGTAGTGTTGCTGCGGCGCATCCACATCGATGCGGATCGGGCTGGTATCGTCCTTCTCCAGCATATATTGAACCGGATCCAGATAGTGCTGTCCCATATCGCCCAGGCCGCCGCCGTCGTAGTCCCAGTAGCCGCGGAATTTTGCGTGCACGCGTTCCGGGTTGTAAGGTTTATACGGAGCGGGACCCAACCACATGTCATAATCGAGCTCTTTGGGCACGGGCATGGGGACGAGGTCGGTTCGGCCGCTCCAGTAGAATTTCCAGTCATATCCTGTATTCCCGCTTACCGTGACTTTCAAGGGCCACCCCAACACTCGGTTCTGAATAAGCTTCTTCAACGGCTTGACGTCTGTGCCCAGCCCGTAAAATGCGTCCTTGAATCGAAACCACGTGTTCACCCGGAACATGCGCCCGTACTTGTTGACTTCCTCGATGACACGGATTCCTTCCCCGATCGTGCGCGTCATCGGTTTTTCGCACCAGATGTCCTTGCCTGCCCGGGCGGCCTCTATGGAGATGAGGCCATGCCAATGCGGAGGAGTGGCAATGTGGACGATGTCGACATCCTTGCGCGCCAACACCTCTCGGTAATCGGTGTAGCCCCGCGCATCATTTCCAGCCATTTTTAGGACCTCCTGGAGATGTCCGCGGTCCACATCGCAGATCGCCAGAAGCCGCGTGCCCTCGTAGGGGATGTGGCTGCGTCCCATTCCGCCCACGCCGATGATCGCCTTGGTGAGCTGGTCGCTGGGGGCCACGTAGCCTGTACCGCCAAGCAAATGCCGCGGTATGATCATAAGCCCGGCGGAGGAAGCCGCCGCGCTTTTCAAGAACTGTCGCCGACTGGTAGTTTGTTTCATAGGTGTCTCACTCGACGAACTTACGGGTCAATTCCGTGCCTAATGAAATGCCTGAGAAATTGAACACAGCTCGCTTCGCTCACCAACTTTAGGGGCAGAGGGACAAAGGGGTCAAGGGGTAAAGGGCCCGAGGTGATATTTCCATCCTTTGCCCGGTAGAACTTCTTGGCGTTTGTCCCCTTTGCCCCTCTGCCCCTTGGCCCCTGAAGTCGGCGAGCGAAGCGAGCTAAGTTCAACTTGCAGAGTGGTAGGCCGGAATGTGCGCTTTCCCGATCACACACAAAGATTGATTCCCTGCAAGCCTTCGCGTACATTGTCCCTCCAGGAATCAAATTGGACTTTCGTGGCGAAGGCGCTCGCGTGTTCCCGATGCCCGGGTACAGGCTGAACCGCCGGAACCTCATTCATTTAACCCCGTGGAAGTGGGAGGTGGGCAAGATGATTCGCAGACTCGGCCTGCCGGGAATGCTTCTGCTGGTGTGTTGCAGTGCTGTTGGCGCGCAAAAGAATCCTTTTCTCGGAAAGTGGGACATCACGGCCACAACTGCCAAAGAGAGTTATCCCTACTGGCTTGAAGTCAAGGAAGAAAACGGCCGGTTGGTCGGCTACTTCCTGAACCGCACCGGAGGCGTCCGCAAGCTGGCAGAGATTGCCGTCGAAGGGCAGGAGCTGGTTTTCTCAACCGGCGCAAGTCGTCCTAACGCTCCAAAGCCTGTGCACCGTGCCCACATTGACAAGGGCAAGCTGATCGGCGAACTGACGGCCGGCACTGAAAAGATACACTGGGTCGGCGTGCGACCTCCCAAGTGGGGAAATTACAACGCCAATGCCGCCCACCGATTCGGCAAGACCATTTCCCTGTTCAACGGCAAGGATCTCTCCGGCTGGCGATTCCAGTTTTCCGACAAGCCCTCGGGATGGTCCGTTGTGGATGGAATGCTGACCAACCATGAGAACGTCAACAACATCATCTCCCAGCAGAAATTTAAGGATTTTAAACTGGTCGTCGAATACAAAGTCGAAAACAAGAGCAACAGCGGCTTGTACCTTCGGGGCCGTTATGAGCTGCAGGTTCTCGACGACGCCGGAACCGAGCCCAATGTCAGCAGCCATATGGCCATCTACAGCCGGGTGCCGCCGGCCATAAACGCCAGCAAACCTGCCGGAGAATGGCAGACTGCGGAGGTCACGCTCGTCGGCAACCGTGTGACCGTGGTCCTCAATGGACAAAAAGTGCATGACAACGTGGTTATCGATGGAATTACGGGCGGAGCGCTGGACAGCGACGAGGGCGCTCCCGGTCCCATCATGATCCAGGGGGATCACTCGAGAATCTGGGTCCGCAAGGTGGTGGTGACGCCCATCCTTTAGCAACAAGTGATTTTGCCCGTTATGCGTGGCGTTACGTGAATTTTGTTCTCGTTAGAAGCAAGAAGCCAGGAGCCAGAAGCCAGAATTTTCATAAGCGCCGCCCATGCTGCTTTCCGGACGTGATGTGATGCAAACAGAGCAACCAAGGGCGAGGACCTTTCGAGATCTGATGGTGTGGCGCAAAGCACACGAGTTTGTACTTGCCGTGTATCGATTCACCTCGGCATTCCCGGAGAGCGAAATATACGGTCTGGCGCAGCAAATGAGACGAGCTGCCGTTTCCATTCCCGCTAACATTGCGGAAGGGTTCACGCGCCGCGGTAAAACCGACAAAGCCCACTTGATGAATACTGCTGAGAGTTCGCTCGAGGAAAGTCGTTATTACCTGATCCTGGCGCAGGATTCATGCTACGGTCAGACGGATCCGCTGATGAACTCATTGGAAGAAGTCAGCCGCCTACTGAACGCCTATGCACGGGCGATTCTAGCTTCCGGCTCCTGACTTCTGGCTTCCATATCCCGCCGCTTTTTGGCGGGATATCAAGGGCGCAGCCCTTGACTCATTGCAGGACACTGAAGGAGAGGTGATTCGGCCCAGCGATCATCCATTGCTGCCGTTTTCGACGAGCCAGACTCGCGGCGGTGACCGCCATGACGTTGCTAGCATCATCGAGTTGTGTAATTTCTGAAACGTCCAGTTAGCAGGGGTGCACCTTGCGTTTCCGCCCCTGCACATCCGGAGGGGGATCAACATGGAGGATCAAAAAGGAAACACCTGCGCCGAAAGCGGGATTTCGCGGCGCGCATTTGTGGGGGGCGTGGCTGCCGCTGCTGGAATCATGATGGTGCCGCGGCATGTGCTTGGCGGCCCCGGCTACCAGGCGCCCAGCGACAAGGTCAACATCGCGACGGTGGGGGTTAGCGGGCAGGGAGCGAGCAACACCAGCGCGTGCGCGAAGGAGAACATCGTCGCCCTGTGCGACGTCGATGACGCCAGATCGGAACGGGTTTACAAACGATATCCCAATGCAAAGACCTATCGCGATTATCGTGTCATGCTGGAGAGACAGAAGGACATCGACGCCGTTATCGTGGCGACTCCGGACCATAGCCATGCGGTCATCGCCATGGCGGCCATGCAGCTAGGCAAGCACGTCTTTGTCCAGAAGCCGCTGACCCGGACGATCTGGGAGGCGCGGATGCTTGCCGAAGCTGCACGCAGATACAAGGTAGTCACCCAGATGGGCAACCAGGGGCATTCCGGAGAAGGGGTCCGGTTGATCGAGGAATGGATCGCCGACGGAGCCATCGGCAAAGTCCACGAGGTCCACTGCTGGACGAACCGTCCGATCTGGCCGCAGGGGATGCCTCGACCGACGGAAACCCCAGCGGTGCCCGACACATTAGATTGGAATCTTTGGATTGGGCCGGCTCCGATGCGTCCCTACCACCCCACGTATCATCCGTTCAGCTGGCGTTCCTGGTTCGATTTCGGATGCGGAGCCTTGGGAGACATGGCGTGTCACGTCATGGATGCATCCTACACGGCACTGAAACCGGGATACCCCTCAAGTGTGGCGGCCTTCATTGCCTATCAGGTGGTCGAAAAACAGCGGGCCGACAACAAGGGTGTGGATAGAGTGCGGCTGGAATACAAGGACAGCTATCCGATGGCCACCATCGTGCACTACAGCTTTCCCGCCCGCAGCAAGAAGTATCCTGCCCTCAAGTTCCACTGGTACGACGGCGGGCTGCTCCCTGAGCGCCCGGAGGAACTGGAGCCGGGCCGCAGGATGCCCGAGAGCGGCACGCTTTTCGTCGGTGAGAAAGGGAAGCTGATCAGTGAAACCTACTCCGAGAGCCCACGGCTGATTCCCGAAACGAGGATGAAAGCCTACAAACGGCCCAAGAAGAGCATTCCCAGGGTTGAGGGCAGCCACGAGCAGAATTGGATCGACGCCATCAAGGGCAAAACCAGGGCGGTCTCCCATTTTGATTATGCGAGTCCTTTTACGGAGACAGTGCTGCTGGGCTGTCTGGCGGTACTCTTCCCGGGGCAGAAGCTGGAGTGGGACGGCCCCAACATGAAGGTTACAAACTTCGCAGAGGCCAATGAGTTCGTGAAGCCCAAGTTCCGTGCGGGCTGGTCACTCTGATACAAAGCGCGAAGACCTCCAACACCGCAAAGAATCCAGAGAGGTTTCTTCGAGGTTTTCGTGGTCTTTGCGGTTTGCATTCTTTACGCCCCTTTTGTTTTCCTGTCTTTCTTGGAGGACTTATGCAAGTGGGGTCTTTGAAGATCGGTTCGGTGGGAGCCGGTTTTGTCGCGCGTTTTCACGTGAGGGCGATGAGCCAAGTCCGTGGCATGGAGCTGGCCGGCGTCACGGCGCTCAAGGGCGCTCCCGAACTGGCAGCCATGTCAAAGAGCCGTGGCGTTGGCGACACTGTCGTTTACTGCAGCATCTCCGAGATGGCCCAGCATGTCGATTGCATCGCGATCTTCGCGCCCAACTTTGCGCGCATCCCAATCATGGAGGAGATCGTCGCTGCGGTAAAAGCCGGCGCCGACCTGAAAGGGGTGATCTGCGAAAAGCCTTTGGGCCGGACCGTCGCCGAAGCGCGCCGTCTCGTGAGCCTGGCCGGAGAAGCCAACCTCCGCACGGCGTACTTTGAGAACCAGATTTTCATGAAACCCTTGCGCACGCAGCTTGCGCAGCTTGAGCCGGTGCAGAAGATCATGGGACCGCTCTCACTGACTCGTTCCGCCGAAGAGCATGGCGGGCCTCACGAGAGCTGGTTCTGGGATCCGCTACGGCAGGGAGGCGGAGTCCTGAGCGACATGGGGTGCCACAGCATCGCCGCCGGCTGGCATACCCTGACGCCGATTGGGAAGGACATCACCTTCTTGCAGCCCCAGAGCGTTAATGCAGAGATCGCCCTTCTGAAGTGGGGGCAGCCCTACTGGCGCGAGAAGCTGCTCCGTGAGCGGGGTGTGGATTACGCGAAAACTCCTGCCGAAGATTTCGCCACCGGAATGGTTACGTACAAAAATCCGGAGACGGGACAAAAAGTAAAGGCGCAGTTCACAAACTCCTGGATGTTCGAGAAACAGGGGCTGCGGCTCCTCATGGACGGGATGGGACCCGGATACGCGTTTGAGATCAACACGCTTGTGTCCCCACTCAACATCTTCATAGGCGATGCGGCAGCCGAGGCGATCAAGGACGCAGAGTCGGCTCTTGAAAAAGCCACGGCTTCGCGCGGCCTCCTCGCTGTCCAGCACAATGAGGCCGACCTTTACGGATACACGGATGAAAACGCCGATGCCCTGAAAGCGTTCACTGAAGGCCGCGATGCCATGTTGCCATGGAGCTACGGTCTCGAGATCACACGGCTGATCATGGCAGCATACATGTCCGCCGAGAACAAGCGGTCAATCGACCTGACGGATCCCACGGCCAATCAGGAACTGGAGACGTATATCCCGCTCATCCAGCAGGGACGCGGAGCAGAGGTTCTCTTCTGATTTCGTCGAAGCCGCCGCCAGGATGGGCTCGAAAATCAAGAAGGTTCGGCTGCTCTTCGATTCCTGGTGTCCCGATAGCAGCTCCAAACCCGGACGAGCCGGAACCAAAACTCAAATGATTTTCCTCCGTCCGCACCGCAGTAGCGATATTCTATAGGATTGTCGAGTTCCGAGGCGAACATCCCATTGGATCCATATATAAGCGGGCAGGGTCTTGTCGTCCTAGATGTCTCGGGCCAGACCGAATTCCGTCCGCGACTTCCGCAAGGCTGCGTCAATGTTGTCAAACCGCTGTTGACTCAAGCAGCGCAGGCATCCGGGACGATCTTCCTCTGTAATGCCACCAAAACCTGACATCAGTCGCTGTATCCTGGAAATCGTCGGTGTTCCTGCGTATCCAGGACGGGGGCGGCCCTCGCATATCGGAAAAGTATCAGCAGGACGAACAGGACCTACGCCTTTTTGTATTTGCTTGGTTATGGTGGGTGGCAACAACCGTCACACCGGGGTGGGCGTGAATACGTTCGCTATAGCGGCCGCTTCGTCCAACCGTACTTATCGTAGGCGGCTTCCATACAGCGCTGGTAGGTCGCCTTTGTCCTCAGGATACTGTATTTCTCTTCGGCCAGCATTTGCCTGGATCGGTCGTCTGAAAGACCGTCCTTGACGATCGATCTCACCTTTCCAGCCGCCAGTCCTTTAAGGATATTGCTGTAATTTGCCTCCATGACAAGTGTCTGGCCGTAATCCTCAAGCCATTGACTTAGATGGTCATCGTTGAGCAGAGCCTGGATCAAGAGAGCCCATACAAGGTTTCGCGCCCGAACCAGGTACTCATATTTTGTAGGTCCTCGGTCGACGATTTCTTGAACAATCCTACGCAGATGGAAGTGGATCTTGTAGGCGAGCACAATCCTGCGTGTGTCGCTTCGCAGATATCCCTCTCTGAAAGTTTGGGTGTAAACATTTTCGTTCTCAAAAACATCGGGTAATCGCGACATTTTGTCGAGCTCGCCCTGGGAAGCAAGGAATGTCTGGGCAAGCCTTTTTATCGTGACTGCTTTTGACTGAAGCTCAAGCTCCAATTCCTCAAGTTCAGCATCGGTGAGCGCCTTGAAGGCACCCTCCGCGCGTTCATAGAAAATACCGAGGTCGTCGGCGAACTTGTCTTGGAGTTGAAGCTGGATCTTGTCACTGGCACGCAAATGCCATGGTTCGACCGGATTCTGCCGGTTGTTACAGACAGTGACGTTCACGATAAAGTCCTCACTGGCGTGGGCGATGATTTTAGCTAGAACGCGTATCTCGTTCAGCCTCGCTTTGTTTGCTTCCAAAGCGGGATGGTCCTGATGGTCCTCGAGGAACTTGGCAAGGCTTGTGATGGTCTGAGCACCGTTTAGAATCCGCGGTTCGGTAATTGCACAGCGCCCGTTCTCGAAGTGAACCTTTTCAGCGGCCAGGGTGATGCCGTTGTGATTGAAAACGAAAACAGAAGCAGGATCCCCTTCCTGCAACACTATGCGAGCCAAGGCCTGACGGATTGCACGGTTGGGGCTCTTTTCGGGTGAAAGGCCAAACCGTATGTTGCGGCTGAAAAGACGGCTACCCATTTCCTTGTGCATTTTATGCAGATCGATCAGATGAATGAAACCAACGTGGAGGTTCTCATCCCCGCCGGAAGATGCGGTGAGGTTATTTTCGAACGCGATCGAGTATTCCCGCGTCCGTTTGGCGATTATCGTCCCACCGCGGCCACCGCGATTGGATATATATTGCAGGGTGAGCTGCACGTTCTTGCCAAAATACTCATCAAGGAGGTGTTTCTTAGATTCGAGATCTTCTCCCAGGCTCTGCAGCACTGCACTCTGCTCAGCTTTGTCGGTTTCGCCGTTGAAAACAAAATGAACATAAACGCGATCGATGACCGCTTGGTTCTCGTCCAAGGCACTCTTCAGCTCAGTAATGAATTGGTTCACCCTGGGGTCCTGGTGCGGATTTCCAAATATGCGATCCATTCCATCGCTGATGAGACGCTGAAGCGAGGACCTGAACAGAGCATGATTGTCTGACCATTTAAACTGATACAGGTACAGGTTGCGCAGTTCGCGATCAATATAGAAAGCGTCCAAGCCATAATCATTTCCACCAAACGCCACATAACGTGTCAGAGTCTCAGGCGGTCGCTGAAACTGCTCAGCCAAGTAAAGGAGGGCAAAATAATCCTCCTTCAAGCCGCCGTAAGTTGAACCGAGGTCGACGAATGCCTGATCTAGTTGCCGCTTGTTAACGCTCATTGATTTGATCCTCCGTCCGCTCAGAAAATGTACTGAATCCCGGGAAACCGCTACAGCGAGTGAAAACAGGCTAAAGCGCCTATAGTTCCAGGGATTTGGCGACGGCGCGCTCGGGATCGCCGTAAAAGATCAGATCGACCTTTTCGACTACCTCCTCGGGTAGGGCGCCGAACTGGCTCTTGTTCGAGATCGGAACCAAGGCGCGGAGGGCGCCGTTTTCACAGACAACCTGGAGGGGTTCCGTGATCGATGGGACTCCTTTGATGTTCCCCTGAATCGTCAGATCACCTAAAACCACGGTGCCACCTAGAATGCGCTTGTTCTGCAAGGCCGATAGGATCGCCACGTAAAATGCCACGCCGCAGTTGCACTCAACCCTTCCGCCGGTCAGATCCACTGCCTCGGCAGTGATATCCTTCTGCGAGAGAATTTGGGTCAGCCCCAACTTCTCTTTGACCGACTGCAGGTAGCTCACGGCCCGGTTCAGCGACTCCTTGAGCCCTTTCTCTAGGCCTGAAGGTGTTCGAACCTTACCCGCGCCAGCCGTCATGGTCACCTCTAGTCGATACAGCGCCACCTTGGCTTCCGAGTCCGAGGCAACGGTATAAATCGTCCCCACGGGCAGAGGATCTTGAAGGGACTTGGGGACGGACCACGGCAATTCCTTCGTAGCGTTGCGGAAACCTCTTGTTGATTACCCTTGGAGAGGGCTTAGCTTCATTTTTTGCCCTCGATTTTTGGATCTAAGGATTTCTTTCCGGATCATCTATAGAAGACAATCCTTGCGGACCTAGGAGTAGAATATTCAGGAGATCCGTTAGAAGCAAAATGCGACTGGCAAAAATGACGCCAAGCCTGATTTCGAGTCCCTCGGTCAAGACGATCTCTCTCGATAACAATCATTTGGCGTGGTCCGTCCCCGATGCAGTGCCGTGGATCTCGGCTCCCGGACTATGGCATGGCCGTCCAGGCCGCGTTGCTGCCGCTGCTCTGGAGACAGGCGTCGATGAAGGCAATGCCCGTCCGGCCATCCTCGACATTGGCATACTCGGATCCATCGCAGGAAAAATGCACGCCTGCCTTCCACTTGCGAACGTCGGCCTCGAAGCAGCGATGGAGGCGCGCGAATGCGTCATGGAATCCCTCCGAATGCCCCGAGGGAATGGTCGGCTCTGCCAGAAGGTCAGGAGGCATTTCTTTGGGCAGGAATCCATCGCCGGGCACCACGGCGCCGCGCCAGTAAGTGCGGTCAGGCCGGTCGGGCAGGCAGACTGTCACGCTTTCCGGATCTTCCTGTCGCCAGCGGAGTGTTCCCTGCGTCCCGGCGACTACGATGCCGAGGTCATTCTTGAAACCGATGCAAATCTGCGAAGCGCGGACAAGTGCCTTGCCGCCGTTGCTTAGCCTGCAGTACACCGTGCAATGATCATCCAGCCGACGTCCTTCCACAAACGTCTCCAGCCGTGCGGAAACGTCCGTGACCTGCAGCCCGGTCACATATCGCAGCTGCATCAACGCGTGAGTGCCGATATCACCGCCGCAGCCTGAACCGCCGGCTTGCTTAGGATCCACGCGCCAGGAGGCTTGCTGCTGGCCGGTGTCCTCTAGCTTGGTCGCCAGCCAGCCCTGGATGTAGTAGGAATCCACCCATCGTACATCGCCTAGCAGGCCGCTGCGCACGATGTAGCGGGACAGGCGGCTTGTCCAGTGGCCCAGGTAGGTATGGGCTACACCGAACGGAATGTTTCGGCGCCGAACCGCCGCCATGAGGCCGTCGGCTTCCTCGAGAGTCAGGCAAAGAGGTTTCTCGCAAAAAACCGGAATGTTGGCTTCGATGGCTTTCATGGCTGGATCGAAGTGCACGGAGTTCGGAGTGACGATTAGTATGTAATCGAGCTTCTGTTCTTCGGGAAGCCTCGGCTGGTCTGCGATCATCTCGTCGTACGAGCCGTAACCTCGGATCGGAAAGGGCCAGTTGGCCGCTTCTTCGAGGGCGATCTTCGGATCAGGATAAAGTGCCCCGGCCGTCACGCGGCGCGTGCCGTCGAAATGAATCGCTTTCTGATGCGGATGCACAATGAATGCGCCTTTGCCTCCGCCTACCAATCCGACATTCAGAGGTCTGTCAGCCATGATTCTTTCCTTTCACTGCTCCGAAAATAAAACCGTATGTATGGAAAGTCGATATCGGAATCGGATCGCTATCGACTTGGCGCCCGAATGCCGATTACGATCCCGATTCCGACCCCGACCATTTTCATGCGTCGTGGGGTGCGCGCCCCGCGCATGCGGGACTGCCCAGGCACGAAGCAATCCGCAAGCAGAATCTCCGCGGTGTCACTTCCTTTCGAAGGCCGCATCGAACGCCACACGGCTCGGCTTGAAGTTCAGCTTTTTAACGAACGCGCAGGCTTCGGCGGCGCCATACTCGCGATCCATGCGGCTGTCTTCCCATTCCACGCTCAGGGGGCCTGCGTAGCCGATGTCGTTGAGGGCGACGATGATTTCTTCGAACCTGATGTCGCCGTGCCCCAGGCTGCGGAAGTCCCAATAGCGCCTCGGATCGCCGAAATCGATGTGGCCGCCGAAAACACCGATGCTGCCGTCACCGTGACCCCACCAGGCGTCTTTCATGTGAACATGGAAGATGCGGTCGGCAAATGTCCGGAGGAACTTGACATAACAGACGCCCTGGTAACCGAAATGCGAGGGATCAAAATTAAAGCCGAACTCCCTGCGGTTTCCGACCGCCTCGAGCGCGCGTTGCGCGCTGGCGATATCGAAGGCGATCTCTGTCGGATGCACTTCGAGGGCGAACTGAACGCCACACCGCTGGAATTCGTCCAGGATCGGATTCCACATGCGGGCGAAGAATGCGTACCCCTCGTCGATCATCTGCTGGCTGACCGGGGGGAACGAATAAAGGAGGTGCCAGATGGGGCTGCCGGTAAACCCGTTGACTACCTTGACGCCGAGGTTCCCAGCAGCGTGCGCGGCGCTCATCATGTGCTCCTGGGCGCGCTTGCGGACGCCGTCCGGTTTGCCGTCACCCCAGACGTCGGCCGGTAGTATGGATCTGTGGCGCTCGTCGATGTTGTCGCACACCGCCTGGCCGACGAGATGGTTGCTGATAGCCCACGTTTTGAGGCCGTGCCTAGCCAGGATTTCGTGGCGCAAGTCACAGTAGGCTTTATCCTTCGCGCCTTGCAAAACATCGAAATGATCTCCCCAGCATGCGAGTTCGAGTCCGTCAAAACCAAAGCCCGCCGCCTTTTCGGCAAGCGTTTCCAGAGGCAGGTCTGCCCACTGTCCGGTGAAGAGTGTCACGGGTCGTGTCATAAGAAACTTCTCCGAAGACGATGCCATTCAATCGAAAAATCAGTAAATCCGGAACGCGCGGACTCAGTTCCGAGCGCTGCCCGCGATCCCCGGTTCCTTCAAAGCCGCCCCTCGCCGCCCGGCTCGGAGCTTGTGAAAAATGTGATCGATCCCATAGAACCTTCCGGCGGCCAGTACGAGGGTTACCAGGAGTGCAGCCGCCTCTACAAGGTTCTTGTTGACGATAAGATAGCTCCCCTCCAAAGGGAGGGAATAGAAGTAACCCACGAAGGGAGGACTGCAGAAATAATAGAGCAGGATCAGTAACAAGCCGGCACCGCTGGCAGTGCGCGTGAAGCACCCGAGGATGAGCCCCAGACCGATCAGGATCAGACCCCAAATGTTCATGAGGTCCACATAGCGGAGCACCTCGGGGCTGTTTGCCATCCAGTGAAAAAGACCTGCCAGCGGGCCGCGCGCCTGCAGCAGGAATGAAGACGCCGACCAATTCGGTTTCATCAGCTTGGCGATCCCCTCATAGAGAAAATGCCAGCCGATCAGAATCCTCAGCAGTGCCAGGGCAATCATCTGAAGCCGCGTGAATTTTCCTGTCTCCATGTCGTTCCCTTGTCTCGTTTGAAGCCAGAAGCCAGAATCTGGGGGCTCAGCTTGCTGGGAGCAGAGCTTTGTCGGTCAAATCCGCCAGCAGACTAGCATTCTGGCTCCTGGCTTCTGGCTCCTAGATCTTGAACTCCTCCAGATTGAATGCCAATCGCTGATTGGCCTCGATCGCCTCATTGACCTTCAATACCGTCACGGCGGTCTCGTACCCCAGTTCGGTCGGACAATTGAGCTTGTCGGTTCCCCGGATCGCACTGAAGAAATTCTCCAGGTGGGGCTTGTGATAGGGGTCATTCAGTTCGACGGGAATCCGGTGCTCGTCGGGCGAAACCGACTCCCTCACATCCAGGACCGCCTTGGTTGCTTCCGACTTCACCACCTGCTCCTTGGGAGCCGCGATATATCCCTTCTGCACCCATTCATCCCAGGGGGGCGCCGAGACTTCCCTGTAGATCGAACCCGAGAAGTTTGCTTCCGATTCCGAAATAACCATCGTCCCCTGGTCGCCCATGAAAGTCTCAAAATAGCCCTGGCTGCCGTTGGTCGTCTGGGTTTTATAGTAGGCCCGGGCCCGGCCCGCCGCCGTCTGGTACTCGTATATGGCCATAACGGTGTCGGCCCACTCGTGATTGGCCGGGTCGTAATAGTCGGTGCCACCGCTTGCTACGACATGGCTGGGGCAGGCGCCCAGAAACCAGTTGAAGATGTCAATCTGATGGGACCCAAGATCGACGATCGGACCGCCGCCCAGCCCTTTATACCAGCGCCAGTTGCGGAACTGATTCATCGACTTGAAACCGTATTTCTTGAGGGTCGCTTCGGGAATGGCATAGCGTTGCGGCCAGCCGATGTCGGGTCTCACGGAGCGGTTCCACTGGCCCTGGGCCGTGACAATCCGGCCGAGGAGCTTCGCCTCCTGCAACAGCCTTTCGTAGCAGTGAATGTAGCGCGGATTGCTGCGCCGCTGATGACCGATCTGCAGCAGCTTGCCCGTCTCCCGGGCGGCAAGCACCATGCTTTTCGCCCCCTCGATGGTATTGGACATTTCCTTTTCGCAGTAAACGTGCTTTCCCGCGCGCAGGCAGTCGACGGTGTGCCGGGGGTGCCAGAAGTCGGGCGTCGCGATCACGACCGCATCCAGGTCCTTCTCCTTGTCGAGCATCTCCCTGTAGTCTTCGTACCCTTTGACGTCAAAGTTATATCTCTTGAGCCGGTTGACGAGCTTCTTCTGGTTGTACTCGGTCCAGATGTCGCAGACGGCACGAAAACGGAGGCCCTGGATTTTGAGCATGGAATTGAGCAAGACCTCGCCCTGATCCCCTCCGCCCAACAGGGCGACATTGATGTCGGACAGTTTGCCTGCCGGCGCTGTCGTCGCAGTTTTCCTCTCAAGCCGGGCATTCTCGTACCCTATCTGCTTTTTCACCGCATAGCCGAAAAGGCCGAGTACAGGAACCGCGGACAGTCCCTGCAGAATATCGCGCCTCCCAATAGCCTTGCCCCGTTCCGTCACCGGAGCATCCTGCTTGTCCTTAGTGTCCTCTTGGCTCATTCCCTGTTCTCCTGAAGGTCACCTCACCACTGCCCTCTCGGTTCCGATCTGCCCGCCAATGGCCGAAAAGGGAAGATCGATACGTGCGAACTTCGCAGCCGGACGATAGACCAGAGCTTGGTGAGCGTGGACATTCTAAGGCTAATCGGACGGTCGTGTCCACCGATGGCTCCCTGACGTTGCTGTCGACAAGATCAACGGCCTGTGGTTTGTCAAAATTCCATACAGCAGTATTGGGACGGCTTCCTGCCCGATTAAATCGTCGGCGATATCGCGAATCTCCAGTCTTCGGAATAGGTCAACTATTCTGCCCACTGCGGCGGACAATTCGGATGGTCAAAGGACTGAAGCGTAATTTGGGATTCCAGCGATAAAAAAAGCGGCAGACTACGCAGCCCGGCGTTCGTAGTGGTGGTGCAGGCCTTCAACCTTAGAAACCTCAATCACCGGCCCAAGCCTGGCATCCTGGATGGCTCGCGGCGTCGGTGCGTCCTTCTCCAGCGACAAATGCGTCCGAGAATTATGATAATAGCGAAAATAGCGCGCTAACGTTCGACGGAGATGGGTTTCTTCCAGCACGATCACATGGTTGAGGCAGTCGCGCCGCACCGTCCCAAGTAAGCGCTCAGCGAAAGGGTTTTGCCAAGGGCTGCGCGGCGCGGTGATGACTTCTTCAATAGCCATCGCCTTCACGCGCTCTCTGAAATCTTTCCCGTAGACTCCGTCACGGTCCCGCAGCAAATACCGAGGCTCGGTCCCGTCAGGAAACGCCTGGATAATCTGCTCCGCCGTCCACAGCGCTGTCGGATGTTCGGTCACGTTGAAGTGCACTACGCGTCGACGATGGTGGGCCAGGACAATCAACACAAATAGGACTCGAAACGTCGCCGTGGGCACTACGAGAAAATCGATCGAGACAAGGTCCGTAAGATGATTGTCCAGGAATGCGCACCAGGTCTGTGATGGCGGCTTCCTCCTCTTCGGCATGAACCGGGCGACGGTCCGCTCCGAGATGTCCATCCCGAGTTTCAGCAGTTCGCCGTGAATTCGTGGGCTCCCCCATAGAGGATTAGACCAGGCCATCCTTCCGATCAACTCCCGCATCTCACGGTCCTTTCCTGGCCCACCCGGTCGGTTCTTCTTGGATAGGCGGGTCCAGTAGGAAGCGAAACGCTTTCTATGCCATCGAAGCACAGTTTCAGGCCTCACGATGAGGAGTGCTTCTTTCCAGCTCAGCCAGGATCGAGACAGAAGCAGCCAGAAGTACCGATCAGACCACCGAAGTTTCGGCCGACGGAGTTGTCGATTCAAGATGGCAAGTTGCTGGCGCAAAGCCAGATTCTCCAATGCCAGCTCAGAACGCAGCCTCAGAGCGGTCGGGATCATAGAGAGCAGCCGCAAAATCGTCAGAATCATGAACGCAGAGTGTCTGGCACTTGGCCCCAGAAAGTCAACCGTTTCAATGCGGCCGGGGATTTGGCGAATGACAGGCCAAGAACCCCGGCTTCACAGGGATATTCCGCTGGATTTTGCGGCCCAACCCATGCTATTCCTCACCAAGCCCCAAGCAGCGATTCCCTATTATCTGGCACATGGATGTTTGGATGCGGGATTACGAGGTTGCGCATCTCCACAACGCTCATTGGTGATGCGGGTGATAACCTCTTGCACAAAACAGCGGGCAAGGCTACGTTGTCACTCAGGAAGTCGTGAGATTGCGGTTTGAGGAACCGGAAGGGCCGAACCCGGAGCACCCCCTCCTCCCGTTGCTGTCGGGCAAAACCTTCGATTTCATCCAAAAGGGCGGGAACCACCGACCTATCAAAGGAGATGAGTGCGTGATGAGCAAAAGGAGTACGCGCCCGGTTTTGAGTCTGAGTCTGGCCTTGTGTGTTCTGTCAGGTCCCGGGTGCACAAACCGGGAGTACAAGTTCGGCGAGTTGACTCGGTTGGCCGACGAGTACAAAACCGACAAGGGTTCCATGCTGCACCATTACACCGAAGTCTATGAGCACTTCTTTTACCCGATGAGAGCTTCCGCCCGGAAAATATGCGAGATCGGTGTCTTGGAAGGCGCATCGCTTGAAATGTTCGCGGATTTCTTCGGCGGGGCAGTCATATACGGAATTGATATCAAAGATGCTTCTCATCTCAATTCGGACAGGATCAGGACGTTTGTCGCGGACCAATCCGACAGAAAACAGCTGGCGGCCTTCCTAGACGCCGACGGGTCCGACTTCGACCTCATTCTTGACGACGGCGGACATACCATGCCGCAGCAACAGGTCAGTTTCGCCTATCTATTTAAATATGTCCGGACCGGCGGCTATTATGTCATCGAGGACGTGCACACGTCCCTCCTCAGCGGTTACGCAGTCGAGCCCGGCGAAGGAAACTCGACTCTGACGATGATCAATCACTTTGTTCGAAGCGGGCAAATCGAAAGCAAATATATGACGGAGGAAGAGAGACAATATCTAAATCTCAATATCAGTTACTGCAATCTAATGAGCCGGGACAAGGGAACATCGATGACCTGCATCTTCAAAAAGAAATAGACTCGCGGAAGGGGCCCTGCGGCGATCGGTATCAACAGTCAATTCTGATCTCGAATTTTCAAGCCATCCGGCGAATGTCGGTGGACATGTCTGCACAATCCACTTGACGAGGACGCGCGCCGGCGGCAGCCGATGGCCCTCCTTGGGCCGGACGACTCCTTTTTCCCTATTCCCCAGGCGCTGTTACTTGTCCTGTTCTCGATTTCCTCACCAAGCCCCAAGAAGCGATTCCCTGTTATTTTGTAAGCACTTCTATTCGGAAGCACACGGGGAAATCAGAGAGGCAAGGAAGGAGAACGGGCTAGGACATGGGCAGCTTACACGCCAGACGCTAGTTACTGACAAAGGGGAAATCTGTATAATGCGACTGTCTTTCGAGGGGAGCGAGTGAAAGGGGATCTTTACCAAGTAAGGAGGCACGAAATGCGAACTTGCCTGAGGCTGACACAATTCGGCTGGACAGCCCTGATTGCAGTCCTCATGGGCGTATGGATCGTCTCCGCGCAGAACTCGGGCGATGCCCTCGAGCGCGGCTTCCTGAATCCGCCGGACAGTGCGAAACCACGGGTATGGTGGCACTGGATGAGCGGCAACATTACCAAGGAAGGCATCAAGGCCGACCTTGAATGGATGAAGAGGGTGGGCATCGGAGGATTCCAGAATTTCGACGCTGGACTGAACACGCCGCAGATTGTGGAGAAGCGGCTTGTCTACATGACCCCGGAGTGGAAGGACGCGCTTAAGTACGCCGCCACGCTGGCCGACGAGTTGGGCCTGGAAATGGCCATTGCGGGTTCGCCCGGCTGGAGCGAGAGCGGCGGTCCGTGGGTTCCGCCCACCCAGGCAATGAAGAAGTATGTGTGGAGTGAAATGCGCGTTGAAGGCGGCCGCCCGTTCACCGGCGCTCTGCCCAAGCCGCCCTCGACCACCGGACCATACCAGAACCAAGCCGGCGGGCGAGGATTCGGTGGATCGGGTGGCGCAACACCTACGGCTCCGCCTGAGTTTTACGCCGATAGCGCAGTCGTGGCCTATCGCCAGCCCGACGGCGAAAGCCGCCTCGCCGCGGTGCAGGCAAGGGTAACGTCGAGTGGCGGCACCTTCAACGCGGCTGAACTCATCGACGGCGATCTCGCCAAGACTACTCTTCTCCCGACTGCTCCGGTCGATCAGAAGGCCTGGATTCAAATCGAGTATCCGGAGCCCCAAACCGTTTGTGGGCTCACCTTCGTGACCGGAGGAGGCGGCGGCAGAGGCGGTGGTCGTGGAGGCGGTCCCAGCAACCAGGCACTGGAAGCAAGTGACGACGGCCAGCAGTTTCGCACCGTCGCGTCGATCCCCGGCGGTGCGCGCACCATCTCTTTTCCGCCGGCGACGGCACGCTTCTTCCGCGTGACCATCCGCACGCAGCCGCAGCCCGCGGGCCGCGGTGGATCCGGCGGATTCGGACCGCCCCCGGGCGCCGCGCAAGCTCAGCCCCCAGCTGCTGCGCAAGCTCAACCTGTCGCCCCTGCAGGAACCCAGATCGCCGAACTGGTCCTGCACGGTGTTACACCCGTCAACAGGTTTCAGGAGAAGGCCGGTTTCTCGGCTGCTACCGGCATTTATGACATGGCGACCCCGCCGGTTCCGGCTGCTGATGTTGTTAGCAAAGCGGACGTCATAGACCTGACCTCGAAGATGCGCGCCGACGGGACGCTCGATTGGACGCCGCCAGCCGGAAACTGGATGGTCCTCCGCATGGGCTATTCGCTGACCGGCGCGCGCAACAACCCGGCTTCGCCCGAGGCCACTGGTCTCGAAGTGGACAAGCTCAGCAGGCTCTATGTTAAAGCGTACTTCGACAACTATCTCGGCCAGTACAAGGACACAGTCGGAACCCTGATGGGCAAGCGTGGTCTTCAGTATGTGATCACGGACAGTTGGGAGGCCGGTGTTCAGAACTGGACCGACGACATGATCGCCGAGTTCGCCAAGCGCCGCGGCTACGACTTGCGGCCCTGGCTTCCGATCCTCACCGGCCGCGTCGTGGAAAGTGCCGAGGCGAGCGACCGCTTCCTCTGGGATTTCCGTAAGACCATCGCCGACCTCACCACGGAGAACCACTACGATCAGCTCACCACCCTCCTGCGCGAGCGCGAAATGGGCCGCTACACTGAATCACACGAGAATGGCCGCGCTTTCATCGGCGACGGGATGGAAGTGAAACGCACCGCCGATATCCCGATGAGCGCGATGTGGACATCCGGACCCGGTCAAGCCACGGAGCGCTATGACGCCGACGTGCGCGAGTCCGCTTCCGTCGCTCACATCTACGGCCAGAACCTGGTGGCCGCCGAATCGCTCACTGCCGGATCCGGCGCCTGGAGCTTCTCTCCTGAAACGCTCAAGCCTACTGCCGACCGCCTGCTCGCGATGGGTCTCAACCGTTTCGTAATACACACCTCGGTTCACCAGCCATCGAACGACAAAATCCCTGGCCTCGGCCTTGGACAGTTCGGCCAGTGGTTTACCCGCCACGAGACCTGGGCCGAGCAGGCTAAAGCCTGGACCACCTATCTTGCCCGCAGCTCCTACATGCTCCAACAGGGCAAGTTCGTGGCCGACATCATTTATTACTACGGCGAAGATTCCAACATTACCGCCTTGTTCGGCAACCGGTCGCCCGAAATTCCGGCCGGCTACAACTTCGACTATGTCAATGCCGACGCACTCATGAACCGTCTGTCGGTGACCAACGGGCAAATCACCACCACGACGGGCATGAGCTATCGCGTTCTTGGGCTAGATCCCAACAGCCGGCACATGTCGCTCGCCGTGCTGCGCAAGATCCGCGACTTGGTGAACGCCGGCGCCATCGTGGTGGGCCCCAAGCCCATCGACAGCCCCAGCCAGGCCGATGATCAAGCCGAGTTCAAGACCATCGCGGATCAACTCTGGGGGCCCGGCATCGGCAAGGGCAAAGTGTACGGCGGCCAGACCATCGCCGAGGTGCTTACTACCCTGCAAATGACTCCTGATTTCGAGTACGGCAAGCCGCGGCGGGACACCAACCTTATGTTCGTGCACCGCAGGCTGGCAGACGGAGACTTGTACTGGGTCAATAACCGCAACGCCCGCGTCGAAATCCTGGACGCCAGCTTCCGCGTTACAGGTAAGGCGCCGGAGCTTTGGCATGCCAACACCGGTGTGACCGAGCCGGCTTCCTACCGCATCGCGGACGGCCGCACCACCGTGCCGCTGTGTCTGGAGCCGAATGATGCCGTGTTTGTGGTATTCCGCCGGGCGTCCGCCGCAACCTCTCGCACTCTGCCTCTGCAGGCTGAGACGAAGCTGGGCACGGTGCAAGGCAGCTGGGATGTGGCCTTCCAGCCCGACCGAGGCGCGCCGGCCAAAATCCGCCTCGACTCGCTGAGTTCGTGGAGCGACAACTCCGACGACGGAGTGAAGTACTTCTCCGGCGCGGGCACGTACACCAAGACGATCCAGGCACCCGCGGGATGGTTCAAGACCGGCGCCAAGCTGTGGCTCGATCTGGGCGATGTGAAAAACATCGCCGAGCTTTCGGTCAACGGCAGGCCGCTCGGGATTCTGTGGAAGACGCCGTTCCGCGTGGATGTCACCTCCGCGTTGAAGCCCGGCGCCAACACCCTGGAAATCAAAGTGACCAACCTGTGGGTCAACCGCCTGATCGGCGACCAACAGCCTAATGTAACGAAGAAGTATACGTACACCGCACAACAGTTCTACCGTGCGGATTCGCTCCTCCTGTCCTCCGGGCTTCTGGGGCCGGTGCAATTCATTCGATCCGTAAGCGAGAAGTAACCAAATTCGCCGCACAGCCTGGCAGCGGCATGAATGGCAGGCTTTCCGACCTGACGTTCGGCAGCAACGTTACCACGGCAGCGTCGCTGCCGTTGAAGGGATTCACCGCGGGTCAACAAAGCGGTGTGACACGTGTTACCGGAGAGGTTTCAGTTTGAGGTTTCGGAACTCGATCCGATACCCTTCGGCCTCCAGCCCGATATAGCCGCGGGGAACCTCACACTCCGTGAACTCGTTCGTTACCGCCCCGTTCACCCAGAGCGTAATTCTCTTGCCTGTGGCCTGAAGTTCGTATGTATTCCATTCGCCGGCAGGCTTGACGCGGTTTTCGGTCATCTTCTGGCGCAGATTGACGCGCTGGACCGTCCCGTTGACAGGAGCGTTGCCGAAGAGGTATCCGCCCGCACTCCCTGTCTGCGCCTGGTGCCAGATGACCCCGTCGGCTGCTGTTCTGATGAAGACGCCGCTGTTATATGCAGGATCCCCCTCCATCCTGATGAATCGCCACTCCACATGGAGGACGAAGTCGCCAAGCTCGGATCCATAGCGGAACATCTCATGGCCTGATTTGTCGCCTTCGCAAACCAGGATCTCTCCCGCCGGATCCAGTTTCCAGGGCGAGGGCTCGCTGATCTGGCCGGCGCGCAACTGGCCCACAGCCGACAATGGAACACGAGTCCATTCCTTCACGCTCCTGTCGGCCAGAAGGTCGATCCACCCTTTCGGGTCCGAAGCCAAGGCGCTCTGCGTCGGAGTTTGCGTGCTCGACAGGATTAACAGGTTCAACAAGACTGCGCTGACTATCTGCATCATGGATCCTTCCTCCAGTCCATGGCCAGCCGAGGTCCCGCTTCGACCTCGCCAATTGCAGTTGATGTTTCCAGCCGCCAAGTTTGCCTTACGCCGGATAATTATAACCTTTGGACGCATCTCAAGCGAAGACAACCTTCGGAAGCTCCCGGACCTGACGCTCGATTTAAGGTTTTTCGATAGTTGCTCGAACGTTTTCAAATGTTGTGATCTGTTTGAATCCGAGAGCTAGTCATGGTCCTCAACTCACGCGCTGAATCCTGTCGTCAGTGGTGACCATCGTGCAGAGATTGGGATGTCGCCGGGCGGAGCAAGACCCGGCGGACCGGCAGGGGCACCACCCGGCAGGCCGGCAGGGCCACCTCCTGCTGGCGCGCCTGGGCCCGGCTCTGGGGCACAAGGCTCCCCGGCTCCTATAAACCTGGTGCTGATCTCGGATGTTTCCCGGTTTGGCGCGGGCACGCCGGAATTGTCGGTTAATACCCGGGTGGCAATGACTGCCTGAATGTTGCCGTTCTTCCAATCACGAGGTGCTTCTTTGAAGAGCGCCTCCAGATATCGTGAATCCGTCAAGAACTCACCGGCGGCTATGGTGCCATATTTGCTTATCCCTGCAGCGACGACAACGACGCGATCAATTGTCGGATCCAAGACACGTGAAATGACGGCGTAGTCCTCGTTAAGCTCAGAATAAGGCATAGGAGGATTCACTGCCCAGTCCCTCTTGGATGGATGCTGTCGATCCTGAATCCAAAGGGACGTCTTAAGATCCCCCTGGAAACTGAAGCGCAACTGTCCCGTCAGGCGCTTGGTCCAGTCATTGTTGTTGCCACCGATGAGAACTACGGGCCCGTCTCGCAAGTCAGCGAAGCTTGTCGAGGCCATACCCCGAATGTGATATCCCCTCCCTTTTGCTTGAAGGAACCCGGCCAGTCTTGCAAGAGTAATGGCATCGGAAAGTGCCACGCGCTGGCTGCTCATCACGTGCATATCGTACACGGTGACGGGGGTTTCGGAACTTATCTCCGTTGCCGCCGGCGAGCGCAGAGAAGGAGCTCCCTCAGGGGCCTCCTGTTGTTGAACTTTAGGTGGAGGTCCAAGGGGCTGGCCTACGCACAGCAGTACAGTGCCGGGGGAGTCCAGGATCGGCCCCCAAAACCGTTCCAGCGCGGTTTTGGGAACCCAGGGTCTCATCCAAAGCAATTGCCCCAAGCCCAATGAGAGCCGCAAGCAGTCCCAGCCCCAGAAGATAGGCGGGCCACCGTCGCCGCGCCGGCGCGGTTGGAGGAGCTATCCGCTGCCCGACCGGCAACCGAAACTCGGGTACGTAGGAACCGGCAGGCAGATCGATCCGGATTTCGGCTTCATGTCCCGGTTCGTGATAGTACTGGGCAATCCGTTTGCGAATCTCGCCTGCTGTGGTCCGGACCACAGGGTCCAGATTGGTGTCGTAGTCGGGGTCCCGCCCGAACGCTTCAATCCCCAGAGTTCGCTCCTTCAGCTGGTCGGCGCGGCCCTTCAGGGACTGTTCAACGACGTGGCGGAAGAGGCAGGGGTAACGTTTGCTGTTCTTGAAATGCGGGTTCGCAAGAATGCGTTCCAGTTGTTCGGGAGCGGCAGCACGCTCTGCCTCGGTCGCCGGGTCCCAGCTGGTCTGCTTTGTGGTTCCTGGCGCTGCCTTCACGCTTCACCATCCCAATCTAACGTTTGCCGAAGTCTAACACAAAGATGATTAGCATTCACTCATTTGTGTCAATTCGGCCGCCGCATCTGCTCGGACCCTTTCCTCACCGTATGATACGTCTGATACGTCACCGAAATCGTGACTGCAGCCATTCCCGTGTTTCACTGAGGCATTTATAAATATCGAGCATTGCGCCACTCTATACCGTAGCAGCCTTGCAAATTCGGCTCTCCGCCCTTGAGACTAACCCGGGACCCGTCTAAGCGTGGGTACGCGCTAGGTCCATTCTCTCATGCTGAGCTCCACAAGCTCCGCATACGAGTGTGAGTGTCTTTCCTTTCGCGTTCATTTCAATGAGGCTCAAAGCCGGCGACGGGCGGCTCATTGTCGAGCGCAAGGGGAAAGTCAATACTCATTGGCCTGCAGGCCGCGGAAATCGCGGAGCGGTTAATGTATTCTCAGCTGAACGATGGTTTGTGAACATGCTGCCGCATGTCCCTTCCATTCCTAGCTAATGAAAAGCGGAGAAGATTTACATGACAGATAATCGTATTACCAGACGGCATTTTTTCTATGGCGCGCTTCTGGCGGGAGCCATCCCGGCAGCAGGATTTGGCAGAGTGCCCTCGCTTAAGTTTCTGGGTTACCAATCACCGAACGAAAAGCTAAATATCGCCGGCATCGGCGCCGGCGCCCAGGCGTTCAACGACCTGCGCGGCTGTGAAACGGAAAACATCGTGGCCTTGGCCGACGTCGACTGGGCGCTCGCCGAGGCGGGATTCCAGAGATACGACAAGGCCGCAAAATACAAAGTCTACCGGCAAATGCTGGATAAAGAGTTGAAGAACATCGATGCCGTAGTAATCGGGATCCCGGATCACAATCACACGGCAGCCGCCGTCTATTGCATGCAGCGGGGCAAGGGGGTGTATGTCGAGAAACCGCTGACCCGGATTGCCTCGGAGGCGCGCCTCCTCGAACAGGCGGCGCAAAAGTACAAGGTGGCAACGCAGATGGGGAACCAGGGCTATTCGCACGAGGCCACGCGCGTGGCATGCGAGATCATCTGGTCGGGCGAGATCGGCGAGGTTAAGGAAGTTCATGCCTACCGTGGGCGGCCGAGCTGGCCTCAAGGCATGATGAAGACTCCGCCTCCCACACCCGTCCCTCCCACTCTCGACTGGGATCTCTGGTTGGGAACAGCGGCGTTCCGGCCGTTTACCGTGGGCGCGGCAGCGGGCGCGCGCGGCGCGGACCAGGCAGGCCGCGGCGGTGGAGGCATGCAGAGTGAAGATTTCGGCTATTACCTCCCCTTCAACTGGCGGGGCTTCTACGATTTCGGCAGCAGCCTGATCGGCGACTGGGGCATCCACATCCTCGGACCGGCGAACTGGGGACTCAAGCTTCATCCGCGGTATCTGATCAGCGTCGAGTGCATCAAGAAAGATCCCTTGCCGCCCACTACCTTCCCGAACCTGTTTGTGATCAAATACGATTTTGCCGCGCGGGGCAACATGCCGCCGGTCACAGTCTATTGGTACCAGCAGGAGGGTGGTGATGCCTATCTGCCGCCTGGGATGACGGCGGAACAGGCTCGCCAGATTCCGGGCACAGGCCCGCAGATTGCCTCTGCCCGTGGTGGAGGCTTTCCCGTCGGCGGCGCCGGCGGAGGGCGTGGAACAGCCGGAGCGCGTGGGGAGACCGCAGCGGCCGGCGCGGCCCGGCAAGGTGGCGCAGCCGGAGCCGGTGGTCGAGGCCCCGGAGGCGGACAGCAAGGCACCGGCTATAACTGTATCTTCGTAGGCTCGAAGGGCTACATGGGCACCAGCGGCCGCGGCGAAGGCGTTGGCTTGCTGCCAGGTGAGCGCTGGGCGGATTACACGCTGCCGCCACAGTTCCTGACCCGTTCCCCCGGACATCAGCGCGATTGGATTCGCGCCTGTAAAGGAGGCGTGCCCGCGTGCTCGGAGTTCAGCATTGCCGGACCGTATACTGAGTGGCTGGTACTCGGTTCGGCCGCGGTCCGAGTGGAAGGCAAACTCCTTTATGATGCCAAGACCGGCCAGTTCACCAACAGCAAAGATGCAAACAAGTATTTGCAGCTCGATTATCGCAAGGGCTGGGAAGTAAAACTCTAAGGAGAACCTATGATTTTAACGAGACGAGATTTTGGAAAACTGGCGGCCACTGCCTTGCCTATTGCGGCTATTCCGTCGGCGAGACTGCTGGCCGCCGCTAAACCGAACTCCCTTTTCAACGGAGTTCAGATCGGCGCAATCACTTACAGTTTCCGAGCCTTGCCGTCAAGCGCCCAGGAAACTCTTAAGTATTGCGTCGACTGCGGCATCAGCGCGATCGAGCTGATGAGCAATGTGGCGGAGAGTTACGCCGGCTCGCCCATGCAGGCGGGTCGCGGCGGAGCCGGGGGACCGGGAGGACCTCCGGGAGCAGGCGGGCCTCCGGGCGGCGCTCAAGGCGCGGCGCGGCAGGCTGGTGCGGGTGCCCAGGGAGCTGCGGGCGCTCCGGGCCGACGGGGACAGGGCGGCGGCCGCCAGCCGCTGACCCCCGAGCAGGAGGCAGCCAGGCGGAAACAGGCTGAAGAGATAAAGAACTGGCGGCTCTCAGTTCCCATGAGCAAGTACAAAGCTTTCCGCAAGATGTATGAGGACGCGGGCGTGAAGATCTACGCGTTCAAGCTGCCGCCAACCCTGGAGATGTCGGACGCCGAGTATGAGTACATCTGGAACGTAGGGGAGACGTTGGGTGCGAACCACATCACGATGGAACTTCCCACCGACGACAAACTGCTGCAGCGGGTTGCCGATTATGCCGCGAAGCGCAAACTGATGATCGCTTTCCATACTCACGGCCAGGGCGGATCCTCAGGATTCGACAGAGTGCTGGGGGCATCCAAATACACCGCGCTGAACTTCGATGTGGGCCATTACTACGGCGTCAACGGCGAGTCCCCGGTGCCTCTGGTTGAGAAGTACCACGAGCGGATCGCCAGCCTGCATTTGAAAGACCGCAAAGGCCCGGGCAGCGCCGGCGAGAACAAAGGAGGCCCGGGAGGCGGAGGCCCCAACATGCCATGGGGGCAGGGTGAGACGCCGCTCAAAGAAGTATTGCAGTTGATGAAGAGGAATAGATATAAGTTCCTGGCCAGCATCGAGTACGAATACAATACGCCGGAGGGATCCGACGTGCTGACCGAGATCAAGAAGTGCGTGAAGTACTGCAAAGACGCGCTCGCCTAGCCCGCGCCGCGTATTGCAGCCGATCGCTTCTTGTCACTCATCGTTGTGATTAACCGCGAGGCAGGCGATTTCAGGGGCTGCCTCGCGGCGCAGCTGCGGGTTTTTAATGGCTATGAGGAAGATACTCTTGGAGGGCTGAGCTCCACAAAACAGCAGCTTCTTTCTATTGTTCCCAATACGCGTCTCGCGCGGCGCGACTAATCTCGTCATCGCAGCGCTTCCAGTTCTTAGTTGGAAACCAGAGGCGCCGGGATCATGTCCCGACATTCCTGGCCAATTTTCGAGGAGGTACTTTTTATGAGTGATAACCGTATTACCAGACGGCATTTCTTTTATGGCGCACTCCTGGCCGGGGCTATCCCGGCGGGGGGATTCGGCAGGGTGCCTTCGCTTAAATTCCTGGGCTACCAATCGCCGAATGAAAAACTGAGTATCGCCGGCATCGGCGCCGGAGCCCAGGCTTTCAGCGACCTGCGCCAGTGTGAGACGGAAAACATCGTGGCCTTGGCCGACGTCGATTGGGCGCGCGGCGAGCCGGGATTCCAGCGGTACGACAAGGCCGCCAAGTACAAAGACTACCGGCAGATGCTGGACAAAGAGGGGAAGAACATCGATGCGGTGGTCATCGGGATTCCGGACCACAATCACACGGCAGCCGCCATCTATTGCATGCAGCGGGGCAAAGGGGTGTATGTCGAGAAGCCCCTCACCCGCATTGCTTCGGAGGCGCGTCTCCTGGCCCAGGCGGCGCAGAAGTACAAGGTCGCCACTCAGATGGGCAACCAGGGCTATTCGCATGAGGCCACCCGGGTGGCTTGCGAGATCTTCTGGTCAGGTGAAATCGGCGAAGTCAAGGAAGTTCACGCCTGGACCGGCCAGCCGAGCTGGCCTCAGGGAATGACCAAGATTCCGCCCCCGAATCCGGTTCCTTCCACGCTGGATTGGGATCTGTGGCTGGGAACAGCGGCATTTCGGCCGTTCACGGTGGGCGACAAGGAGTATCAGGACTTCGTGGCTGCCCGCAATGCGGCGCGTGCCGCCCAGCGGGGCGGCGGACCGGGAGGCGCAGCAGGCGCTCGCGGAGCCGCGCCGGGCGCTGCCGGCGACCCTGCGGGGGCACGAGGTGCAGACCAGGCCGGCCGCGGTGGCGGCGGCATGGGGGATGAGAATTTCGGCTTCTACCTGCCCTTCAACTGGCGGGGCTTCTACGATTTCGGCAGCAGCCTGATCGGTGATTGGGGAGTTCACATTCTGGGCCCGGCGAACTGGGCTCTGCAGCTGAGCCCGCAGTCGCTGATCAGCGTCGAGTGCATTAAGAAGGACGAGTTGCCTCCGTTTACATTCCCGAACGAAATCGCGATCAAGTACGAGTTTGCCGCCCGGGGCAAGATGCCGCCGGTGACGATCTATTGGTACCACCACGGGGGCGGGGATGCTTATTTGCCGCCCGGGATGACAGCCGAACAGGCGCGAAAAATCGCCGGCACCGGCCCGCAGATCGCTTCTGCCGGCCGTGGCGACTTCCCCGGCGGCGGCCCTGGCGGCGCTCCTGGCGCTGCCAGAGCGGGAGCAGCAGCGGGAGCAGCTGCCCAAGCCGGCGCAGCCCGGCAGGGTGCTGCTGCGCGCGCCCGGGGCGGCGGCCCCGGACAGCAGGGGAGCGGCTACAACTGCATCTTCGTCGGCTCGAAGGGCTACCTGGGCACCAGCGGCCGCGGCGAAGGTGTGGGATTGTTGCCGGGTGATCGCTGGGCGGACTATACACTGCCGCCGCAGTTCCTGACCCGTTCCCCCGGGCATCAGCGCGACTGGATCCGCGCCTGCAAGGGGGGTGTGCCGGCCTGCTCGAACTTCAGCATTGCCGCACCCTATACAGAGTGGCTGGTGCTTGGTGCCGCTGCGGTCCGTGTGGAAGGCAGGTTGCTCTATGACGCCAAGACCGGCTTGTTCACCAACAATAAGGACGCCAACAAGTACTTGGATATGGCATACCGCAAGGGTTGGGAAGTGAAGCTGTAAACCTCGAAGGGGGGTCAGGTCTGCAAGATTTACTTTTGGCTGGAAACCCATCTGATGAAGCCCTCAGAAAATGCCAAAAGTAAATCTTGCAGACCTGACCCCTCCTGATCTCCTGATTGCCTTCTGTGGGTCACTTGACGGGACGGCCGAAAACCTCAATTTCGATGTAGTGGTTCATTTCATCGGCGTTGTTGCCGTTGCTGTAGAGCCGGACATAACGGGCCACCGCTCCCTTGGCATCGACCAGGCGGCCTTCTGATGTTTCCACGTAGTTCATGTCCTTGCCTGCCCCAAGCTTCGATGTGTTGTCGTGGTCATTGTTGAAGATTGTGCGGACATTCTTGGTGAAACCCGCATCATCGCCGAGCTGAACTATGACGTCGAAATAGACCCGCGGGGTCTTGTGAAAATGCCAGAACAACACGGCGTAGATCTCGTGCATGGCCCCCAGATCCACAGTCACATGCTGTCTTCCTGGCCCCAAGGTAACATAGCTCCCTTCTTCAGCCTCTTTATCCCCGTCGGTGATCACGCTCAGTTCACCCATAATCGGTGCCATGTCGCTGCTGACCACAGGCTTCCGCCTGGCGACATTTTTCACGCGCGCCGGAGCCAGGAACGGCTCGCGAGCTTTATAGCGCGGCTTTTCGAGATTAGGGACACGCAGGTTCTGAGGGGTACCTTCGAACATGGGTTGGGGCAGAACAATAGGGATCGGCTCCAACTTCTGCCCGCTTTGCTGTGGCGCCTGTGCCGGGGCCGCCGGGGCCAGGAACAGAACCGCGACTATTCCGAGCCAGGTGCACACCCGCCATGAAACCATGCGCACACGTCCTACTAACAGGATTATTGCGTCAAGCTCATCCTTCATCGCATTATCCCCTACTATTAGAATTGCATGCTACCACGGAAAACGCGGGCAGTAGACGAAGTGCAACGCAGTTTTTCATCTTCTCCGGGCCGCAATAGCCGCGCCCATCTGTGATTGCCAAGGCACTTCAGCCAATATCTATCATCGCCTTCATCACGCCGTCTGAGTATGCCGCCACCAGGTCAAAAGCAGACTGGCATTCCGGCAAAGAAAATCTGTGGGTGATCATGCGATCTGCGTGCAGCCTGCCCGCGGCCAGCAAATCCAGGGTGGATTGGAACGCGCCCGATTGCCTGCGCACATTGATGATGCTGATCTCCTTGCGCCGCATCTTGTCGGCAGCAAACGAAAGCCTTTCGATCTCCGGGATTCCAATCACCATCAGCCTGCCCCCGGGTTTCAGCAAATCGACCGCCTGATCGATGGCTTCCTGCTGGCCGCAGCACTCATACACCACATCTAACAATAACGGTTCCGCAGCAGCGATTCTGGCGACCGGGTCCTCCCGGTCTGGATTTAAGGCCAACACTGCTCCCGAAGCCCCGGCCAAAGACAACCTGGCTGTGATTTTTTCAGTGACAAACATGCGGTCTACGCCATTTGCACGGGCGGCGAGCAGCACGCTCATGCCGATGGGGCCGAATCCGAGTATGCCGATGACATGCGACGGCCGGACGTCCGATTGTCTGACGGCATATAGGCCTATGGACAGCGGCTCTGCGAGCGTGGCCTGATCAAAAGAAATGTCGGGTGGAATCGGGTATAGGCTTCTCTCCGGCATGAGAATGAGTTCCGAAAGGCAGCCTTCCGCCTGGCCCGGGCATCCCAGGAAGCGGAGCTTCCGGCAGGTATGGTGCCGGCCCATCAGGCACTGGTCGCATTCATGGCATGACATTGCAGGATCGATGGCAACCCGGTCGCCTGGCTTTACGCGACTGACCCTGGCTCCGACGTCCACCACCACTCCCGCGCCTTCATGTCCTACGGCAAAAGGAAACTCGACGATCTGTGTGCCGATCCTGCCGGAAACATAGTAATGAACGTCGCTTCCACACACGCCGACCGTATTCATCCGGACCAGGACATCCGAATCGGTCGATAGGGAGGGAGGATCGACCTCCATCATCTCCATGCGCCGAATGCCCGTGAGTCTCATGATTTTCACGGCCTTGAATCCTGAAGAATTCTCCTCTGCCGATCAGGTTCGACTGCACGGTTGCGGCGGACCCCCGGAATCCCTAGAGAGCCTAACAACCCTGAGCAGTTCCTTCTCGGCAGTCGCAGTCCACTGGCCGTGCCGGAGCTCTGCAGCCACCGATGGGTAAAGCTGAGCCAGTTCCGACAGCGGAGTCAGCCCCAGACCATGCAACTCCGGATAGACGACGATCTTTCCAGCCAGCGTGCGGTTCTCGACGGTAGCGAGTCCATCTATGGCGCCTGCCATTCCCGAGACGGCATCCACGGAGCAATTGGTATCCAGCCGTCCCCGTTCGATTTTTTCCAGTACAATCTTCATATCTCGTATGACGGAGCCGCTGGTGCCGATCATGTAGCATCGATTCGCTATGTAGATGTCCAGATCCAGTGCCTGCCGCGTTGAGGCCGGGATGCCGGCAAAGATGTTAATGATGCACCCTTCAAGGCTGGCTCGGATGGCGTCGCCGACCAGACTGCCAACCGGCGCCAGCAAAACGAAATAGCTGAATCGCTCCGCGAGGGATTCTCTAGTGGTATTTACCAACCTCAGGTTTACGGCCTCGGCCTCGGCCAGCGGCCGTGCCTTCCGCGCCAGTGCCGCAAGTCTGCTGTCATCGACATCGGTTCCCACGACGGAAATGCCTGCGATACCTTGCCGGATGTTCCGGATCACATGCATCTGCCCCATAGGTCCGGCGGCACCCAGTAAGGCAATTCGATCGCCAGGCCTGATTTCTCCGTCCGGCGGGATAATCTGGAAAGACTCGTCAGCCCGATCACCGGTGGTCCCGATCCAGCGCGTCATGCCGTAGTGGACTCGGCCGATTCCGACAGAAACCGGCTCGCCGATTCTGCGGCCTGCGGTCACAATAGTCACGATGCCGCCCGCGGCGATCCTGTCGTTGAAGCCTTCGATCGTTTGGCGCTTGGCGCCGAAGTAGACGATGTCATCGAAGAAATCCGTGGGCAGGGCGGAAAGGTTTGCAGCACTCTCCAGAACCACCTCTGTCTGCACCGGCAATCCGAGTTCTTCTTTTCTCACCCCGATGCCGAACACGCAAGCAGGCTTGGTTTCCGCGATTGCATCGGCCAGCCCTTCGATTCTGTGCTCCTTTTCCACGAAAACGAGCAGGCGCCCGCCGGGCTTGAGGTGCCGTCGCTCCGGATTGGTGTAGGCATCCTCGACGCAGGCCCACGGTTCTACCAGCGCAACCGCCGAAGCACTCAAATGATCCGCAACGGGAATCAGAAACCTCTCGCCACTCTCAGGGTCGATAACGACCCGCTCGTCCATCAGTACATACTCCTGGAGCCCGCCCTCGAAATTATAGCCAAAGGCGGCATTGGAGCTGCCCGTTCGCAACGTCCGGTAGTCCGTCTGAACCAGGCATCTCTCGCCGATACGGTGCCGCGAAACCTTGTCCCCAAGAGCGGCGATGCGACAGACCACCTCGTGTCCCGGAACAGTCGGCCGATCTCCCGGCACGTAGCTTGGAATTTCCGCGAGCACCTCGCTGGGGATCCCATCGAGGATCTCGCCTTTGCGGGCATGCTGTGAGAACTGCTTCAGGAGCTTCAGATCGGAAAAGCAAATCCCTACTGCCTCGACCCGGGCCAGGATCTGATAGGGGCCGGGGGTCGCGACATCCTTGGCTGCGTTATGCCGCAGTTCTCCCGGGCCGACCAGCTGTATCGCGTGTTGTGTCTTTGGCAACTTCATGGACTCCATAATTTCCTGCTTCTAAAATATCACCAAAAGCCAGCAGAATTCGGGGTCGGAATCGGAATCGGGATCGGCATCGATATCGGAGCCTCCTTTTCGAGTATGCCGATAGCGATACCGATTCCGACCCCGATGTGCATAAACTCAAGCAGAGCCAGCGTTTTTATGCGTGTGTGTGCACCCCAGGCGCGTGAGAGTCTGTACCGAAAATGACCAACTCACGAGGACCTCGTGATCGCGGTCGGCTTTGACATTACCAACTACCGGTCACGATCACGACCACGAACCTCGTGCCAAGGTCGGTGCGTGGCAGCTCAATGGAGCATGATCTGCCCCCCGGTGACGGGGAGGGCCTGGCCGGTTTCATATTTCTGCTCGACCAGGTAATAAATCGCCTTCATTACGTCGGCCGTGGTGCAGCCTCGGCCCATCGGCACCTTTGCCTCGTACGCCTTCCGGACATCTTGAATGGATTTCGCCCCGGGGACCTTGCCGGCGCGCAGGTACTGAACCAGCAGCCCCTTCTCGGGATCGCTCCAAAGCGGGCCTTCAAAGTAATTTCCCGGGCAGATGGCATTGACCTTGATGCCGTCTTCCAGCAGTTCGAGCGCAAAGGACTGAGTCAATCCGATGCCGCCGAACTTGCTGCCGGCATAGGCCCCGTTCCGGTTCGAGCCCGCCAATCCGGATTTCGAATTGACCTGGATGATGTCGCTCCAATAATCGGGCTTCGCCTGATGCTGCAGGGACAGGATCGGAGCCACCTTTTGAACGCAGAGGAAAAAGCCTTTGTAGTTGACGTTTGTCACCAGCTCGAAATCACGCACCGCCTGCGTCTTGACGCTTCCCGCCAGCAGGACTCCTGCATTGGATATGAAGAGGTCCAGGCCCCCATAGGCACGCACGACTTCGTGAAGAGCGCCTGCGATCAGGTCGCCGTCTGTAACGTCCATTCCCACTGCCATGACTCTTCCCGAACCGTGCCGCGATGCCAGAGCCAGAGCCCTCTGTGTCACCGCGTCCCGGTTGATGTCGGCGAGCACCACGTGCGCTCCCTGAGCTGCCAGTTCCTGCGCAATCTCCCGGCCGAGTCCCTGTGCGGATCCGGTCACCATCGCGACCTTGTCCAAGATGGGCCCGGGAGCTCTGTCACCTGCGCCGACTTTCCTGCGATAGGCTTCGACTTCCCAGTGTTCGATAAACTCCCGATCGCGCCCTGCCAGAGCCTGTGCGCCACCCAGCGGCTCCGCCCCAGCGGCGATTTTGATGGCGTCGATGTAGCAGAGGCGTACGCTGTCGGCAGCAGCCTGGTCCCTGCCCGCGGCAAACATGCCGAGTCCTTTCACGAGAATGACGGCGGGCGGAAATCCGGTCGCGGAACAGTGATATTGAACGGCTTCAGCGAGGGGGAGATGCAGGTGTCCCGGCTCTTCGGCTCCCGTTGCCTCGAACCAGAGAGGAAACGATCCGCAGTAAACGATCTGATCCGGTGTCCAGGGACCACGCGCAGCGATCCCCTTTCCCGCGTCGCTGCAGACCAGATCGAGGACGATTTCCGCATCGTCAAACATCACGATCGGCAGACTCTCTCCATCGGCGAGCAATCCGCGCAAAAGGGGCCCGAGGGCGTCAATCAGCCCGCGCTTCTCCTGCGCGTCGAGCCTCGTCGCCGGGCCGAAGACTTCACGGGGTGGCAAGGAACCGATATGAGCCGCGATGGATCCGACCATCCAGTCCGTGGCTTCGCGGACTTCTTCGGGCGTGTCTCCGCATACGATCAGCCCGTGGTTCTGCAGGAGCAGAGCACGCGGGCAGTCTTTACCGGTTCTCTCCCGATAATCGCGAAGCGCCTCGCGGAGGCAGCGGGCCAGGACAAATCCGGGATCGACATAAGGGATCCAGAGACTGTCATCCCCGAGGAGTTCCACGGCGACTTCTTTCCCGCGGCGCGAGCACGCCAGACGGTTGGCAACCGTGGCGTGGGTATGAATGACGAAGCGCCGCGGGATTATGTGATGCAGGACGCATTCGACAGAAGGTCTTTGCCCCTTTTCGGGATGAACACGAGCCGCGAGAATAGCGTTTTTGAAACGCTGCTCGCGAATCACCGGATCCGTGCCCAGGTCCACTGCAAGCAGGCTGTCGAGCGCAACCCGATCCAGTTCGACAAACCCGTCCACGCCGATGGTGGCCAGCTGAGCGCCGCTTGCCTTGACGTACAGCCGATCCCCGACTTTGACGGAGGTATTGCCCCCGGCGGCAATGACAAAATCGATGTCGGAGCCGTAAAAATGCGAGAGCCCGGCCAACTGTTCCAGCGGATTGTCCGGTGTTCCGACTTCAGGCCAAGGTATCCTCGAGACCATAATTGGCACAACCTTTCATGGAGATTGGGCGGCAAGTTGCCTGGCGACGACGGCTGCTCCGAGACGCCGGAAGCGGGCGATTCGCTCTTCGGTGCTGGCGAACGCCGGATTCAGCTCTCCCCGATCATCGACGTACCCGCACCGGCCATGAAGCTGCAGATACTGGTGTGCGACGACGACGTACGCTCCTTCCACGAAGATCTCCCTCACTGACGCCGGTACCGGCAGACACCGGACGCACCTTGGCGACATCGCCACCAGGTCGAGTGTGTTGTGCTCAGTGCCCGCGGTCACCACCAGACCTGCACTGCGCATGGTGTGGACGTACCTCTGCAGCACCTGAGGTTCATTCCGTAACGGGATGAACTCCGCACAGAAAATCCGCTGCGCCAGCAGGGTTCCAATCAGCTTCTCCGGCGGATCCTCATGCGCGCAGACAGGGGAGGTCCCATCCGCAAGCGTTGGATAGCAGGGAATCCCGCCCAATTCGAGAATGAGCCTCCGGGCTTCCTGAAAGCTCAGGAACGACTCTTCGACAAAGGCCGGCTTCCCGATCTTCATCAGATGAGCACGAATTGCGTTTTGTATCCTGACTTCGTCCTGCGGGACGTCCTGGGACGGCACGGCCAGAATCCTCGCCAATGCCGCAGGTCTGCCGGCTTCCGGAACGAGGCGGAATAACTCCTGCTGGAAAACCTGCGCCACATGCCTTTCCTGCAGCGTCACCGTCTCTTGCGCCACTCCGTGCCTTCGGACGACGCGTTCGAGGACCATTTCCGGATCCAAACCAACCGCCAATCCTCTCTGCTCGAACACCTCCGAGAGGAGCCGGATCATCTTCCGGATGCGCCATTCGTCGTTGCGCCGCATGATTCCGAGAAGGCGCGCCGCTTCGGCTGTCATGGCCCCGAACCGGGTGATTCCCTTGCCGCAGAGGTACATGCGTCCCGGATTCGCGGGATCATTGACCAGAATGCCGGCCCGTTTGAGATCCTCGAGAAGACAGAGTATTTCAAGACCGAAGAGCGGATAGATCCCCGATGCAAGCGCGAGGGCTGCAAACGAAGGGTAAATCGAATAGTCGTAGTAATTGCTCGCCCCGAGCAATTTCACATCCTGGCGCGCCGCCAGGTGCACGGCTTGCTCCATGCGCTCGAAAGCCGAGAAGTTCGGGGGCAGATGGATGTGCGTGTTGACTGCCGGCTCGGCAGAAAGGCACAATCCGCGTTCGGCCTCTGCCCACATCTCGTCGGGCATGCCGACACTTCGCAATCGCTGGAGATTCCGGTCGATCGAGCTGAGGGTCTCAAGTGTCATTTTGAAACATGCGCGGCGTGCGCGAGATCTGCCGGGCTGGCGGTTCCATTCGCTCCCCGCCTGCCGGACAATGTCCCGGGCGCCGTCAGTCCCTTCCTGGCCACCGACGCCCTTCACAGTATATATTAAATGCCTATGCCGGCTCCTCCCGCAACAACTCAGGAGCCTCCAAAACTTCCCTGAGCCGCCGGAGGAATCGCGCTGCCGTCAGTCCGTCAATGAGGCGGTGGTCCGCACTGAGGACCAGGGTCATCACCCGCCCGGGCCGCAGACCGCCGTCTTTCACGATCACGGCCTCGCGGATCGCGCCGACCGCCAGGATGGCGGATTCTGGCGGATTGATGATGGCGGTGAACTCCTCTATGCCGAATCCTCCCATGTTGGAAACGGTGAACACCCCCTGGCCCATCGCGATGATCTTTCCGTGCCGTGCGGCCTCCACGATACGTTCCGTTTCCGATGCCAGCTGCTTCAAGGACATGCTCTCGGCACCGACGACAACCGGCACTGCCAGGCCGTCCTCCATGCCGACCGCAATTCCGATGCTCGCGGCAGGAAACTCGACGATGGCATCCTCCTCGATCCTGCTGCGAAAGGCCGGGAATTCCTTGATTACCCGCGCACAGGCCAGGGTGACAATGTCATTGATCGTGCAGGCATAGGCGGCCTTTTCCTTGCGGTAGAACACAAGCAAGGGATCGGCATCGATCGTTGTCTTCACGTAGAAGTGCGGAATGCGCTGTTTGGCCGACAGCATGGTGCGGGCAATGGCCCCACGCATGCCCGCAAGCGGGCGACGCGCAGCACCTGTCGCGGCGCGGGAACCAGAAGCTGCCGCCGCGGCATCCGCAGCCCGGAGTACATCGCTCGACAGGATTCTCCCGTAGGGTCCGCTTCCCAAGGCTATTTGCTCGAGATCGATGCCGAGTTCGCGGCTGGCCTTGCGAGCTGCAGGAGAGGCCTTGATCGAAGCGACGCCGGCACTCTCGCGGAGAGCCTTTGCATCAGCGAGCGGGATTCCGTCTGCCGGATCCGGCAGCGCCTGCTCTGACGTCGTTTCTCCCGTCGCCGCCTTCAGCTCCAACTGCGCAGCCTGGATCTCGCCCTCCACATCTTCAGCCGGACCGGCAATGATGGCGATAGGCGCGAGGACCGGGACGCAGGCGCCTTCGGGACAGAGAATTTTGCGCAAAATCCCGCTTTCAGGTGCTTCTACTTCAATTGCGGCCTTGTCGGTGTCGATATCGAGCAGTAGCTCCCCACGATTGACCGTCTCCCCTTCACGTTTGTACCAATGGAGGATCGTCCCTTCCTCCATGGTCTGTCCCGCCCTGGGCATGATGATCCTGCTCATCGAGGTCGCCTCTTAAGGAATCAGTTTCGCTCCGCTCGCTACGAGCGGCGTTAACGAATGTCTTGTCAACTATTTGTGCTGCTTCATAGACCTGTTCAGAGGTGCAATACTATATATTTGCACCCCGGATTGCAAGAAAAATAGATTGATTTATTCAACAATCTCTGCTCTTTTATGTTGCTTTTTTGCCCATTCGTGCACGATACTCGACATTTCATGGAGGAGCCTTCGATTGAGCCTCACGACCAAGCAGAGGCAGGACCTGATATTGACGCGCATCCTCGAGCACGGGGTGGTTGAAGTAAAGGCCCTGGCGCAGGCGATGGCGGTTTCGGAGGCGACGGTACGGCGCGATCTGCGTTCGCTCGCCGATGCCTCGCAGATCGAGCTGGTGTATGGCGGAGCGGTCCTGCCGCGCGCTACCGATTTCTCTTTTCGCTCCAAGGCCGGGCGCAACGTGCCGGCGAAGCGGGTGATCGGCATGCTTGCCGCCGGTCTGGTCACCGACAACGACCAGATCTTCATCGATTCAGGAACGACCAGTTTTGCGATGTGCTCGCACCTGAAGCGGCACCGCGGGCTGCACGTGATCGTCAATTCCTCACGCCTTGCGGTGGAACTGGCAACCAACTCAGATCTGAGCGTCATCCTGGTCGGAGGGCAATACCGTCCCGAGCGGATGGACACCGTGGGGCCGCTGGCAACGTCGACGATCGAGCAGTTGCGGGGGTACCTGGCCTTCATTGGAGCGGATGGGCTGAGCCGCGATTTCGGCATCAGTGCCAGCGACATCGAGAGCGCGCACCTCTATCGCCAGGTCATCCGAAACGCGCGCGAGACGGTACTGCTCGTCGATCACACGAAGTTCCTCACCCCTTCCCTTTTCAAGATCTGCGAGTTTGAAGATATCTCGAGGATCGTGACCGACCAGGAGGCATTGCCCGAATGGCTCGAATTCCTCAATACCCTGGGCGTAGAGATCCTCTCCCCCCAGACGGCGGACGATACGCCAGCACCCCTTCAGCAGCCCTCAGGCTGAAAGCGAGGCGGGGCACGCGGCCGCCCTGCGAGATTGGAGACGCAATTATGACCAAAATGCTGACGATTCATCCGGGGGAAGCGCGGGCCAGAGGGCATATCGAGTTCGTGCCGATCCCGTTGAACCAGTACGACCGGACGATGCGCCAGGAGCTGGATCGATTCGCTCCGGCGGAGATCGTGCGCATGTATCGTGACATGCTGATCATACGGATCTTCGAGACCATGCTGAGCGACGTCAAGCTTCAGGGGGGGTATAAAGGCGTCGAGTACCAACATCGTGGTCCCGGCCATCTCTCCATCGGGCAGGAAGCCGCGGCAGTCGGGCAGGCCTTCCTTCTGGGCGTCGACGACCACATCTATGGCAGCCATCGCAGTCACGGTGAAGTGTTGGCCAAGGGGCTCTCCGCGGTGGAGAAACTCGAGGATGCGGCTTTGATGGAGATCATGCGGGGATACTTTGACGGCCGATGCCTGCGCGTGGTGGACGACGGGTTGCACGGGTCGGTCCGGGAGTTGGCCATAGAGTACCTGATGTACGGTTCGCTCGCGGAGATCTTCGGCAGGGAGGCAGGATTCAACAAGGGCTTCGGGGGCTCCATGCACGTGTTCTTCCCCCCATTCGGCATCTTCCCCAACAACGCGATTGTGGGTGGTTCGGGGGATATCGCGGTCGGAGCGGCGTTGTTCAAGCATGTGAACAAGGCTCCCGGGATCGTGATCTGCAACATAGGCGACGCTTCCTCCTCGTGCGGTCCGGTGTGGGAGGGTCTTTGTTTCGCCACCATGGACCAGTTCAGGACCCTTTGGGAGTGGGAATACCGCTGCGGATTGCCGCTGATCATGAATTTCGCAAACAACTTCTACGGCATGGGCGGGCAACCCGTGGGGGAGACCATGGGGCACAGGATCCTGGCCCGGCTCGGCGCCGGCTTGAATCCGGAGCAGATGCATGCGGAACGCGTCGACGGCTACAATCCGCTGGCTGTGGTCGACGCAATCGCGCGCAAGAAGGAAGTCCTCCTGCGGGGTGACGGCCCGGTCCTTCTCGACACGGTTACGTACCGCTTCAGCGGCCACTCGCCCTCCGATGCAAGCTCCTACCGGGAGAAATCAGAAGTGGAGATGTGGCAGCGGGTGGACCCAATCATCACCTTCGCCCGGGAAATGGTAGAGGCGGAGATCGTCGGGCAGGGCGACCTGGAGAAGATCGGCAGGCAGGTGGAGGATTTGATAATGAAGGTGTATCGCAAGGCGATCGATCCAGGGCTTTCGCCCCGGCTCAACCTCATGGAACCTGGCTGCGAGCTCGAGCGGGTGATGTTTTCCAACCGGAGGATCGAGCGCCTGGCCTCGCGGCAACCGGAAACGCTGATTCCAAAGGAGGAAAACCCGCGCCTCCATCAGCTCGCCAGGCGCAGCCGGTCGGCTTACGACGACAAGGGGCAGCGCTTGCCCAACAGCAAATGTATCGGGATTCGCGATGCGCTCTTCGAAGCCATCCTGGACCGCTTTTATGAGGATCCTGCGCTGATTGCATACGGCGAAGAAAACCGGGATTGGGGCGGTGCATTCGGAGTATATCGCGGCCTGACCGAGGCGCTCCCCTATCACCGCCTGTTCAACACGCCCATCGCCGAGGGGGCGATCGTCGGCACGGCGGTCGGCTACGCCCTGGAGGGGGGACGCGCCCTAGTGGAACTCATGTACTGTGATTTTATGGGCCGTGCCGGAGACGAAATCTTCAACCAGCTCGCCAAATGGCAGTCCATGTCGGGCGGGCTGCTGAAAATGCCGGTCGTGCTCAGGGTTTCGGTCGGATCGAAATATGGCGCCCAGCACAGCCAGGACTGGAGTGCCATGTGTGCCCATGTCCCCGGCCTGAAAGTGGTGTTTCCCGCCACGCCCTACGACGCCAAAGGGCTCATGTATTCGGCCCTGCTGGGATCGGATCCCGTGATCTTCTTCGAGAGCCAGAGGATTTACGACATGGCGGAAGAATTCGTGCCCGGGGGCGTGCCCGCGCACGCGTACGAGATCCCTATTGGGGAGCCGGACGTCAAAAAGAGCGGAAAGGATCTGACGATCCTGTCGAGCGGAGCCACGCTGTATCGAGTGCTGGAGGCAGCCGCACAGCTTCGGAAAAGCTACGGCGTGGAGTGCGAGATCATCGACGCCCGCTCCCTCGTCCCCTTCCGGTACGAAAAGGTGCTGGAATCGGTGCGGAAGACGCGCAAGATCCTTTTGGCTTGCGATGCCTGCGTCCGCGGCAGTGCGCTCCAGACGATGGCCACGAACATCTCCCTTTTCGCCTTCGACGAACTCGACGCGCCGCCCGTCGTCGTCGGCGCGCGCAACTGGATCACCCCGGCCGACGAGGTCGAGGACGCGTTCTTCCCATTCCCGGCCGACATCCTCGACGCCGTCCACGAACATATCCTGCCGCTGAAAGGGTACGGGGTGCAGCGCAAATGCGACCGCGATGAGATTCTGCGCCGTTCCGCCCTCGGCGTCTGAGGCGCCCGGAAGCGCGGCGATCGCCTCCGGCAGGAACCGCGAGAAATACGAAACCATTTTGATGGTTTGGCATTTCTCGTGGTTCCCGTCCCGGTTGCAGCGATACCACGCCGGGAGTTTCTGTTATCCCCGGATGAATTCCTGGACCTTGTTCCGCGCGATGTCGTCCGGATACTGCTCCGGAGGCGACTTCATGAAATAGGCCGAGGGCGCCAGCAGGGGCCCGCCGATGCCGCGGTCGAGCGCAAGCTTGCAGCAGCGGATGGCGTCGACTACGACGCCTGCCGAATTGGGGCTGTCCCATACCTCAAGTTTCACCTCGGCGTACAGCGGCACATTGCCGAAAGTCGTCCCCTCCATGCGGATGTGGCAGAACTTCCGGTCCTTGAGCCAGGGCACGTAGTCCGAAGGGCCGACGTGAACGTCCTCGGCCGGGAGTTTATAGTCGAGCTGCGAGGTGACCGCCGAGGTCTTGGAGATCTTTTTCGATTCCAGGCGCTCCCGCTCCAGCATGTTGAGGAAGTCGGTGTTGCCGCCGAAGTTGAGCTGGTACGTGCGATCCAGGCGCACGCCGCGATCCCGGAAAAGGCGGGTCAGGACGCGGTGCACGATGGTCGCGCCCACCTGCGACTTGATGTCGTCGCCGATGATCGGGAGTTTGGCCTCCCGGAAGCGGCGCGGCCAGTACTCGTACTGGTCGCGCGCCATGAAGACCGGAATGCAGTTGACGAAGCCGCATCCCGCGGCCAGCACCTGTTCCACGTACCACTTCGCGGCCTCTTCCGAACCGACCGGCAGATAGTTCACCACGACGTGCGTCTTGGTCTCTTTCAGCAGGCGGACGATGTCCTCCGTGCCGCCCTTGGATTTCTTGATGATCTGGGACAGGTACTTGCCGAGCCCGTCGTGGGTCATGCCGCGCGCGACCGGGACCCCCTGATACGGGACATCGCAGAATTTGTAGGTGTTGTTCGGGTAGGTAAAGATCGCCTCCGAGAGATCCTTGCCGACCTTGTTGGCGTCGATATCGATCGCGGCCACGAAGTTGATGTCGCGGATATGATAGCCGCCGAGTTTGACGTGCATGATGCCCGGAACCAGCTGATCCTCCGCCGCGTCCTGATAGAAATAACGCCCCTGCACGAGAGAGGACGCGCAGTTCCCTACTCCGATGATGGCGACGTTGATCGGGTTTCCCCCTTTGGCCGCCGCTGCTTGCGCTTTCCGATTCTTTGCAGTTTTCTTCTGCGCCATGATTGCCTTTTCTCCCTTTCGAATGAACAGAACGTGCTCGGGCATGCCGAGCACCTCACAAGCCGCCTCGATAAATCTCCGGCCTGGCTGTTTGACTCCGGACTTGATCTGAGACAGGTAGCTCTCGCTGACCGGATAGCCGCGGCGCTCGAGTTCGCCGAGAAGCCAGCGCTGTTTCTGGCCGCGATCTTCCAATACCTCAAAGATTCGAGTTTCAATCATCTACCACCTTACCAAAGCAAGGATTAAGTTTTCTGTACCTGACCGAGAATCTATCTCATTGAGCAATCTAGATCAAGTAAAGATTTATTAACTGAATTGCCGCAGTCGAAATATCAGCGGGAAACGAGTCGCGATCGGCAGGCATCCGGACGGCCGAGCTGCGGCGCCGGGCATTGTTGCCGGGAGCGGGTGTGGGCCGACAGTTCATCCCGCGCCCATCTCTCCGGTCACGTGCTGCCAGGACCTGACGAACAGGTGATGGCCACCGTGAAGTTGAACGGGAGGGACCTTGGGATTCTCCGGAAGCTGTATAGCCGTGAATGGGGAGCGGCTCTTGCCGGAGCGCCGCGCTCTGTCGAACATTGCCGGCTGTGCGAATGTCAGGGTGTGCGAGCGGTCGTTTGCGGCGTTGAGGCGCTCTGGGATAACTTGCTGCTGTAGCCGGTGATGACTGACGTCAGCACAAGCAAAATAAAACCCGCAATAAGGACCGTTCGCGTCCGGCGGCTGGTTCCTTTCCATTCCCCCAGGAAGACGCCGATAAGCGTGCCGAAAAGAATCTGGCAGGCCATCAACAAAGCCCATCCGACGTAGGCAGTTTTCCCCATTGCCGGCTCGCCTGTTTTGAAGCAGATAAACTGCGAGCACCAGATCGCGCCTGCCAGGCCGGCAAAGAGAAAGTTGGCGGCCAGCGGCGCCTTGGCCCTAAAATAATCGCCCGCAGTCCTGTTCTTCACATTAAGGTAAAGGCACCATATGAAATTGACCGTGAAGCCGCCGAGAAGGACTACCACCAGGACGGGTATTCCGCTCCAAGTCAATGACGTAACCGGCTCCGTGGTTTGGGCCAGTTGTTGAAGGTTGGGGCCGCCCACCAGGCCGTATGCCATAGCAGAGCTCATCAAACCCGAGAAAAGGGCCGCCAGCATTCCCTTTTTAAAGTCGAACTCGGCAACGGATTCCTTTTTCTTGGCTTCGGGAAGCTCCTTTTCCTTCGACATGCCGGCCATGCCGATCAGCACAATACCCAAGAGCGAAACAATGATCCCGGCGAATGATACAATTCCCGCTCCCGGCTGGAAGAGCTGGGAGAACTCGCCTTTGAGCAGTTTCGGGACAAGCGTGCCGGATGCAGAAGTGATGCCGCAGCCGATAGCCAAACCAAGTCCGACGCCGAGGTACCGGATCATCAGCCCCCAGGTCAGACCGCCGACGCCCCAGGCAGCGCCGCACAGATAGCAGTACAGTATTTCGTTGGCCGGAGCGCTTTTCAGCACGGAAACAATGTTAGGGGAGACAATGACGGCTAGTACACAGGGAACGACGAGCAATCCGAATAGGGCGTAGACAAGCCAGTAACTTTCCCATGACCAGTTCCTGACCTTTTTAAACGGGAGGTAAAATGTCGCCCCCGCGAGGCCGCCCAGGGCGAAAATGAGCACACCGAGAGCGGGAT